>WBZP01003371.1_pt1 | contig 17351 bp, 10 predicted proteins | sample 5204301 | NCBI WGS metagenome assembly WBZP01 (sample SAMN12412401, study PRJNA552823) | activated sludge metagenome | isolation source: activated sludge from nitrification reactor of wastewater treatment plant... | place: USA: Pennsylvania | collected 2017 | reverse complement strand
AGAGGCCCGCGATCGCGAAGAAGCGCTGGCCAAGCAGATCCGCGATGCCGAGGATCGGGCGCGTGCGGCGCAAGCGGCCCGGGCGGTGAACCTCGCGCTGGCCAACCGAGCGACCCGAGCGCTGGCGGTGATCCAGCAGGTCCAGACCTTCGCGCAAAACGAGCCGGCGCAGGGCGACGAGGAGCCGAGCGATGGCGTGCCTCGGCTGCGTGATCAGTCCGGTCCCAATCGACTGCGTGATCAGTCCGGTCCCAATCGGCTTCGCGATCAGTCGGGTCCTTCTCGGCTCTCGCCCGTGGCCGGAGCGCGGCCAGCGATCTCGGAGAGCGCGGTGACGCCGGTGCGCAAGCCGAGCGCGACCAGTGCGCCCGAGTCGTCGAGCAGCTACGGAGCGCCCAAGTCGGTACCGCCGCCTCGTGACCCCAGTGGCGTGTTTGCGCCCGCCCAGGTGCCGCCGATGATGATGGGGTCGTACTCAAACCCACAGATGGCGCCGGGAATGATTCGGCCCGAGGTCAGTGGTCCGTACACCAATCCGCAGATGTCGCCGGTGGGGATGCGCCCCGAGATGAGCGGCGTCTACACCAATCCGCAGATGTCGCCGGCGATGATGCCGATGCAGTCCACGTCGATGCCAGTGCTGGTCGCCCCGGTGATGCAGCAGGGACTACCGCCGCACTCGCCGCACGACTACACGCTGTCGAAGAGCCAGATGGCGACGGCGCTCGGGCTGACGGCGATCTTGTCGGGGCTGATTGGCTCGCTGGGAACGCTGCTGCTCCTGCGCAACCAGCAAGGTCCGGTGGGCACGTCGGTGGTCAGCACGGTGCACGGCCCCGATCCACGGACGCAGCCGCTGCCGGACCAAAAGACCTTGCCGCCCATCGCCGAGTCGGTGAAGCCAGTCGCTGCGTCGGGGAAGTCGGATGGTCTGCCGGCGGACTCGGTGCCGGTGCTAAAGCCGGCGGTGCGCGACGGCAGTACGATCTACCCACCGCTGCGCCGCATGACCGATCCAGCGACGATGCCGCCGAAGCAGAGCATCTGGACGCGCCCAGCAGTGCCCGCCGGTCCCACCGCTGATGCCCAAGCGGCCAAGATCGGCGATGCCAAAGCTCCAGCGCCAGGGGATGCCAAGCCAGCTGCGGACGGCAAGCCAGCGATGGATGGTAAGCCAGCGACGGACGGCAAGCCCGCCTTGGTTGCTCCCGGTGTCAAGCCCGGCGCCGAGGTCAAGCCTGTGGCGCCAGCCGCCAAGCCCGCCAAAGCCAACGAAGACGGACTCCGCAACCCGTTCGCGATGTAAGCATCACATCCCGTCCATTTCCAAACCCGCACAGCTCGCGCGGGGCCAGTGTGGGAATTCAGCTCACACTACGGCTTTGAGTCGCGGGCGCAGCGGAAGCCTTGGTTGGGGTAATACCCTTCGGCAAACTCGCCAATTCGCGCCGTTGCTTTGGAAAAGCGCACATCGTTGTCAAAGCCACTGGCACTGCGCAGCGAGAACTTGTCGGTGGTGCAGCTTTCCGCTGGATAGGTGCAAAACGGACTGGAGGTCTTTTCCCAGACGTTGCCGAGCAGGTCATAAAAGCCCGGCATTTCTGCATTGACAATCTGGCCAAGATATGTCTTCACGTAGCCAGCGACGGGACAGGTGGCATTGATGTTCCAGCAGGCGTTGCCACCGAGTGCGACCGGGAAGACCAGCCGCTGATTGGTGGGCGCCGCGCCGCTGAGTCCGAGTGCCGCATATTCCCACTCCACTTCGGTCGGTAGCCGGCGGCCCATCCACTTGCAGAAGTCCTCGGACTGGGTCTTGGTGACACAGGTGACTGGGTGCTGGTCTTTGCCCGCGACGCCGTACGAGCAGATCCAGCCCTGGGTGCCAAATGGACCGGTCTTCGGCGCGGTGCAGACCTGGGCGGTCACGCAAGCACGGTAGTCGGCGACGGTGACCTCGCGTTCGTCGAGAAAAAAGGGCGCCGGGTTGCTGCGCAGGTTGCTCGGTGTGTCGTTGATTCCGTCGGTGAGCGCGGTGCCCACATAAAACGAGCCGCTCGGACGGACCTCGACTTCGACGCGCTTCGGGCGGGGATCGGTGCCCATGTCCGTGACCGACGAGTTGACACCCGGCATGCAGCGCTTTTCGGTCGAGCAGGCGTAGTCCACCGGGCAGCCGCTGTCGTCTTGGCACGGCTTCTGGGTGTAGTCGGGGCTGTAACAAGCGGCCAGGCAAGCGAAGGCGGTGATGACGGTGCGGCGCATTAGAACCTCCCCAGGACGACCAGGCCACGGCCAGTAAACGACACCGAGACTTGCGACGGAGAGGGCGCGCTGGCTCCGTCTTGCGCGGCGGGCGTTTCGACGGTGGCCGGGGCTTTTTTGGTCAGGCGAATGATCGTTGGAATCAGGCCTCCGACAAGCGCCACGCCACCGACCACATCGAGCGCAATCGCCACTTTGCTCAGCGTCTGGCCTCGCGCATCGAGGCTGCTGTCAAACACGCCGTCTCCCGCTACCACTTGCTTGGCGGTCGACAGCGCCATCCCACCCGTGACAAAACCACCGATCAGGAGCGCTCCACCAGCGGCCATCAGTCCAATCGGGGCCCACTTGGCGACGGCGGACGGCTGACCACTCGGCTCGGGCGGCGGCGGCGGCGGGGCGACGGGAGGCGGCGGCGGCACGACCTCAGGTGGTTTTTCGACCGGAGGAGGAGGAGGAGGAGGAGGCGGCGGCGGCGCAATCCCGAGCTTTTCTTCGGCCTGCCGCTTGAACTTCTCGACATCGGCGCGGGCCTCGGCGGCGAGGTTCTTTTCCTCGCTCATGTAGCGGTCGTAGTAGACGATCGCGTCGCGTGGCCGCCCGTAGTCCAGGTACGCATGCGCAATGTTGAGCAGCAGCGCCGGCATCGGTCGAATCAGGTACGCCGCCTCCAGCTCGTTGATGGCGCAGTCGTAGAGCTTGCGCTCGTAGCAGTTCTGCGCCTTGGTCACGCGCTTGGCAAAGTCGTCGGCTGCCTCGGCTCGGGCTGCGCCAAACAGCAGCAGCGACAGTGCGACGGCCTTAGTTGAGTTTCTTGTGCGTCTTAAAGTCCAAGATGAGGCTGTCATTTTTGCGGCCTTTGCTGACGGCTGGTCGCTTCGGTGTCGGTGGTCGTGGCTCGGGAGGCGGCGGTCGGACGGCCACCAGCGCTTCACTGCGCTCGACATCACGGTCTTTGGCAAAGCTGACTTTGAGGTCGATAAACCCGCTCTTGCGGATGGTGACGACTTGCTCGCCGCTGCCCAGCGGATGCTCGATCTGCCACGGGGTCTGGCCCAGCTCTTGGCCCGTCTCGTCGAGCACGCTGGCCCCGGGCGGACTGGTGCGGAGCATCCAGCGCACCGACTTGGGCAGCTGCGTCACGACTACGCGCGGCGGCTCGGGGGCGACGATCGGCTGGGGCGTGTGTCGCTGGCGAACCTGTAGCGCCGCCACCAGCGAGCCCACGACCACCACCACCGCCGCCGTGATCGCCAAGCTGGTCCGAATGCCAGCCTTGCGAGTCGGTGCCGCCGTCTGTCCGTGAATCGCTCCAAGCGTTGGTGCCGCCAGTCCGCGACTGACCTGCGTCGGCAGCGACTCCGGCGTCTCGAGACTTATCGGCAGCGAGACGGAAGACGTATCGTCCTGTTCGATCGCTGGACTCGACCAGGACGGATCGTCCGCCAGCTCGCGCAGCACCAGCTCGACCTCGGCCATCGAGGGACGCTCGGTGGCTTCTTTGGCCAGCATCCGCTCGACGAAAGACGCGACCTTTTCCGGCACGGCTGGCTCGACATCGCGCAGCGGCTTCGGCGGCACCAGGATGTGCATTGCCAAGATGTCGCCGTCGGCCTGCGAGTAGAACGGCGGTCGCCCGGTCAGCATCTGATACAGAATGATCCCGAGCGCATAGACATCGGTGCGATCGGTGACGGTGACGCCTCGGCACTGCTCGGGCGCCATGTAGACCGGGGTGCCGATCATCGTGCCGGTGCGGGTGTGAAAGTCCTGCACTTCGCGATCTTCGGCGGCCATCTTGGCGATGCCAAAGTCGATGATGCGGATCTCGGGCTCGCCGCTGTCGCTCGGCTTGAGCAGGATATTCGACGGCTTGAGGTCGCGGTGAATGATGTTGCGACGGTGCGCCGACTGCAGCGCCGAGGCGATCTGGCTGGCAAGTCGCAGCCCCGCTCGTCCCAGTCGCTTTTCGCGCTTGAGCCGGGCCGACAGCGTCTCGCCATCGACGTAGTCCATCGCGATGAACCAGCCACCGCCGTCCAGCTCGCCACTACCGAGCAGCCGCACGATCCCCGGATGGTTCAGCGCCGAGATCGCCTTGGCTTCATTGAGAAACCGCGCCAGGTTCTCGGGATCGTGGGTCAGCTGCGCGTGCAGGACTTTGATCGCGGCCCGCTGCCCGGTCTTGTCGTCGACGCCCTCGAAGACTGCGCCCATTCCGCCCTTCCCAATGACCCGCACGATGCGATAGCCGAAGACCACGTCATCAGGTTTGGGCATCTTCTCGGTCATCTAGGAACCAGACGCGACCGTTACTCTTTACGCAGGCTTAGCGTCGCGAGCCTCAGCAAAAAATTTACCACGGCCAGGGCTTCCCATACCAGCATCCACAGCGAGCCCTCCTGCGCCGCCAAGCACCTACAAGGCCAGCACCTCGAATGGTTTCCATCCGTTGCGGACTCGGGCTAGCTGCGCACGATGGGAAGCAGCTCTGCGAACGTGTGACAGACGTACGGTCGCCGCGCACAGCCTCGGCGGAGTCTCTCGCCGCTGACCTGCGTGGCGGGTGCCTGCTCGGCGGCGCTTCGCATCGCTTCACCGCCATAGCCGTAGGTACACAGGGCCAGGTCCATCCCGGCGGCTTCGGCGGCTCGCCAGTCGATACGGCTGTCCCCGACAAACAGAGTCCGCTCGACCGGCACCGCAGCGCGTCGGCACAGCTCGAGGAGCAGCTTCGGGTCCGGCTTGCGCGCACCGACATCATCTTCCCCGAGCACCCAGCGAAACAGCGGCGACAGCTCCAGCACCTCGCACAGCGTCCGCGCCCAGTGCCCCGGTTTGTTGGTGGCCACCGCGAGCGGAAAGCTGGCCGACAGCGCGTGGAGCGTCTCTCGCACACCGTCATACAGTCGCGTACGTACACACAGGTTGTCGCTGTAGTGACGGCGAAAGCGCAGCACCGCGTCGTCAATCACGGCATCTGCAAGTCCAGCCTGTGGCGACTCGGCGGCTCCAGCGCGAAGGAGCGCTCGCTCGACCAGGCTGCGCTGGCCCTCGCCGATGATCTGTCGCACCGTGCCCTCGTCATGCGCCGGCAGCCCCAGCTCCGCGAGCATCAGCGAAAGCGCCGTCGTCAGGTCCGGCACCGAGTCCACAAGGGTTCCGTCCAGGTCAAACAAGATCAGCTGGTAGCGCGGCATGGTCATGAATTCGCGGGGTTCGCTCGGGACGGCTGGCAAAAATTGGCGCCGCACCGGTTCCCACACGATAAGATGAAACCTCAATCGCGCTTACGGGTTCTCAATAGCTTCTAGTGACTCCAACGTGAGGAAGCCGGAATGACCGACGTAGAACGCAGCATCACGAAGAACTCCGCCCGGCTTGGGCTCCTGGCCGCAGCTGTGGCGGGACTGACCTTTTCGACGGGCTGTCCTGAGCCGAGTACCACCGACGATGGCGGTACACAAAAGGACCTGAGCAGACCGATCATCGACATGGCGACGACCGGCGATGGCGGCACCACGATTCAGCCGCTCGGCTGCAGCCGCGATGCCTGGTGCTGGCAGTTCCCCTCCCCGCAAGGCAACGGTCTTCTCGCCACCTGGGGTTCAAGTGCGCAAGATGTCTGGGCTGTCGGTGGCTCGGGCACCATCGTTCACTACGATGGCAGCAAGTGGAGCATCGTCCGCTCGCCGACGAACAACACGCTCTACGCAATCTGGGGCTCGGCGGCCAACAACGTCTTCGCCGTCGGTGATCGCGGCACGATCCTGCGCTGGGATGGCGCGACCTGGACACAGCTACAGCTCGGGACGGACGGCAAGGATGTCGCCCAGCTCTACAGCGTCTGGGGCGCCGATGGCTCCGAGGTCTGGTTCGTCGGCAACCACCTGACGGCTGGCGCGGCCATCCTGCGCTGGAACGGCACGGCGGTGACACGGCTCACGGCTCCGGTCAGCTGGGGTCTGCGCGGCGTGTGGGGCGCGTCCAAGAACAGCGTCTACACCGCTGGCGAGGGTGGCACCTTGCTGCGCTGGGACGGCGCCATGTGGAAGGCGTTCGGTCCGACCATGTCAGCCTCGTGGGGCGGCATCGCCGGCATCTCTGACAACAACTTCTTCTTGGCGACGCGCACCGGCCTTATCTATCGCTGGAATGGCACCAAATTGGACCAGGCGCCGACCGTTCCTCCGACGGTATCGGGCATCAACAGCCTGTGGAGCGATGGCACCAGCGTCTTTGCCGCCGGCGACATTCGCTACCCCACCGCCGGCGACCCGACCAAGCGCGAGGGCATGTTCCTCAAGTGGGACGGCACCAACTTCAACCGCCTGACCAACGCGCCGAATGTCCACATGGCCGGCCTGTGGGGCGCGAGCAGCAGCAACATCTTCGCCGTCGGTGTGTCGGGAACCACGATTCGCTACGACGGCAGCAAGTTCACGACCAGCAGCGTGCTGGAAGACCTGACCGGCAACAACGGCGCGATGTACGGCCTGGCCATCGAGGGCAACGGTGATCTGCTCGCAGTCGGTGACTCGGGTGGAACGCTGCGTCGGACGGCGGGAAGCTGGGTGCCGGCTCCGGGAGCGATCAACCTGCGCTTGTACTCGGCGGTGCGCTCGGGCAGTGAGCTGCTCAGCGTCGGTTACGACTTCGCTGCGCTGAAGGGTCAAGCGCTCAAGTGGTCGGGCTCGGCGTGGACGCCCGAGGCCATTCCGACCACCGCGCGGCTCGTCAAGATCGCTTCGGATGGCACCAAGGCCTACGCGGTCGGCGACGACAAGGTCTTCCTGATCCGCTCGGGTAGCACGTGGAGCTCGGTCAACGTCCCGGTTCTCCAGGCGCCGACGCTGCGCGACGTGTTCGCAATCGACAGCAAGAACGTCTGGCTGGTCGGCGGTGGCGACAAGACCGAGCAGATCGTCGGCTTTGCCCCGCGCGTGCTGCTGTACGACGGAACCAACGTGCTCGATGTGCCGCTGCCGGTCACCGATCGCATCGTCCGAGGTGTCTGGGCGGCGGACGCGAACAACGTCTGGGTCGTCGGCGATGGTGGGCTGGGCTCGGGCGGTCTGATGCTGCGCTGGAATGGCGCGAGCAAGACCTGGACCGACTTAAACCCAGCCGCCGCACCGATCATCCTCCAGGGCCTGCGCGGGATCTGGGGCCGCAGTGCCACCGACATCTACGCCGTCGGCAACAGCGGCTTGGTCCTGCACTTCGACGGCAAGACCTGGAACTACGAGCAGAGCGGCACCGACAACAACCTCGTCAGCATCACCGGCACCGCCACCGAGGTCTACATCACCGGCACCGGCGGCAGCATCCTGCGCAAGACGCTCAACTAGGCAATGTCGGCTTCCTCCTTCCGGTCCCGTGGGCTCCTTCGCGGGGCCCTCTTCCTGTCCCTTTTTTCCACCCTTGCCTGTGAAGAGACGCCGGTTCCGAGCGGCCCGGTCAGTGCGCCAGTCGCAGCGCCGGATGCAGCGCCGGTGTTTGTCTCGACGGCAACAGCAACGGCAGCCGCTGAACCACACCCTGCACTCATCGCTGAGCTTGTGAAACAGCATGGCGAAGCCCAGCGTCCGCGCATCGAGCGGGGCGTCCGGCAGGTGGCAGCGCTGTGGCGTCCGACCGACGGAGATCTGGCGCCGTTTGTCCGCGAGCACTTCCTCTCTGATGAGCAGCTGCTGACGACGACGCTGCTCCGGCTGCAAGCCGCTTTCGAGCAGATCGACGGTCACTTCAATGAAGTCCAGCGCGAGCTGCGACGGCCCAGCGATACCGACACCGGACCGCTCACGACGATTGACCTGCTGCTGGGGAGCCTCGATCCGGCGACGCACGTCCTTGAAGATCTGTTTGCCAGCAAGGTCGGCTTCGTGGTGCTGCTCAACTATCCGCTGACGACGCTGCCCGAGCGCTTGAGCGAAGGGGACAAGTGGTCGCGGACGACCTGGGCTTCGGTGCGGCTGGCGCAGCGCTTCTCGCGGCGGGTGCCGGCGGACGTGCAGCAAAAGGTAAGTGAAGCGGTGGTGGCCGGCGAGCGCTATGTCGCCAGCTACAACCTCTATCTGCATCACCTGCTCGATGAAAAAGGCGAGCGGCTGTGGCCCAAGGGGCTGCGGCTGATCAGTCACTGGAACCTTCGCGACGAGATCCGCGCCAGCTACGCCGATCCCCAGGGCCTACAGAAGCAGCGCCTGATTGCCAAAGCGATGGAGCGGATTGTTGAGCAGAGCATTCCGCAAGCGGTGATTGACGACCCGCGCCTCGACTGGAGTCCGCTTACCAATCAGGTGCAGCTGGCGCCGCCCGAGGAAGTCGAAGTTGCAGCGAGTACCCCCAAGACGACGCGGTCGCCGCTGCCGCCTGCCGACAAGCTGGGGGAGCGCGAGCCGGATCGGCGCTATGCCCTGCTGCTCAAGCAGGCCGAGACGCAGCGCCTGGTGGACCCGTACTCGCCGTCGGCCAAGACGCTGATCGAGCGGAGCTTTCAGCTGTCGCGGGAGATTCCCGAAGCGGACGTGGTGCGACTGCTGGCCGAGGTCTGTGGCTCGCCGCTGGTCAAGGACGTGGCGCGGCTGGCCGAGGCGCAGCTTGGGCGCAAGCTGGTTCCGCACGATCTTTGGTATGCCGGCTTTCGGCCACGCGGCAAGATTCCCGAAGCGACGCTGGATCAGCTGGTGCAGAAGCGCTATCCGACGGCGCAGGCGTTCGAGGCCGACATTCCGAAGCTGCTGACCAAGCTGAGCTTCTCGCCCGACAAGGCCAAGTTTCTGGCCGAGCACATTCGCGTCGATGCCTCACGCGGGGCGGGACACGCGATGCCGGCGCTGCGACGGGGTGACTTCCCCCGGCTGCGGACTCGGGTCGGCCCGCTGGGGATGGACTACAAGGGCTACAACATCGCCGTCCACGAGCTGGGCCACAACGTCGAGCAGGTGTTCTCGCTGTATGAAGTCGGCGAGACGCTGCTCGCGGGGGTGCCCAACAACGCGTTCACTGAGGCGCTGGCGTTCGTGTTTCAGCAGCGCGACATTGCCCTGCTCGGCATCGGCACGCCCGACGAGGAGAGCAGCCGGCGCCGCATCCTTGCCGACTTTTGGGACACCTGGGAGATCGCGGGCGTGGCGCTGGTCGAGATCGCGACCTGGCACTACATGTACGACCACCCGCAGGCGACCCCGGCACAGCTGCGCGCGGAGGTGGTGCGGCTCGCCCAAGAGACGTGGAATCGCTACTACGCGCCGGTGCTTGGTGGGCAAGATGTGCTGCTGCTGGGGATTTACTCCCACATGATCCAGAACACGCTCTACCTGCCCGACTATCCGCTCGGTCACTTGATTGCGGCGCAGATCGAAGAGCACCTGGCCAAGCAGCCGGCGGGCAGCCTGGGGCGAGAGTTCGAGCGGATGGCGAAGCTCGGCCAGGTCACGCCCGATCTGTGGCTGAAGCATGCGACCGGCGCCCCGCTGTCAGCCGCCCCCCTGCTACGAATGACCGAGGCCGCCCTCAAGCCAGCGCAAAAGCCGGCCAAGTAAGTCTGTTCACTCACTTCAAACCGCGACCGCCAGTGCTGGGCAGTGAGTTCACTGGAATCACGCATCTTCCGCCCGCTCATTCCCCCGCCCAGCAGTGGCACGCACCGAGGACGACCAACCTTATCTCCTGTCCGAACCTGTTGCTTGTGACGGAACAGGAAGACTACCTAACACCTGTTGCTTCCATTCCGGCCAGCTTTGGACCAAAGCGCTTGCATGTTCGAGATGTAGGGCGAAGCTGGCGCCAGTTTCTCCTTCGAGTTTACTCGATAGCGGGGCATCCGATGGCTGGGATGATGGATTGGTCGTGGGCATTATGGAGTCTCTTTCCTGCGAGGACACGCTTTGTGGAACATGTCAGCTGCGACTAACTCTAGGTCCAAGTACGATACGGGTAACATTTGCAAGCGCAGTCGACCTGATTCAACTTTCCATGTTTGTACCTTGCCACTAGCATCCTTTCGTTCTAATGGATATCCTGAACCCAATCCAACTGAGAATAGATCAAAAAAGCGCCGAGGCCCTACACCTACAAATGGCTCAAATCGTACAATTGGCCGATCAGTCTTTTTTGATCGTGAATCAGTGAACCCAACTTGAATTGAATCATTATGGAACTCTGCTGCTTTAGATTTGGGGTAAGGTTCAATAAATACAACGCGAGTAATTCCTGCTGCAATGATATGCTTGGCACAATTATGACAGGGAAAAGTAGTAGTATACATTGTGCTGCCCTTCGTGCAGATACTTGCACGTCCACAGGACAATATGGCATCCATCTCTGCATGCACTACCCGCCCAAACTCCGTTAAATCGCCGATTCTACTCTCCTCCAATGCTCTCTCAAGCTTTTCACGATCTATGCCTAACCGTACGGCCCGACCTAAGATGTCAGTGATGATTTTATTCTGTTCGATCTTATTAGAGTCTTCACCTCGCATATAATCACGGCCATCGTTTTGATCTTCGATGCGATGAGTTCGCTGATTATACATAGGCCAGTATAGGCCACCTCCCGCTTTCGGGCAGTCATTGGATCCCGTCGCAATCACCTGCTCATTCATCGCCACTACAGCACCAACTTGGCGAGAGAGGTCCGCTGAGCGCAGGGAGGCAGAAAATGCTAAGAACATAGCGTATTCGTCAAATGTTGGGGTAACGAACGGATTTGCGAACAATAGGTCGAGCACACGCCATAAACTATTCTTAAGATAGTCATCTTCACCATCAATATGAACAAAGAAGTCTGATAAATGAAACGTCCGATTAACTCGCTGGCCGAATGAATCGCGCTCATTCTGATCGCGCTCGATCAACTGATTTGCCTCTGACTCCGCCATTCCTTTGTCTTGTCGTAGATAATTGATGCGTCGTTTGTGATCGGCATGGATTCCGAGCAAATAGAAACCTTGTGGATAGATCTGACGTAATCGCGTTACCTCATCCGGGTGTTTCAGCGAACTAATGATGTACGCGCGCTTGGGCTCGTGCTGAGGAATCGACAGTTCACCTTCTTTTCGTCGTTTAGAATTGATCAGCGCCGCAGCACCAAGAGCCAAAATAGAGTTGTCATTTGAACTTTTACGGGCCTCATTGCCTGCATCCATTAACGAAGACAAGCGGCGGTACTCATTTTCATATTCTGATTTTAACGAATTGACCATCATTGGGATGATATCCTTACTGATGCCTATAATAACGACTGTGTAACCATGTAACTCCAATCTATTTCTTAATATCTCTCTAACTTTGGTCATCTCTGTGCCGACGGCACCAATAAGGCCCAATATCAACTCGGACTCAGAAAATTGTTTTTGTAGCCATTCTTGAGACGGCATCGCCTGTTCCTGAAAAATCGAGTTGAACCCACCGAGAGCAGCGACAGCTGGAGTGGGACATTGAACCCACCGCCACCGAAGCTTGAGGTACTCTGGCCCGGGTCCGAGGTCAATAAGTGTGTCTATGTGCGACGGAGCAGCCTGTCGTGAAGACTGCGGTTGGCAAGCCGATCGAGCGGGAGGACTGGAACAAACAGCAGGATTCTCTGGTCATATGGACCACTCGCTCGATCGCCATCGATCCGGGGTGAGTTCACTCACTTCAAACCGGGACTTCCAGTGCTTGGAGGTGAGTTCACTCACTTCAAACCGCGACCTCCAGTGCTTGGAGGTGAGTTCACTCACTTCAAACCGGGACTTCCAGTGCTTGGAGGTGAGTTCACTCACTTCAAACCGCGACCTCCAGTGCTTGGAGGTGAGTTCACTCACTTCAAACCGCGACCTCCAGTGCTTGGAGGTGAGTTCACTCACTTCATGCTGTGAAAACCGGCCTGCTGGGGGCGTGAAAAAGCCGCGAAACTTCGCTACCGTGCCGCCCATGTTCGACCTTGCGGCAGCAGCCCAGCAGCGATCCTGGCTTTGCGCTGTCATCGTCGTCGGAATGTCGGTGGCAACGGTCGCCCCGGCACAAGAGCTGCCCTCGGCCAAGGTCAGCGCCGCCGCCGAGCTTACCGGCACCGTCCGCGAGCAAGGTACGCGCGATCCGCTGCCCGGCATCAAGGTCACGCTGCGCAAAAGTCTCGACGATCCCAGCCCGCTTGTGACCGAGACAGACGACGAGGGGCGGTTTCGCTTTGCCGAGCTGGCTCCGGGGCCGGCGTGGCTGGAGCTGCGGGCGGCGCGGATTCGGACCACCAAAGGGCAAGAGACGCTGCCGGCAGGTCGCCTGGAGGTGGTGTACTTTGCGCCCCCGGTCGGCAACCCGTTCGAGGTGGTGGTAAAGGCCGCACCGCTGCGCCGCGAGGTGGTGTCGACCACGCTGTCGGTGGCCGAGCTGAAGAAGATCCCCGGCGGTCAGAACGATCCGATCAAGGCGGTGCAGAACCTGCCGGGGGTGGCGCGGGCGCCGTTTGGGGCGGGGCAGATTGTGGTGTGGGGCTCGGCGCCGGGCGACACGCGGGTCTATGCCGACGGGGTGCAGATTCCGCGCGTCTATCACTTTGGCGGGGTGCGCTCGACGATCAGCGCCGAGTTTGTCACCGATGTCCGCTTTCGACCGGGCGCCTACAACGCCGACTACGGGCGCGGGCTGGGCGGCGTCATCGAGGTCACGACCCGCCGGCCCAAGAGCGATCGCTGGCACGGCTCGGCCACGCTGGACCTGATCGACGGCAACCTCACGGTGGAGGGCCCGATCACCAAGCGGCTGCACGTGGCGGCAGGGGGGCGGGTGTCGTGGATCTCGGCGCTGTTGCCGCTGTTCAATACCGGCGGCACGCAGCTGTCGCCGTTCTACTGGGACTATCAGGCGTCGCTGCACTACCAGGCGAGCGACAAGGACGACCTGGATCTGCTGGTGTTTGGAGCGACGAGCAACATCACCGCCAAGGTCGACGATCCCGACCCCAACAGCCGCGTCAACATCGACAGCAAGTCGTACTTCGGGCGGGCGCGGCTGCGCTGGACGCGGCGGATCTCGCCGAGCACAGTGTTTTGGATCACGCCGTCGCTGGGTGGCGACACCTTCAAGGTCGATACCGGCGCCGAGGGTCTGGGCGGTCAGCGGATCAACCTCACTGTGATGCAGCTGGGCTACAACGTGCGGGCCGAGCTGCGCCAGAAGTGGGGACGGCTGTTCGACTATGCGCTGGGGCTCGACTTCGAGGGAACGCGGGCGCGGGTCGAGACGATCATGCCGCTCTCGCAAGGCGCCGCCGACAGCCAGAACATTCCCGTGGGCGGTGGCGACATGGTCAAGGACGCCGGGCGGTCAGAGAACGGCTTCTTTGGCGATGGCCTGTTTTCTAGCTCCTCGGGGCCGTCGCTGCGGGAGCTGCTCATCTATCACCTGGTGCAGACCTCGCCGTACCTGATCACGCGCTTTCACCTGGCGGACGATCGGATTGAGATCTCGCCGCAGCTGCGGGTATCGCTGGACTATCTGCGGCTGCCAAGTCGAACCGAGGACAGTGAAGCGACGGCGACCACGACGGTGTCGCGCAGCCTGCCGTTTGTCGAGCCTCGGCTGTCGGTGCGTGGGGTGCTGATTCCCGATCGCTGGGCGCTTGTGCTGGGGCTGGGGCTGTATCACCAGGCTCCGCAAGGCGCCGAGCTGTCGCCGCGCTTCGGCAATCCGTACCTGCAGTGGCAGTCGGGGACGCACTATGTGCTGGGCAGTGACCTCGACCTGCCGAGCGGACTGCACCTGGAGCTGCAAGGCTTTTATAAGGATCTGCGCTCGCTGGTGGTGTCGGATGCCGAGAAGATCTACGGCAACGAGGGCCTGGGGCGGGTGTACGGCGGTGAGCTGCTGGTCCGGCAGCCGCTGTGGCATGGCCTGTGGGGGTTTTTGGCGTACACGGTGTCGCGGTCCGAGCGGCGTGATCATCCCGACGAGCCGTGGCGGCTGTTTCGCTTTGATCAGACCCACATCCTGACGGCGGTGCTGACCTATGAGCTGCCGTGGGGACTGGTCGCGGGGGCGCGCTTTCGCTACGTGACGGGGAATCCAACGACTCCGGTGGTCGGGGCGGTGCGCAACAGCTGGGGGCAGAGCTATGAAGGCATCTCGGGCGAGCCCAACTCGGTGCGGCTGCCGGACTTTCATCAGCTGGATCTGCGCATCGACAAGACGTTCTTGCTGCAGCGGTTTCGGTTCGGGCTGTATCTGGAAGTGCAGAACCTCTACAACCGCAAGAACGCCGAGAGCCTGATCTACGGCGGTCGCCAGCTCTACCAAGAGGGCCGCGTAGTCGGTCTACCAGTGTTCCCAAACCTAGGTCTGCGCTTCGACTACTAACCGCCCCTTTCCGCGATGCGACTCGGCTACGATGTCAGGATGATGAGAGTCCTGTGTCTGCTCGCCTTGCTGATGCTTACGCAGTGGCCACCGAGTGTACGCAGTGAGCCGCCCGCGCCAGTGTCAAAGACGGCGATGGTGTTGGATGACGATCTGAAGGCCCGGCTGGCGCTGATCGCGGCTCCATCGGTTTCGTTTCGATTCCTATCCCCGCCCAAACAGACAAACCCACCGGAAGGAGAGTCCGCTGCGGCTCCGCCCTGTGAGGGGAAGCGCGGCGGACTGTGCGACATCAACTGGCGCAGTGCTCCCGGATCTTGGGTGTCTCTGGCCGAAAGCGCTGACACCGCTGGTTTGGCTGCCGATCAGATCCTGCTGCGCACCCAGAGTGGTCGCCCGCTGCTCTACGTAACGCCGGGCGAAGTGGTGGTCGCGATCGACTTACAAGCCACCGATCGCTCGCAGTCCGGAGCGCGGATTCGCCAGTGGCCGTACTTCAACTACCTGCTGTATGTCGCGGCTTGTCAGGCAGGAAGACAGACTCCGGAGCCGTTTGCTGCTTGGAAACAGAGTCCTCTTCTGGGTCTGCACAGTCCGTCGCTGTGGCTGCTGTTTTCGGGCTGTCTGTGGCTGCTCTGTGGACTGCTGTTTGTGCTGGGAAGGAGTCCGCAGCTGGCGGCCTGGAGTGCTGGCTGGATCACCGCGCTGCGAGCGTCGAGTGCGCCCCACGCGGAAGGAGACGCCAATCCTGAGCGGGCGAGCTGGAATGAGATCGGCTTTGCGCGGCCTCTGTCCGGACTTCTGACCCTGCTGGGCTCGATGTTTCTGCTGATCGGTCCGTACTTTGCGCTGCAGTCCTATCTGGCCGGATCGGTGCAGCCATTTCCGGAAGCGGACGGACTGTGGAAGAACACCGGAGACACGCTGTTTATCGTCTGGCTGACCTTTGACATGGGAACCCAGACTGCGGTGGTCAAGTACTTTGCAGAGCATCGTCCGGCGCATCCCGAAGAGGCACTCAAAGACGTGCAGTTCTATGTGTGGTGGCAGATCATCGCGCGCACGGTCGAGGCAACGCTGCTGATTGGGGTGGCGCTGCGCGTCCTGCCGCACTCTTCCTATGCACTGTATGCGCCGTTTACGCTGCTGTATGCGGTGGTGCAATTGCCGGCGATCACCAGCTTGCCAAGGCTCCTGTGTCAGGCGATGCAGCGCTTTGATTATCTGAACCTGCTCGACTTTTCGGAAGCGCGGGTGCTGAGCTTCGTGGTTCCGATTCCGTTCATTCTGCTCGGTCGCGAGTGGGGCATTCTGCATCCCCAGTACGGCGAAGCGTTCGGAGCCGCAGTGGGAATGGGAATCGGCGGACTGGCCACGCAGCTGTTTGTGTTTTCGATCGGACTTGTCGCAGTACGCAAGCTGGGACTGCCGCTTCTGCCGATGCTGCTGCCGCAGTTTGGTGCCGCTACCGTCCGTCGCCAGCTGTCGTTCGGATTCAAAGTGACGATGGGTCAGGAGCCGTTCCGGCTGACCTCGTTTTTGGAGAGCCTGATCATCATTCGCTGGCTCCAGGACTTTCCGGTGTGGCTGGGAATCCGCGACATGATTCACAACCGGCTCCAGTTCCTGTTCTTCTTTGCCTGGAGCTTTTATCAGAGCGCCCTGCCGGTCGTTTCCGAGGCGATGGCCGGTGGCAAAAAGAAGCTGATTCAGTACTACATATTTCGCTATCTACAGTTCGGATTCCTGTTCTCTGCGGTGGTGTTTTCCCTGCTGGCAGCGGTGGGTCCGCGCTATGTGGCGGTCGCGCTCGGAACGCAGTGGCAAGGGGTGGCAGACTTTCTGCTGCTGGGCTGTGTCAGTGGCCTGATGCTTCCTTTGGCGTGGCTGTCGGACTCCCTTCAGCAGGGCGCGGGGCGACCGGGGACGACGACGGTGGTGATGCTGGTCGAGCAAGGTCTGCGACTCCTTCTGCTGCTCCTGCTTGTGCCTCGGCTACAGTTTGTCGGCATCTACTTTGCGCTCAACCTGGCGCTGGTTTTGAAGTGTGTGATCGGCTGGTGGCTCAATCATCGGCGGATCGTTCCGCTGAAAATTCCGCTGCGGGTCACGGTGCTGATTCCGCTGCTGGCCGGGGCCTGTAACTTTGTGATCTGGCGCGGCCTGGTGATGGTGATCGCACCGTCGAGCTGGCTGACGATGATGGTGCTGTTCTTTGTGGCGGGTGCGGGATCGTTTGTGATCGGATTTTTTGCGATGGGCGGACTGGATCGCCAAGCGGTGCGCGAGCTTACCCAAGCTGCCACCATGTCGGCGGTTGTACGTCCAATCTGCATGGTGCTGTGCGCAGCGGCGCGGCTAGGAGTGCGGATCTCACCATGGCCAGCGACGGAACTTTCGCTGACAGAGGCCGCTCTGGCAGAAGCCAAAGACCTGCGAGCAGCCCAGCCCAGCCACCTGCCGATTTCCACTGTGGATGCTGCGCAAACTACAGAAACGGCTGACTCCTAGCTGCGGTTGCGCGGTATACTCGGGGCCAGTGTCAGAAGCTCACCTCATCAGGTCTAGACTCATGAACCTATCGCCCGTGCTGTGGCTCGCTGTTGTGTTTGTGCTCTCTTCGCCGCGTCTTGCGCTGGCCGGCGGAGCCAATGATCCCGACGACGGCTGTCTGCGAGACGCCGTGTGCCGAGGTCACTACGACAAAGCGATGAAGTCCTACGGAGGGGGTCGCTACGAGGC
>WBZP01003193.1_pt1 | contig 17351 bp, 15 predicted proteins | sample 5204301 | NCBI WGS metagenome assembly WBZP01 (sample SAMN12412401, study PRJNA552823) | activated sludge metagenome | isolation source: activated sludge from nitrification reactor of wastewater treatment plant... | place: USA: Pennsylvania | collected 2017 | reverse complement strand
GGCCCGGCCGCCCTGGCGACGGACCCGACGCCGGGCGCCGACCGACGCCCGCGCCCGCAGGGCCTGGGGCCAGAGGCGCTGCGCCTGGTCGGGGAGCGGTACGCCCTGCTGCGCCCCGACGTCGTCGCCGCCCGCGCCGCTCGACACCCGAAGCTCGCCGGGCCGCCCGCTCGCCCCCTGGTCGTCACCGTCGTCGTCGGCGGGACCGACCCGGGCGCCCTGCGCGGCCGCCTCGTCGAAGCGCTCCGCCGCACCGGACTGCCGCTCGACATCCGCGGTCCGGGGCCCACCCTCGTCGCCGACCTGGCGGCCAGCGACCTCGTCGTCTCCGCCGCCGGAACGACGCTGTGGGAAGCCTTCGCTCTCGGCGCGCCCACGGCGGCGGTCTGCGCCGTGGACAACCAGGAGGTCGGCTACGCCGCTGCGGTGGGTGCGCGCGCGACGGTCGGCCTCGGCCGACCGGACGACCTCGACCTGGACACTGCCGCGGCGCGCCTGTCCGCGCTCCTCACCGACGAGCCAGAACGCCGGCGTATGGCGTCCCGGGCCGCTGCGCTCGTCGACGGTCTCGGGGCGTGGCGCCTCGTGTCGAGCTGGTCGGCGCTGCTCGACCGGCCGGTGCACGCGCGACGCGTCGACGAAGGGACCCTGACGCTGCGCCCCGCGGAGCGCTCGGACGCGCCGTTGCTGCTGGCCTGGCGCAACGACCCGCAGACCCGGCACTGGTCCCGGACCAGCAACCCGGTCGACCCCGACCAGCACGCCCGGTGGCTGACCGACTCGCTCAGCCGCAGCGACCGCGTGCTCCTGGTCGCGACCGACGCGGCGGGGCCCGTGGGGACGGTGCGCTGGGACCGCGCCGATCACCTGGACCACTCGATCAGCCACGACCGCCCGGACGAGTGGGAGGTCTCGATCACCCTCGCCCCGGACCGCCGCGGTGCGGGCCTGGCCCTGGACGTGCTCCGCGCCGGCGAGGAGTACCTCGCGGCGCGGCACCCGGTGACGGCATACCTCGCGGTGGTCCACGACGACAACCGCGCCTCGCGGCGGCTCTTCGCCCGCGCGGGCTACCTGCCCGACCGGCCCGCGGACGCCGACGGCTTCGCCCGGCTGGTCGCCTTCGCCCGCGGCTGACCTGGGGAGGGCCGCTAGACGAGGTCCCAGGTGAACGCGGTGCCTCGCGTCGCGGCCCTGGTGAACCTGCGGCCGAGCACGGTGGCCAAGGCATCCGGAGGCAGGCCCCCGGCGGGGCGGATCGAACGGACGTTCTCGGTGGTGACCTCGTCCCCGGCCGCGACATCGGCGACGACATACAGCGAGCGGCGCAGCCGCAGCACCGCCTGTTCGTCGGCGGTCGGGCCAAACCGCGCGGGACCGACCGCGAGCGACGCGGCGGCGCTCTCGCGGACCAGCGCGGCGAGCTCGTCCGGCTCCAGGGAGAAGGCCGAGTCCACCCCGCCGTCGGCTCGGTCGAGCGTGACATGCTTCTCCACGGCGACCGCCCCGAGAGCCACGGCGGCCACCGCGACCCCGATGCCCCGGGTGTGGTCGGACAGGCCCACGGGCACCCCAAAGGCGGCCTCCAGGGTGGGGATGGCGCGCAGCCGGGCCTCGCTGGGCGAGGCCGGGTACGCGGCGGTGCAGGCGAGCAGGATCACCTCGGCCGCGCCACCGTCACGAGCCGCGGTCAGGGCCGCGTCGATCTCGCCGAGGGTCGCCATCCCGGTCGACATGAGGATCGGCTTGCCGGTCCGCCCGATCTCCCGGATGAGCGGCAGGTCGACGATCTCGGCCGAGGCCGTCTTGTAGACCTGCGCACCGAGGTCCTCGAGCAGCGCGACAGCGGTTGGGTCGAACGGGCTGGAGAAGGGCAGGATGCCGCGCTCACGGGCCCGGGCGAAGATCGCCTCGTGCCACTCCCACGGGGTGCAGGCCTGCTGGTAGAGCCCGTAGAGGGTCCGGCCGCCCCACAGTCCGTGCGAGTCCGCGACCCGGAAGGCCGGAGCGTCCACGTCGATGGTCAAGGTGTCGGCCGTGTAGGTCTGGATCTTCACCGCGGCGGCGCCGGACTGGGCCACCGTGTCGACGATCGCCAAGGCCCGGTCCAGCGAGCCGTTGTGGTTGCCGGACATCTCGGCGATGACATACGGGGGGTGCCCCGGGCCCACCAGGACGTCGCCGAGGGTGACTGGACGCACGGCCATGGACCGCAGCGTACGCGCCCCACCCGGCGTGGCCAGGACGCCGGTCCGGCCGACATGGACCATAGTTGTTCTCGATGGACCACAGCACCGACCCCGCGTCGCGGGCCACCTACCGGGCCCGACCCGCGGCGATCAGCGACCCGACTCGGCTGACGCCGCGGCTGCGTCGTCGGCGGGCGCTGTCCCTGGTCGTCATGACCCTGCTCGTCCCAGGCTCGGCCCAGCTGGTCGCCGGGAACCGTGGCGTGGGTCGGGTCGCCCTGCGGGTGTGGCTCAGCACGATCGGTGTGCTCGCGGTCCTGGGGCTGGTCGCGCTGGTCCGCCGGTCCTGGGTCATCGGCCTGCTTTCCCGCGGCGCGGTGCTGGCCATCGTGGCCGCCGTGCTCGCCGTCTTAGCGCTGGGCTGGTTGATCCTTTTCGTCGACACGCTGCGGCTGGCCCAGCTGCGGCTGGTCCAGCCCGCGACCCGCCGGGCCGCCGTGGCCCTCACCGCGGTCGGCATGCTGCTGACCAGCGGCACGCTCGTGGTCGCCTCACGGAATGTGTCCGCGGCACGGGATGTCCTCAACTCGGTCTTCGGCGGGTCCCCGGCCGCGGAGGCATCCGCCGGGCGCTACAACATCCTGCTCCTCGGCGGCGACTCAGGCGCCGACCGCTACAGCACCCGCCCGGACAGCATCACCGTGGTCAGCGTCGACGCCGACACCGGGAAGCCGGTGATGTTCGGCTTCGCCCGCGACACCGAGAATATCCACTTCCGGCCGGGGTCGGTCATGGCCGGGCTGCTGCCGAACGGGTGGGCCTGCGGGGACAACTGCCTGCTCAACGCCCTGTACGTCTGGGGGACCGAGCACGCCAAGGACTTCCCCGCCGGGACCGTCGACCCCGGCATGACCGCGACGGTGGAGGCCGTGGAGGCCCTGAGCGGGCTGGACATCCAGTACTACGTCCTCATTGACCTCAAGGGCTTCCAGACCCTCATCGACGCCGTCGGCGGCCTAGAAATCGACGTCAAGCAACGGACCATCATCGGCCAGTCCACGGACAAGCCACGGCGATATATCGAGCCCGGGCGGCAGGTCCTCACGGGCTACTACTCCCTGTGGTACGCCCGCTCCCGCGAGGGGGCGTCGAACTACGACCGGATGGCGCGGCAGCGCTGCGTCATGCAGGCGATGCTCAAGCAGCTGAGCCCCACGACGGTCATCACGAAGTTCCAGGACATTGCCGCGGCGAGCTCGCAGGTCGTCAAGACGAATATCCCGCAGTCCGAGCTCGGGACGATGGCCGACCTGGCCCTCAAGGCGAAGGGGCAGAAGATCACCAGCGTCAACTTCGTCCCGCCGCTGGTCAACCCATGGTCGTACGACCCCAAGGTCATCCTCGACAAAGTGGCCGCCACCATCGAGGCGTCGACGGCGGCGCCGGCCAACCCCGCCCCGGCCGCCTCGACCAAGCCCACCGGCAAGGGCTCGACCCCGACAGCGGCGTCCACCCCGCCTCCCCAGACCGACGATGTCGCGGCGGTGTGCTCGCTCTGATGATGCCGATGTCAGCCGACAGCCCCAGGGCCACCCCGGCGTCGGGTTGGCCGGCCGTGTCCGTCATCATGCCTGTCCTCAACGAGGAGCGGCACCTTCGCGCGGCGGTCGCCGGCATCCTCGCCCAGGAGTACGCCGGACCGCTCGAGGTCGTCCTCGCCATCGGGCCGTGCACCGACCGGACCGACGAGGTGGCCGCCGCCCTCACTGCCGCCGACCCCCGGGTGCGGGTCGTCCCGAACCCCAGCGGCCGCACGCCCGACGCGCTCAATGCGGCGATTGCCGCATCGACATACGACATCGTCGTGCGGGTGGACGGACACGCGGAGCTGTCCCCGGGATATATCGCCACCGCCGTGCGTGTCCTCGACGAGGTCGGTGCTGACAATGTCGGCGGCATCATGGACGCCCAGGGCACCACCGCCTTCGAACGGGCCGTGGCCTGCGCGATGAAGAGCCGGATCGGGGTGGGCAATGCCGCCTTCCACGTCGGGGGTGAGGCCGGGCCCGCCCCGACGGTCTATCTCGGGGTCTTCCGCCGCAGCGCGCTGGACCGGGTCGGTGGCTACGACCCGCACTTCGCCCGGGCGCAGGACTGGGAGATGAACCACCGCATCATCACCACTGGCGGCCTGGTGTGGTTCACCCCGGACCTTCAGGTCACCTACCGCCCGCGGCCGGACGTCACCGCGCTCGCCAAGCAGTACTTCCACTACGGCCGCTGGCGCCGCGTGGTCGCCCGCTCCCACGAGGGGACGATGAGCTTGCGCTATCTCGCGCCACCCGCGATGGTTCTCGGCGTCGGGCTGGGTGCCGTGGTCGGCGTCTCCTGGCGACCCGCGTGGCTGGTCCCCCTCGCGTATGCCGCGGGCATCCTCGTCGGCGGGATGGTGATCAGCCGGGGGGAAGGCGCCGCCACCCGGCTGCGCGTGCCCGCCGCCCTCGCGACGATGCACTGGTCCTGGGGTCTCGGCTTCCTCAGCAGCCCGCGCGACCTGGTGAGATAGCCGCATGCGCGTCCTCATGCTCGTCGCGACCTCCGTCGCGACCGATACCCGGGTGCTCCGGGAGGCCCAGACCCTGGTGGGTGCGGGGCACGCAGTGCACATCATCGGGCGATCCGTGCCGGCCGCGTACCAGCCTCCCGAGGGGGTAACGGTGAGCACGGTCGGGACGTCGTCCCTCTTCCGCGCGGAGGGGGGCTCCTCGCTGGCGGGACGTCGCCTTCGACCGTGGACCCGGCTCGCCCGATGGGCTCTGTTGCCGCAGCACCGGAACTCCGCCTACGGTCGCTGGGCGGCCGGAGCTGCCGTGGACGGACGGACAAGGGCCTTCGACGTCGTGCACGCCCACGACTTCACCGCCTTGGAGGTGGGGGCAGCCCTGGCGAGCGAACGAGATGTGCCCTACGTCTATGACACCCACGAGCTCTGGCTCGGCCGGCCACGCGAGCACCGACCAACTCCCCTTCAGCGACGCCGCGAGCGTTCCGTCGAAGGGCGGCTCGGCACGGGGGCGGCCGTCGTCATCACCGTGGGAGACGGGGTTGCCGACTCGTTGCGGGCCACCTACGGCTGGGGCCACGTCGTCGTCGTCCGCAATACCTTTCCCGCGGGTCCAGAGCCGGTCGCGATGGTCGGGTCGGCCCCCGTGGGGCTGGTTTACGCAGGACGTCTGGCGGCATACCGCGAGCTGGAGACTGTCGCGCAGGCGAGCCGGGAGCTCGACCTGCCCGTTACCTTGGTCGGGCCGGCCGACGACACCTGGTTGAGCAGCTTCGACCCCGGAGCGGCCGTGGTTCGCGAGGCAGAGCCGGTCGACCGTGTGGATCACCTGCTCGCCGACGCGGGGCTGGCGCTGATCACCCATTCGGACCGATGGGAGAACCATCGGTTGGCCCTGCCGAACAAGCTCTTCCACGCGGTGCACGCAGGGGTGCCGGTCGTCGCCACCGACGTGGGTGAGCTGGCCAAGGTCGTCCGCGAGTACGGCCTGGGTACGCTCTACCGCCCAGGCGACGTCGCGGATCTCGTGCGGGCGGTCCGTGCGGCCGTGGCAGACTATGCGGTGCTGCGTCGCGCAGTGGCCGTGGCACGTCGGGAGCTGTCCTGGTCGGCCGACGGAGAGCGTCTGGTCGCCGTCTACGACCGGTTGGCGTCCGATCACCGTCCACCCCGCGACCTGGGCAGCGCGGACTTGGAGGAGAGAACGTGAGCAGTCACTCGGTGCGGGTCGCCGGGGACGAGTACCTCGGCGAGCACCACATCTACCGTCCCCACCGGGCCGGGCTGCCGCCGCTGGGGTCCTACGTCCGCGAGCTGTGGCGGAGGCGGCATTTCGCCCTGGAGATGACCCAGTCGCAGATGCGCGCTGCGAACACCTCGACGAGCCTGGGCCGGTTGTGGCTCGTCCTCAACCCGCTGCTGCTCTCGGGCGTCTACTACATCCTGTTGTTCATCGTCGGAAGCGGGAAGAACGTCGACTTCGCCCAGATCACCTCCGGGCTGTTCTTCTTCACCTTCCTCTCGACGACCATCCTCAGCGGCACCGGGTCGGTGACCTCCGGCGGGAACCTCATCCTCAACATGTCCTTCCCCAAGGCGCTGCTCCCGTTCTCGTCCACCTACCTCGCCTTCCGTCGGTTCCTCCCGACCATGCTCGTGTATGCCGTCATCCACGTCCTGTTCCACCGGCCGATCACCTTCACGCTGCTGTGGGCGATCCCGACGCTGGTCATCGGCACCCTCTTCGCTGTGGGGCTCGGCATGCTCTTCGCCACGATGCAGGTGTACTTCCGTGACACCGTGAACTTCCTGCCCTACTTCATCCGGATCTGGCTCTACCTTTCGCCGGTGCTGTGGACCGCCGAGGCCTTCGCCCAGAGCCACGAGAAGTACCTCCGGCTGGCCGAGCTCAACCCGTTGTTCCCGATCTTCGGCGTCTGGGACGATGCGCTGACCGGCCACGCCCCCAGCCTGGTCCAGCTGCTCGTGGGGACCTTATGGGGCGTCGGTGCATTTGTTCTCGGTGGCTTGTTCTTCATGTCGAGGGAGCGTGAGTTCGCTGTCCGCCTCTGAACCGTCGCTCCACGCCGGGACCGTCGGCGCCGCGCCGACCGGGTCGGAGGCGCAGCGCGCCGAGGGGGCGGCGGTCGAGTCGACCGAAGCCACGCCCCCGACGGCGACCTCCCCCGTCGCCATCTCGGTGCGCGACCTCCACATCCACTACCGGGTCAGCCTCGACCGCCGGCCGACGCTCAAGGGTGCACTCGTCAACCTCGGGAAGAGCGTCGAGCGGTACCGCACGATTCGCGCGGTCGAAGGCCTCAGCTTCGACGTCGCGCATGGGCAGGTGATGGGCGTGATCGGGGCCAACGGTGCAGGCAAGTCCACCCTCATGCGTGCCGTCGCCGGGATCTTGCCACCGACCCAGGGCGAGATCGAGATCTGGGGCAAGGTGAGCACCCTGCTTGCCCTCGGTGTGGGCTTCAACTCGGCTTTGACCGGGCGCGAGAATGTCACCCTCGGCGGCCTTGCGGCGGGTCTGACCCGGGACGAGATCCGCGAGAAGTTCGACGAGATCGCCGACTTCGCCGAACTCGGGGACTTCATCGATATGCCCATGAAGACCTACTCGTCAGGCATGTACAGCCGGCTCGCCTTCGCCGTCGCGGTGCACATGGACCCGGACATCCTGATCATCGACGAGGCACTCTCGGCCGGGGACGCCCACTTCAAGAAGAAGGCGGGCGCAAAGATGAACGAGCTCGTCGGCAAGGCCCGCACGATGCTCCTGGTCAGCCACGGTCTGGGCACGATCAAGGAGATGTGCGACGAGGTCATCTGGATGCACAAGGGCAAGCTGATCCGTCGGGGCGACGCGGACACCGTGATCGCGGCATACACCCGCTTCCTCAACGTCGGTGAAAGCGCGCTGTCCCTCGAGGACTTCTAGCCGTGCGGGCACGGCGTCCCGACGTCGTCATCGTCACCAGCGGTCACGACGTCGCGGACGCCCGACTGCACCGCGAAGTCGCCGCGCTGCTCCGGGTCGGCTTGACCGTCCAGGTACGTGGCCTCGGGGACGTCAGTGGTGGTCCGCCGGGCGCCGACGTCCACGTCCGCCCCCGCCGCGCGGGGATGGGCCGGGTCCTCACCGCAGTGCGTGCCGCTCTCCAGGCCCGAGGTGATGTCCTCATCACCCTCGACCCCGACGCGGCGCTCGCCTGCGCCAGCCTGGCCCGCTTGCGGCGTTCGGCCCTGGTTGTCGACGTCCACGAGGACTACGGCCGGCTGCTGCTGGACCGGGGCTGGGCCCGGGGATGGAAGGCCCGCGCTGCCCAGCTAGGCGTGCGACTGGCCACCGCCGCGGCGGCGCGTGCGGACCTCACCGTCGTCGCGGACGACCATGTGCCTCCCGCGGCGGCGCGCCAACGCCTGGTCGTCCCCAATGTCCCTGACGCCACGATGATCCCGGCGGGAGGTGCCCCCGCCGACGCCCCGCTTCGAGCGGTCTATGTCGGCGACCTTCGGGAGACCAGGGGGCTCTACGACATGGTCGAGGCGGTCGCGGGGGCTCCGGACTGGTCCCTTGACCTCGTCGGACCGATGTCCGAAGCCGACGGTCAGTGGCTGGCCCGTCGGCTTCAGGAGGGGACTCTCGCTGCCCGGGTCACCTGGCACGATCGTCTCCCGCCGCGAGCGGCGTGGCGGGTGGCCTCGAGGGCCCAGGTCGGGCTTTCACTGCTCCATCCCACGCCGGCCTTCGTCGCCGCCATGCCGTCGAAGGTCTACGAGTACCTCGCGTGCGGTCTGGCGGTGCTCTCCAGCCCGCTGCCGCGCGTCGTCGAGCTCCTCGACGAGTCCGGGGCGGGGGAGGTCGTCTCCTCGGCCGACGCGGCCGCAGCGGTGTTGACCCGGTGGGCAGGGGACCGCGCCGAGCTGGCTCGGGTCCAGGCCGGTGCCGCCGCTCGGGGAGCCGTCCTGCGCGCCGCAGGCAACGCCTACGACGGTATGGCGCGGCGGGTCGCTGAGCTGGCTGCCGTCAGTGCGCGGGGTCGTCGAGCGAGTGGACCACGGCGGTGAGTCCGTCGACGGTCGGCACGGCGTCGAGCCGTGCAGTGACCCACAGGGCCAGCCGTGTGCTCTCGTCGGCAGCGACGAGGAGGTCGGCGTGGGCCCGCCGACGTCGAGCCGACGGGGCGGCCAGCCACCAGAAGGCCACCAGCCACCGGCTCAGGTCCACGCAGATCGGACCCGCCCGCCAGAACCATCGGGACAGCACGGCGGGAGTGAGCAGAACGTCGACCCGATGACCACCGGCGGACAGCTCGTCGAGCAGGGGATCGCGCGATCGAGCACGGCTCTGGAGCACGAGGACCCTCATGGTGTGAGCTCCTCGATGCGCGGGTCCAACACGCCCGCCCTGTCGAACCGGGTGGCCCAGGAACGAGCGGATGCGATGTCCGCCGCGCTGACCTTCGCGGCCAGCTCCGCGGCGGCGCCGAGGTCAGCGGCGATATCGGCGGGGTCGAGGCCGGACGGGCCCGCGATGAGGGGGTACTCGGCGAGGGTCGCCGTGGTCGCATTGCCGCGCTCGTGGACGGCGACGATCGGCAGACCGGTCGCGGCATACTCGTAGGTCTTGCCCGACGTGATGTACTGGCCGCTTCCCATGGCCAGGACGAGCACGTCGCAGTCCGCGTAGACGGACTGGACCTCGCCCTTGGCGACCGGTCCGCGATAGTGGACGCCCAGGTCCTCCGATCCGGACACCAGGCGTGCCATCGAGTCGTCGGCGCCTCGGTAGTACCCGAGGAAGCCATACAGGCGGAGCTGCGCATCCGAGGGGAGCCGTCCGTCGGCTCGCGCCATCTGCCAGGCCTCGAGCAGCTCGCGGACGGGCACGTGGTGGGTGATCGTGCCGAGGTAGCCGAAGACCGGAGCGCTGCGTCGCAACCGTGGCTCGAAGGTGGACGGCGTGTCATATCCGTTGGGGACGACGCGGACCCGGGTCGCCGCAGACGGATGCCGGTTCTGGTGCCACGTCGCGATGGCCTCGTTGACGAACCACACCTGTGCTGCGCCCTCGATCAGCCGGGCCTCCACCTGGCCGACCCTCGAGTCCGCCGCGTGGACGGTCCGGCCAGAGAACATGTCCAGGCTCCAGGCGTCCCGATAGTCCAGGATATAGGGCACCTGGTGCCTTTGGGCGAGACGCTGCCCGGCGACGGCGTCGACATACGGGTTGACCGTCGCGACGACCAGGTCGACGGGGGTCCGCCGGTGGACCGCCTCGGCAGCATCGCCCAGCGGCCCGGCCCAGGGACCGTAGGCCGGCTCTGGGAAGCGCCTGGTGTCGAGGTACTTGCGCCACCGCCACCACAGTCGGGGCATGAGCACGCGGGCCGCTGACCAACGCACAAGGTCGGTCTCCTTCGCGGGCCACCGGAACGGCAGTCGGACGACGTTCACCCGGGGGTCGACGGCGCCTTCCAGCCCCGGATCTGAGCCGGTATGCCGTTCGAAGACCTCACGTTCGGCGGTGAGGACAGTGACCCTCCAGCGGCGCTCCACGAAGTGGTTGGCGGTGGCCAGGGCGCGATGCACGCCTCCGGTTCGAGCCGGTGGAAAGCCCCAGGCGACGTACAGGAGATGGGGCATCCGGGCCATGCGTGTCGGCGCGATGGTGCCCTCTCCTCCCTGGGGGTCGACGGTACGGTGAGACCACCGCCCAGCGTATAGCGACCCCGCTCGGGGTTGCCCCGACTAAGGAGAGTGTCCGATGACCCGCATCGAGCCCAGCGCGGACGTATCGCCCGACGCAACGATCGGGGCCGGGTCATCGGTGTGGCATCTCGCCCAGGTCCGCGAGGGCGCGGTGCTCGGCTCCGGGTGCATCGTCGGCCGCGGTGCGTATGTCGGCACCGGCGTCCGGATGGGTGACAACTGCAAGCTGCAGAACTACGCCCTCGTCTACGAGCCTGCTGTGCTCGGCAACGGGGTCTTCGTCGGGCCGGCCGTCGTCTTCACCAACGACCACTTCCCGCGCTCGGTCGCCCCGGACGGCAGCCTCAAGCGTGGCGACGACTGGGAGGCCGTGGGCGTCACCTGCCTCGACGGTGCCTCGATCGGGGCTCGGGCCGTCTGTGTCGCGCCGGTGACCGTCGGGCGGTGGGCGCTGGTTGCTGCGGGCTCGGTGGTCATCCGCGACGTGCCGGACTTCGCGCTCGTCGCTGGGGTGCCGGCCAAGCGGATAGGCTGGGTCGGGCGGGCTGGAGTCCCGCTCGAGCCGGCTGGCGACGGCGTATGGCGCTGCCCACAGACCGGCGATCTCTACCACGAAGCAGACGACGCCCTGACGGAGGCCGACCCGCGATGACCGACTTCATCCCCCCCGCGAAGCCCCTCATCGGGGACGAGGAGCGCGCGGCCGTCGACCGTGTCCTGCGCAGCGGCATGCTCGCCCAGGGCCCTGAGGTCAAGGCCTTCGAGGAGGAGTTCTCCGCCCACTTCGGGCTGGATCGGGCCTGTGTCGCGGTCAACTCCGGCACGTCGGGGCTGCACCTCGGGCTGCTGAGCAGCGGGGTCGGCGCCGGGGCGGAGGTCATCGTCCCGAGCTTCACCTTCGCGGCGACCGCCAACTCGGTGGCTCTGACCGGTGCTCGGCCGGTCTTCGCCGACATCAGCGCGGACGACTTCTGCCTCGACCCGGACGCGGTCGAGGCGGCGATCACCGAGCGCACCGCCGGCATCATGCCGGTCCACCTCTACGGGCACCCGGCGAAGATGGACCGCATCCAGGCGGTCGCCGATGCGCACGGACTGCAGGTCTTCGAGGACGCCGCGCAGGCGCACGGCGCGTCCCTGGGCGGCCGCCCGGTCGGCTCGTTCGGCACCTTCGCGATGTTCTCGCTCTACCCGACGAAGAACATGACCTCCGGTGAGGGCGGCATGGTCTCGGTGGCCAACGCCGAGGTCGAGCGGCTGGTCCGGCTCTACCGGAACCAGGGGATGGAGAAGCAGTACCACAACGAGGTCGTCGGCTTTAACTGTCGGATGACCGATATCCACGCCGCCATCGGCCGGGTCCAGCTGACCAAGGTCGACGCGTGGACGGCCAAGCGCCAGGAGAACGCCGCCTTCCTCTCGGCCAACCTCCGCGGGGTCACCCCGCCGCCCGTGGCGCCGGGCGCGGTGCACGTCTACCACCAGTACACAATCCGGGTCCCGCAGGACCGGGACGGTTTCGCGGCAGCCCTGCGCGAGCAGTACGCCATCGGCTCGGGGATGTTCTACCCCGTGCCCAACCACAAGCTGGCCCCGTTCAGCGTCGACGTCGAGCTGCCCGAGACCGCCCGAGCCGCCGCGGAGTGCCTCTCCCTGCCGGTCCATCCCTCGCTGTCCCAGGGCGATCTGGAGCGCATCGTCGAGGCCGTCAACGCCCTCGCGGCCGCCGGAGCCTGACATGGCGAACCTGCGCGCCGGGCTCATCGGCCTCGGCATGATGGGCCGCCACCACGCCCGGGTCCTGTCCAGCCTGCCGGGCGTCGACCTCGTCGCCGTCGCGGACGCGGCGGGCGACCCGCACAAGGTCGCCGGCTCCCGTCCCCTGCTCGGCTCGGTCGAGGAGCTCATCGCGGTCGGCATCGACTACTGCCTCGTCGCTGTCCCGACCGCCTTCCACGAGCCGGTCGGTATGGCGCTGGCTGAGGCAGGCGTCCACGCCATGATCGAGAAGCCGCTCGCCCAGAACATCGAGGGCGCCCAACGGCTGGCCGACGCCTTCGCCGCGAAGGGCCTGGTCGGGGCGGTCGGGCACATCGAGCGGTACAACCCGGCCCTCCAGCAGGCCCGGGCCCGGATCGAGTCCGGCGAGCTCGGCCAGGTCTTCCAGATCACCACCCGCCGCCAGGGCCCGTTCCCGGCCCGGATCGCCGACGTCGGGGTGGTCAAGGACCTCGCCACCCACGACATCGACCTCACCGCCTGGGTCGCCCAGCAGCCCTACCAGGCGGTCTCGGCGCGGACCGCACACCGCTCGGGGCGCCCGCACGAGGACCTCGTCGCCATCACGGGCATCCTCGCCGATGGCACGGTGACCAACCACCTGGTCAACTGGCTCTCCCCGCTCAAGGAGCGGGTCACCATCATCACCGGCGAGAAGGGTGCCTTCGTCGCCGACACCTTGACCGCTGACCTCACCTTCTACGCCAACGGCCTCATCGCCACGACCTGGGACGATGTGGCCCGGTTCCGGGGGGTCTCCGAGGGCGACGTGCTGCGCTTCGCCATCGCCAAGCCGGAGCCGCTGCGGGTCGAGCACGAGAACTTCCGGGATGCGATCCTCGGCAGGGAGGCCGACATCGTCACGATGGAGCAGGGCCTACGGACGGTCGTCGTCGCCGAGGCGGCTATCGAGTCCGCCCGGACCGGCGCGACTGTCAGCGTTGCCTAGGCGACCACCGGTGGGGGTTCGACATCGGTAGACTCATCGAGGCGCCTCGGGGGAGGCCCGGCTGATCGTTCCGACGATGATCGCGGGCCCGGGCCGAGCGCCGAGGAGTCCACCACCGCCCGGAAGGTCCACTGTGAAGATCGCCGTCGTCGCCCTAGGCAAGATCGGCCTTCCCCTCGCCGTTCAGTTCGCCAGCGCCGGGCATCAGGTCGTTGGTGTTGACGTCAACCAGGAGACGGTCGATCTCGTCAACAGTGGCCAGGAGCCCTTCCCTGGTGAGGCAGAGCTCGGTGAGCGGCTCCGTCGTCTGGTCCCGTCCGGCGCCCTGCGAGCCACCACCGACTACGCGGACGCGGTGGTCGGCGCTCAGGCCGTCGTCGTCGTTGTCCCGCTCTTCGTCGACGATCGCACCTGGGAGCCCGACTTCGGCTGGATGGACTCCGCCACCCGGTCGATCGCGGCGAACCTCAGCCCCGGCACGCTGGTCTCCTACGAGACGACCCTCCCGGTGGGCACGACCCGCGAGCGCTGGAAGCCGATGCTCGAGGAGGGGTCAGGGCTGCGCGAGGGGACCGACTTCCACCTGGTGTTCTCGCCCGAACGCGTCCTCACCGGCCGGGTCTTCGCCGATCTGCGGAAGTACCCCAAGCTGTTCGGCGCTCTGTCCCCTCAGGGCGCCGAGCGGGCCCGGGAGTTCTACGAGGCCGTCCTACAGTTCGACGAGCGCCCCGATCTCGCCCGACCCAACGGGGTCTGGGACCTCGGCTCCGCGGAGGCCGCCGAGCTGGCCAAGCTCGCGGAGACGACCTACCGGGATGTCAACATCGGGCTGGCGAACCAGTTCGCCCGCTTCGCTGCCGGCGCAGGAGTCGACATCTACCAGGTCATCGAGGCCAGCAACTCCCAGCCGTACAGCCACATCCACCGGCCAGGCATCGCGGTGGGCGGTCACTGCATCCCGGTGTACCCGCGTCTCTACCTCTGGAAGGACCCTGAGGCCACCGTCGTCCGCGCCGCCCGAGAGGCGAACGCCGAAATGCCTGCCTACACCGTCGGCCTGGCCGAGCACCTGCACGGACGTCCCCTCGCCGGGGCTCGGGTCGCGGTCCTGGGGGCGGCATACCGTGGAGGTGTGAAGGAGACCGCCTTCTCAGGAGTCTTCGCGACCGTGGCTGCGCTTCGAGCCAAGGGTGCAGTTCCGCTCGTTCACGACCCACTCTTCGCCGATGGCGAGCTCGAGGCTCTGGGTTTGCGGCCATACCATCTCGGTGAGCCCGTCGACGTCGTCATTGTTCAGGCCGATCACGCGGGCTACGCCCAGCTGGGCGCTGCGGACCTCCCGGGTGTTCGGACCGTGGTCGACGGCCGCCGGATCCTGGCCCCGGCAGGCTTCTCCGGCGTGAGCTTCGGTGTCGTCGGCGTTGCCTGACCCGTCGCGTCCGGGGGCCGGCCCGGCGCCGACCGCCCACATCGTCATGCTTGTCGGGAACGACGCAACCCGCGACGCGCGGGTCCGCAAGTCAGCCCTCGCCGCTGCCTCCGGGGGAGCCCGGGTGACATTGGTCGCCCTGTCCTCCGGCGGCATCCGCACCGACACCTCGCTGGGGCCGGTACGGATCACCCGGGTCCCGGTGAGCTTCGACCTTCGCGACGCAGCGCGCGGGCGGGCGGCGTCGCGTCGAGCGCGTGGGCTTCCCTTGCTGCGGCCGGTCGACGACGAGCGTGACCGCCTGTTCCGCTTGGCCGCTGCAGCCCGCCAGCGCGATGGGCTCGAGGGGCGAACGGCCACCTGGGCCCTGGCCACCCGGGAGCAGACTCTGCGCGGTCGGCGGTACCTCGGCCGGGTGGGTGCCCGCGTCTCGCGGCTCGGTTGGGGGGCGGCCGACCGGGTGAGATCGCGGGTGACCGTGGCGGCGGCCTGGCGGCGGGTGCACCCGGAGATCGACGACATCGAGCGCGCCTTCGGACCGGTGATCGACGCGCTGCACCCCGACCTCATCCACGCCCACGATGTGGAGATGATGCCGGTGGCCGCCCGTGCGGTGGCCCGGGCCCGTGCGCAAGGCCGGGTCGTCCCGTGGATCTACGACGCGCACGAGTGGGTGGTCGGCCTGTCCCGGTATGCCGGCCGCACGCCTCGCCGGATCGCTGCCTGGGCCGGTGTGGAGCGCGAGTACATCGGGAGTGCGGATGCGGTGATCACCGTGTCCCAGGAGCTCGCCGACGCACTCCAGCAGCGCTACCGGCTCCGCCAACGTCCCGCCGTCGTCCTCAATATCCCGCCGGTGCCGCAGCGCAGCACCGCCGATCTCGGCGGTGGCATCCGCGAGGCGATAGGCATCGATGGTGGCGTGCCCCTTCTCGTGTATAGCGGTGGGGTGCAGGAGGCGCGGGGAGTGCAGACCGCCGTGGCCGCCTTGGCCGACCTTCCCGGGGTCCATCTCGCCGTCGTCGCCGTCCCCTCGGCTGCGTCGTCCGCGATGCGGGCGCTGCTCACCCAGGCCACTGCCCTGGGGGTAGCCGATCGGGTGCACGCCGTGGAGCCCGTCGGTCCGGGCGACGTCGTCGACTTCCTCCGCACCGCCGATATCGGCCTCATCCCGCTGCGGCACTTCCCGAGCCACGAGTTCGCCCTCGCCAACAAGCTCTTCGAGTACCTGCACGCAGGACTGCCCATGGTGGTCAGCGACTGCCGCGCTCAGGCTGCCTTCATCGCCGAGTTCGGCGTGGGCGCCACCCACCGTGCAGACGACCCGGCGGACCTCGCGCGCGCCGTTCGCGAGGTCCTGGCTGCCGGCCCGCGGTTGCGGGCCGCCGTTGCCGGATCGCCGGCACGTGACCGGTTCACCTGGCCCCGCCAAGCGGCTCGCATCCAGCAGGTCCAGCGGTCCCTCCTGACCGGGGCAGGGCCCATCCCCACGCGCATTGGGGACTCCGACACGGCTCCGAGCCCCCTCCCGGGCGTCGCCACGTCCTGGGAGGTCTTCGGTTCCGAGCCCGATCCCCGGGCCGGGCTGGAGCCACCGGAGGCGCCATACCTGGCTCCACCCAGGGAGCCGACGCTGGGGGTCGGGCCGGCGAACAGCGCGGGTCAGGGGTGGGCTTGGTCGCAGGCCCTTCGGACGGCCCGACCCGACGTCCGTACGGAAGTCATCGCGGTGCGCAACGGCGTCTACGACTACCCGGCAGATATCACCGTCTCGAAGGACCAGTTCCGCCGGGACGCCACCTGGGCGCTCAACCTGCGCGAGCACGCCCGAGAGACGTGGACCCATGCGTTGGTCGAGGCGGGCCGACCCATCTTCGGTGGCCTGGGCGGAGTCGACCCGCGCCACGACATCGCTGCGCTGCAGGCGGGCGGAGTCCACGTCGGGCTGGTCTTCCACGGCAGCGAGATCCGTGACCCCCGGGCCCACGCGAGGACGCACGCCTTCTCGCCCTTCGCCAAGGCAACCGATCCCTATACGGCCAAGCTCCAAGCCGTCGTCGACCGCAATCTCGAGCTCGTCGCCGACCTCGACCTGCCGGTCTTCGTCTCGACCCCTGACCAGCTCAGCTATCTTCCTGGGGCCACCTGGCTCCCGGTGGTCGTGGACCTCGACGCCTGGGTCCTGCACCGGTCGCACCGCCAGATCCCCCTGGTGGTCCACGCGCCGTCCAACCCGCTGCTCAAGGGGACCGCCGAGATCGAGGCCGCCGTACAGCCCTTCGTTGACGCGGGACGGGTGGAGTATCGGCGGGTCACCGGCCTCCAGCCCGCCGAGGCGGCGGGGCTGATCCGTCAGGCCGATATCGTCATCGACCAGGTGCTCCTCGGCCTGTATGGAGTCCTGGCGTGCGAGGCATTGGCGAGCGGTGCGGTCGTCGTGGGACTGGTGGGTCCGCAGATCCGCAGTCGGGTCGCCGACCCTATTCCGATCGTCGAGGCCGACCCGAGCACGCTGCCTGAGGTTCTCGCGCAGGTGCTCAACGATCTGCCGCAGCTGGCCGAGGACGCACCCGGCCGGCGTGAGTTCGTGCGTCGGTGGCACGACGGCCGCGAGTCCGCGAGCCGGCTCGGCCAGTTCATCGACCAGCCGTGATCCCCACTGCCATCACGGCGCCACCCACCGTGCGGCGTCGTTGAGGCGTCGGTTGCCATCGAACA
>WBZP01003370.1_pt1 | contig 17357 bp, 14 predicted proteins | sample 5204301 | NCBI WGS metagenome assembly WBZP01 (sample SAMN12412401, study PRJNA552823) | activated sludge metagenome | isolation source: activated sludge from nitrification reactor of wastewater treatment plant... | place: USA: Pennsylvania | collected 2017 | reverse complement strand
GACCACCGGCGTCACGCGGGAAAATCCGTCAGCGCGACGAAGCGGCGCTGGATCATCAACCACCGCGAGTGAGTCCGTCTCTACGTGAACCCGCACGCCAGTCTTGGTAGAGGCGTCTTTGACGGTGAACGTACTCGAAGGGAAGGGCAGCAGGCAGCGAGTTTGATCCATGTCATCGCAGGCGGCGGTGCGTGGTGCGCGTACACCGGGGAGGCGATCCGCAACGTCGAAGCTGGGCAGCCCAGCTTCACCCGAGCAGCCGTGAAGAAGGAGCAGACCAAGCGACGACCAAAGCGGCAGGGACATTAGCTGTCGGAACATTGGAAGAGTCCTGTTGTAAGAAGGAAGAGCAAGCTGCGTGCGTAGCCCGACCGCTCATGAGCCGTCAAGGGATTGTCTGCTTGGTTTTTCTTTCGCGGAGCTTGCCCAAGCTTGGAGGTGGCGGGTCTTACCAGGCTGCACACATCGTGCACGGAGGGAGCCATGAACCGAACCAGACGTAGCCTGGCTATTGTGAAGACCGGGCTTTTCGCCGCCATTAGCGTTCTTGCCGCCTGCGACAAAGGAATGGGGGAGTACGACACCTCACCACCACTTATCTCTGCGGAGCCACCGAGCAATGGCTCGAACCTTTGCGCTCCGACTCCGGCGAGTCAAACAACGGTCAGCGACACCGTGTACTATCGCTATACCAGCGGTAAGACCTGGCTCGCTGCGAAGTCGGACTGCGAGGCGATGGGGGGACGATTGGCGGTTCCGATCAGTAGTAGTGTCAACGATTCGCTAAAGACTCTCGCGAGTGGCTCCGTCGCTCAGATTGGTATCTACCAGAACTCCTCTCAGGCAACTCCGGATGCGGGCTTTGTCACCGTCAACGGAGTGACTCCTTCCTATTTCAATTGGGGGAGTGGCGAGCCCAACGATTATCCCAGTGCGGCGGAAGACAACCAGGAAAACTGCGTGTCACTGCGAACGGACGGAGCGTGGAATGACCGAGCGTGTGGAACCGGAACCGCTCAGTATATCTGCGAGTTTGGGAGTGCTCCGGTGGCTTGCCCAAGTGGCGCAAGCTGCGCGATCGCGAGCGGTGCCACGACGTACAGTTGTCAGTGCCCAGCCGGACAGACCTACGATCCAACCAATAACGGCTGCTTCGGCGGCGCGCTCGCCATTCAGGTGGCTCGTCTCGAAGTGGACAAGGCGATCACCAAAGCGGCCTTTGTGAACTTCCCACTGCACGCGAAGGTAGGACTCAAAGGGACCGGCAACACCAACAGCATTCAGGTGACGCTCGGACTGATGGAAAAACCCGCGAGCGGTGCGTCGGCCACGGATGCAGAACTGGCGGCACTGCGGAGCTGTACGGTAGGCGGAACCAAGGTCAAACTGACCGGTGACGGTACGCTGACCTGGGCGGAGTTTGACGGAATCCTGCCTCCAGAGTGTTTGGGAACAGACAGCCAGCGCAACTACAACTTCTTTGTATTGGTCGATGGTGTCGAAGAAGTATCCACCGAAGAAAACAAGTACTTGGTGTTCAACGCAAAGGAGGCGACCACTCCGCTTGGCATGGGCTGCCAGACCACCGATCCCATGACCGGAACGCTGCGCACGGGGTGCGTCATTGATGTCACTGTGAAGCCGCCTCCTGGTCTGGATGTTGCGCTGGTCTCTGCGAAGCCGACTTCATCGGTTGCGGTGCTGAATCCCAGCACTGCGGCGCCAAACCTCAAGCCAACCGGAAGTGAGGCACCGCGACCTCTTGTGACCGTGAATTCGGTGGTGACTGTCTTCGGTCGGGATCGTCGAACCGCCGGTGCATCGACGCTGCCGAGCGCGATCAACTTCGACTACGACATCATTGCGGTACCCGATACAAACGCGATCGGTCGCAAGCCTCTCTCCGTCAATCCAGAGGGTCGCACCGGATCCATATCGACCCTCAAACCTGGCGAGAAACTGGAAGTGGAGGCGCGACTGCATCCGACCACAGACTTCCGTACCTTGACCTCTCCTGGTGGTGCGTGGGCGGGTGTGACCAGCTACAAGATTCGTGGCTGCGCACGCGTGGCATTCCTAGAGAACGGCGATCCGCAGTATGCAGGGGCGTTTGGTACCGGCAACAACTGCCAAGAGTTCACCATCAACATGGTGGCCGGCAATCATGACTCCTCTTCCGCATCATCCCAGAGTGAATCCAATACCTACAGTGGTTCGTGGGGTTCTTCGAGCAGCCTTCAGATGGTGCTCGCAGGAACCTTCACCAACACCTTTGACACCACTGGTGCGTACAGCAGCAACGATGTCAAAGGGACGATCAACAGCTTCTTTGGGGACTTCACTCTGTTCGATGGTTGGGGAAATGGTCAGGCGGTGATCTCCACTGCGAAGGCCGATCTCGACTACGGGCTGAAGATCTTTGGAGTGTCGCTGCTTTCCGATGGAACCAGCGCCTCTGCCAGCGTCTCCTACACCAAGGATTTGTCCTACTCGAAGTCGAGCTGCATCACGTATTCCTACGGATTTGTGATTGTCAGCGTGGAGCTCGAAGGCTGCTTTAAGGCGGAGGCGGGTGTGGATTTGGTGCTCTCTGCCAGCGCTGGCACGACCTCGAAGGTATCGGCCAATGTTCGTCCGTACTTGACCTCTTCGCTGTCCGTGACGGCGAGTCTGAACGTCACGCTGTACAAAGTCTCTCTGTCCGGTTCCATCACGCTGCTCGGCGTCAACAGCACCGAAGGCGACGGAGTGACTGCGACGCTAAACTTCACCGTCAACAGCACAAGTCCGGTCAAGATCACCATCTCGTTTGACATCACCGCCTTTCTGCGAATCTCGACCCTGGATGGCAGCGTGGATCTGGTGATCGAAGAGCTAGAGACCAAGTGGTGCACGAAGAAGATCTGGGGTGTGAAGATCAAATACTTCTGCGGATTTTCCTACGACACCGCTGCTTCGTATACGCTGTTTAGCTTCGATGGGTACTCGACCACACAGTCGCTGCTGGCGCGCACTGGTTCGTCGATTACGATCCAGTAGGTAGGTCAGTCCGAACGCTAGTACGTAGAAAAGTCCGCGAAGGAGAACTGCCATGACTCGCTGGAAATACGCTGCTGTGATGACCTTGGCGATCGGTGCTGTGTCCGCCTACCAGTTGATGCGGCGACCGGTCCCAGCTTCCTCTTCGGCCTCTGCTCTGCCGGCGCGCCTCGGTTGCAAGTTGGCGGTAGGCGACTCGCTTGGCTACAAGCTGCATACCAGCAGCAGCGCAAGCGGCGGAGCTGCCGGACACGGAGGACTTGTGCTCGATGCCGTCATGTGGTGGAAGGTCATCGAAACACGCGGCGCGGGATGGGTGGTGGCGGGTTCTCTGCAAGAGGTCCGTATGTCTGGTGGGGCCAGCGATTCCGATCCAGCCGCTGCGGCACCGCTTACGGACCCGTTTGTGTTCACGATCGGGAAGGACTGTCGCTTTCACGATGTCTCTTTCCTTCCCGGCACGGAAGCGCAGACTCGACGACAACTAGAGGGTCTGCTTCGTTCTACAGAGTTTGTCTTTTCCTCGCGTCCACAGTGGAACTGGGTACATCGGCAAAGTGATTTGCTGGGCTCCTATGATGCGAGCTACACCCTCTCCAAAGGCGACGTGAGCCCTATTCAAGTTGGCAAGCAGCGCAATCGCTATGTCTCGATGCGCATGCCAGAGATGGGATCTCGTTTGGGAGGAACTCCCAGCGCCGAGGTTCTGTCTTCGCAGGCGACCGCCATCCTGGACGAACACGGCAAGTGGCTGCGGGCGCTTTCCGAGCAAGCCGAGCTGAGGATCTCCATTGGTGAGAAGACGCTGAGTCAGGTAACGACCATGCTGAGCGTGGCTCGTACTGAAGAAGGGAATCCGCCCGTGAGTTTGGCTGCGGTGGATGCGTCGAAGTTCCGCAAGGACTTTGCGGAGGCACCCCTCTCCACGTCTGCGCTGCCGCCACCTCCCGACCCAGCCTTGGCCGGGCAAACGCTCGATGGTGTGCTGGTCGATTTCAAAAACGGAATCGGACAGAGCAAAGATGGCGCGTTCCGTTCGGCGCAGCGGCTCGCCAGCTACTTGAGCGTACATCCGGAAGCGATGGCCGTACTCCTTGAGCAGATTCGCTCTGGAGCGATCGATCCCAAGCTGCATTCCTTGTTGTTCTTGGCGCTGGAGCGAACCGGAACGCTGGCGGCAGAGAAAGCCCTGGGCACCGCGATGGCTGATCGTGGCATGAAGACAGAGAACCGAATGCGGGCTGCTGCGGCGCTGCAAGACATTCCTCGACCCTCGGTTGGAACGGCCAAGACCTTGGTTGATCAGGCTCGGCAACAGGGCTCTGCAGAGGATGTGCAGGTGTCTCGTTCGGCACTGCTGGCGCTGGGCGCGCTCAGTCATCGCACGCTCGAAAGGCAGCCGGACGTGGCAGAGCTGGCGCGTGGTGAGTTTCGGAGTCACTTGCAGACGGCCCAGAATCCCGAAGAGGTCCGTACCGTCTTGGCTGCGATTGGCAATGCCGGGGACAAGTCGCTGGTCGATACGCTCAGCAAGTACAGCCAGGATGCATCAGAGCCAGTCCGGGCGAGCGCCGCCGATGCCTATCGCCGCATGGAGCGCACCACGATGGAGCCGCAGCTCCGTGACTGGCTGGGCAAAGAGGAAGCCGGGCGGGTGCGTGCCGCGATTGCTAGCGCGTTGGTCGAGCGTCTTCATGAGGACCGTCAGCCTGCGAGCGCAGAGACGATTGCGATTGCTGCGACTCGTCTTGCCACAGAGTCTGATCCGCGTGCTCGCAGTGCACTGATTGAGCTACTCGGAACCGCCGCCGCCACCGATGCCGTGGCCAAGCAGGCTCTCATCAAGCAGTTCCCGCGAGAGACGGTGGTGGACCTGAAAGTCCTCATCGGTCGCTTTGTCAGCGGTGAGGATCTCAAGTAGTCCTGGCGCTGAGGGCGCGGCGGATGCGACGGATTCCCTCGCGGAGTTTTTCGGGGCTGGCCACAAAGGTCACCCGCAGAAAGCCTTCCACGCCAAAGATGCTGCTCGGAATCGTCACCACGTTTTCATCCTCCATCACCTTGAGCGCAGCCTCCATCGAGCGATGCGCCCACAGCTCCGGCAAACGAATCAAGCAGTAGAACGACCCCTCGGGCTCGATCGCCGCCAGTCCTTCCTCGGCCAGCGCAGAGAGCAAAATCTCCCGCTGGGCCTGATAGTGGGGACGATGCTGCCGGAGGATTTCGGGATGACGAAAGATCTCAATCGCCGCTCGCTGCGCGATCGTATCGGCACACGAAACCACGAATTGATGGGCTTTCCACATCACCTGCGCAGCGTGTAGCGGGGCCATGATCCAGCCGAGCCGCAGCCCGGTCAGCGCACAGCTTTTCGAAAGAGACGACGCCACAATCGTATGTGGATAGTAGCGGGCCGGGGACGGCGGTCGCTGGTCCGTATAGTACAGATCGGCGTAGACCTCGTCCGATAGCAGAAACGGCGGGTTCGGGAGTTCGAGCAGGCCTTCGCTGAGCGTACGCAGCTCGGACTCGGGCCACACCCGTCCGGTGGGATTGCAGGGCGAGGCCAGCGCGACCAGGCGGGTCCGCTCATGGACCGCTCGCAGCACCGCTTTCGCATCGGGCGCAAAGCCAGTCTTGGGAGAAAGCGCCACTTCACGGACGGTGACTCCCTCGATGTAACAGAGCTTTTGGTAGGCCGGAAACGTCGGCGTCACCACCACCGCTTCGTGCTGCTGGGGATCAATTAGCGACTTGATCGGCAGGTACAGCGCTTCCTGCGAGCCAATCGTGATGCACACCGAGTCCGGCGAGCCGAGCCCAGGATAGGCAAAGTGCTGGGCAATCGCAGTGCGCAGCTCCGCAAAGCCCGTGTTCGGAGAGTACGGGCAGCCGTTTTCACGCACCCAAGCCAGCGCCGCTTCGAGCGGTGCCATCTCGGGCCGCAGCAGCGGCTGACCCATGCCCAGATCGATGGCATCCGGTCGCTTGCGATCGTTTAAGGCTCGGATTGCTGAGGGGGGAATCGTTTCAACCAGGCGGTTCATGACAGCAGCCGTCGTAGCAAGTGGTAGTTGCGAAGAGGGCCCGCGAGCGTGCACCACTCGCCGACCTTGTGAGCCTGCTCGGGATCTCCGGGTCCGCAGTTGACCGCCGCGATCCCAAGTCCGGTGAGTCGCGCTACATCCGTCCACGCCTGCTTGGCGGTGACCGGCATGCCGCAGGCTGCGATCCAGCGGGCCAGCACGGGGTGATCGGTGCTGACGGTGCCGGAGGGCGACGCATCCACGATCTGTAGGGTGTAGTCCGGTCCGATGAACTCGTGCAGCTCGGATTCGGCGGTGGCGAGGCTCTTGCCGGGACAGAAGCGATAGTTGACGTTGACCATCACCTGGTCGGGAATCACGTTGCGGGCGTTGTCGGTCAGAATCTGCGTCGCCGACATCACCTCGTAAAACGTCAGCCCCTGCTGCACCACCGCTCGCCGCTGAAAGCTCGCCAACTTGGTGATGAGCGGCGTCACCGCATAGATGGCGTTTTCCCCAAGCCAGGGCCGCGCACTGTGGGCCCGCTTCCCTTTGGCAAAGACCTGCGCTTGCAGGCTCCCAGAGCAGCCCGCCTCGACGCGGTTGTCGGTCGGTTCCAAGCAGATCGCCGCCGCCAACGTCTTCAGTAGTTCACCCTGCTGCTCACACAGCGGGACCATGCCGCTTAGGTGCACCGGGCCTTCTTCGCGATCGTAAAACACACAGACCAGCTCGACCGGCAACTCGGCGGAATCGGCAATCAGGCGCAGCATCACCGCCAGCCCCGACTTCATGTCGCTCGACCCGAGCCCGTAGATCCGCCCGCCCGCCCAGTCGATGTGCTGGGGCTGCGCGACGTTCGGTGGCACCGTGTCCGAGTGTCCAAACAGTCCGATCCGGGTTGCGCCGAGTCGTCCGCAGCGGACCAGCAGCGCATTGCCTACCCGAACCTGCTCGGCGTGCGGTGCAAGCTGCGCGACCCGCGCCCGCAAGTGGTCGGTAATCGCCGCCTCATCGCCAGTGACCGAGGCAATGGCACACAGCGCCAGCGTCTCTTCGGCCAGCCAGCGCGTCAGCTCATCGTCCGTGGGGATAGCCTGCTTCATCATCACACCGGCACTTGGAAGGTACGGAGCGCGTCGCTCAGCGAGGTCTTCTGGTCGGTCGAAGCGCTGCGCCGACCAATGATCAGGGCACACGGTACGTGATAGGTACCCGCCGGAAACTGCTTCGGGAGCTGGCCCGGAATGACCACCGAGCGAGCGGGCACCCGACCTTTGGTGAGGATCGGCTCAGAGCCGGTGACATCGACGATGCTGGTGCTGGCCGTCAGGACCACGCCCGCCCCGAGCACCGCTTCTTTTTCGACGATGACGCCTTCGACCACCACGCAGCGCGAGCCGATAAACGCACCGTCTTCAATGATCACCGGAGTCGCAGACGGCGGCTCCAGCACCCCGCCGAGTCCCACTCCGCCCGAGAGATGCACGCCCTTGCCAACCTGCGCGCACGAACCGACCGTGGCCCAGGTATCGATCATGGTGCCCGCGCCCACGTAGGCTCCGATGTTGACGTAGCCCGGCATCAGGATGCAGCCCGGCTCTAAAAAGGATCCGTAGCGCGCCACTCCCGGTGGCACCACCCGAATCCCGGCTTCGGCCAGACCGCGCTTCACCGGCACTTTGTCGTAAAAAGACAGCGCGCCCGCTTCCATCGGTTCCAGGGGCCGCAGCACAAAATAGAGCAGCACCGCTTGCTTGACCCACGGCTGTACCTGCCAGCCCGCTTCGCTCGGCTCGGCGACCCGGATGCGTCCTTTGTCGAGATCCTCGATGGTTGCCAACACCGCTTGCTGCACGGCGGGGTCAGAAAGCAGGCTGCGATCGGCAAATGCCGCTGCGATCCGTTCTCTGCGCTGGGGGTCGTGGGGAAGGCTGCTCACTAGCGTGTCACCAGGTCGGAAATGGTTCGGCCCACGTCGACAATCGCGGACGCGGTCATGGTTGCGCCGTCAAAGCTCGGCGTGATGATGGTTAATACCAGCGAACCGAGTGCCCACAAAAGCTTCGATGACAGGTTGACGGTGTCCGAGACTGCGGTGACCGACTTGAGCGCCTGCTCGAGCTGCTTGGTCGCATCGCCAATCGCCGCAAGCTCCTTGGGCAGGCGCGGCAGTCGGCTCGCCGCTTCGTGGACGGCGCGGTTGCACTCGTTTTGGATCTGCTGGTAGCGCTCACTGACGGCGAAGAAGTCCTCTAGGGACAGCTTGCTACTGTCGCGATCTTTGTACGCCTGCTCCATCATCCGGTCGGCGGCCTCGCGGAGCACCCGGGTGATGATGATCGTCTCCTCAGCGGCGGTGAGCGGCATGTTCCTCCACGGCGCGGCGTAGCGCCTCGCGAACGACCTGTTTGGCCAAGGCGGGCAGGTGACGGCTATCGGAGCACGCTTTCGAACCAGCGAGCACTGCTTCGGCCACTTTCTCTAGGAGTTCGTCACTGGGACGCTGCCCAAACAGGAGCTGCTCGCTCGCGCTTGCCCGCCACGGTCGGGTCGACAGTCCGCCCAGGATGATGCGTGCATCGACGATGCGCTGCTCGCGCTGTTCCAGCATCACCGCCGCCGAAGCCATGGGCGAAAGCGGAGATTCGGCCAGGCGGGCATACCCGAACTGGCGTTGCGGCTGCACCGGCACAGTCACCGACATCAATAGCTCCGTGGGCCGCAGCACGTGATCGCGCTCTGGGTGTACGCCTGGCTCGACATACAGGTCCAACATCGGCAGCGTCCGCTCGCCGAGTCCCTCGGGTGAGTGCAACGTCACCACCGCCGACATCGCCGCGAGTCCCACCGCCAGCTCAGACGCCGAGGGCGCGACACAGGCGGCGCTCGCCCCGAAAATTGCCCCGGCATACGTGGCCCCTTCCAGCACCGCACAGCCCGACCCAGGCAACCGCTTGCCACAGCGGACATTGGCGGGATCCCGAAACAGCGGACAGCGCGTGCGTTCCAGTAGCTCGCCACCGAGCGTCGCTTGGTTGCGAATCGCGGGCGTGGCGAGCTGTCCCGCAATGGTTCGTACCAGCGGCGCCAGGCTCTGCACCATCGGGTCTTGGATGAGTGCCGCCAGCCGCACCTGGGATCCCAGTCGCAGCTCGCCTGGTCGTCCTTCGATGGTGCGCAGCGGCAGCGCCGACAGGTCAATCAGCCGCTCGGGGCGGTCGAGCCCGCGCTCCATCAGCAGCGACAGCGACAGGCCCCCGCCCACGAAGCGACTGTGTGGGCCCGCTTGGGACAGGGCTTCGGCAACGGTCTTGGCGCGGACCCATTCCATGGCGGCGACCTACTTGTGACGAACGTCTTGGATGGCGGTGATGATCTGCGGCAGCCGTCCGCAGGCACAGTCGTGACCACACAGCGCCGCCCGCACCGCCGCATCGTCCGGCCCCCAGGACTCACGCAAGATGGCCTGGGCCGCGACGACCTGACCGGGTGTGCAAAAGCCGCAGTCGGTGGCACCGTGACGAATGAACGCCGCTTGAATCGGGCTGAGCACGCCTTCTAGGGCCAGCCCTTCGACCGTGGTAATCGCCTGGCCTTCGCACAGCGCCGCTGGCACAAGACACGCCGGGACTCGCTGGCCATCGAGCAGCACCGTACAGCTACCGCAGGTGCCGTCTTCACAGCCGCGCTTGGGCGACGTCACATCGAGCTGCTCGCGTAGCAGGTCGAGCAGGCTCAGCCGGGGATCGATCGCACGCTGCGCGGCCTGGCCGTTGACGGTGATGCGCAGCAATACCTCACCCGCTCGTGCGATCGGCGGCGCTGCGGGCTCGGCGGGACTCGGCTGGGCGGCAGCGGTTCCGGCGAGAGCAGCAGAGGCCGCACTGGCCACCAAAAACTGGCGCCGCGAAAGCTCGCTGTCGGCACGCCGCTCGGTCATGGCGAAACCAGTTCCAGTCCTTGGCCTTCGACGCGCACCAGCATCGCCGCCGCGCTGCGCTGACCGGTTCCATCAAAGCCCAGCGGTCCGGTGGCACCTTCGAGCGTGCCATCGCGCAGGGCCTTGGACAGTGCCGGGGCGGTGCAGTGATCGGCCGTTCCCAAGCGCTGACAGGCGGTGCGTACCAAGCGAACCGCATCAAAGCCCAGCGCATCGAGCGACGTCGGTTCTTCCCCGTTGCCATAATCGAGCCGAGCCACCGAGCCGCCCCCGACCGGCAGCGACCCGACCGACAGCGGTGCCAGCACGGCCCCTTGCAGATAGCGGCCCGCCGATCGAATCAGCCGCTCGCCCATGCCCTCGGCCGGTGATAGCAGCAGCTTGATGCGAGTCCCTGCCTGCTGCGGCTCGCCGTCCGGCCCGCGACTCACTCGATAGGTACCGACCAGCGAAGCGGCCGCAAGCTGCGAAGAAATCAGCTCCAGTTGGGACGAAGAAACCGGCAGAAACAGGGCTTCCGGCTGGGCTTTGGCGAGCTTTTGGACCTCGGGCAAAAACGTGGTCGCGTTCTCGGCAAACGGCAGCTCTGCCACCACCTTCACCGCCGAGCCTTGCAGCCCTTCGACAAAGGCCCGCGTCATCGCTTGGCCGTAGCTGGTGCTCGGGGCCAGCACCGCCACCGTGGTCAGTCCGCTGCGTACCAGGTGCTGGGCCAGGGCTTGGGCGCGGCTGCGATTGGTCCGCAGAAGCTGGAGCGTGCCACTGGTCATCGATTCCCGAGGCCCCAGGCTCAGCGCCAGCAGCCCGAGCTTTTCGGCTTCGGCACTGGCCTGCGTCGCTTCCGCTTTGGTGGGCGGCGTCAGGATCACCTGCGCGCCTTCCTGGGCCAGCTCCGCCACCAGGGTCGCCATCGCACCCGCGCTACTGTCCCGCAGCCGCAGGTCGACCGGCACGCCCGGTTGCTTGCCGCCTCCCAGCAGATCGGCGGCCCACAGCGCCCCGCGTAGCACCCGATCTCCGAGCGCCCGGTCGCGGCCTTGCATCGGCACCAGCAGCCCAATGCTCAGCGACTGCGGGTGCTCGGCTTTGACCCCTTCGCTTGGCAAAAGCCCGAGTCGCTTCCGCCACGACTCTTGCTGTGGGGCTGGCAGTCGCTCACACAGCAGGGCCGCTTGCCGCTTTACATAGGCCAGCTCGCCCGGGCGCACCGCTTTCGACTGGGCCCACCGCTCGTATTCGCGCAGCGCGGACTCCACCTGATCGAAGCGCCGAAACAAGTCGCCGAGCGTCGCGTGCAGCTCGGCACCTTCTTCGCCATCGACGATCTGCGGGGACAGCGGGGCCAGAAGTCGCCGGGCGGCGTCCCAGTTGCCGAGCGCGTACTCGGTCAGCCCCAGCTCGCGCCGGGCCTCGCTGCCCAGCCAGCCATCCACAGGTTGCGACGGCAGCAGCGGCTCTAGCAGGGCTTTGGCTTGCACCGGCTGGGTCAGTTGCCGCAGCGCCCGTGCCTGATGAACCGTGGCCAGTGGATACAGCGGCTCTGCCGGTCCGTACTTGCTGCGAAACTGCCCGAGCGCCTTTTCGGCCTCGGCAAGCTGGCCTTGATCGACCAGCTTTTCCGCGCTGCGGAAGTCGGACTCGGCCAGCGGCGTGCTGCCATGGATTTCCTCGGCCCGTGGATCAAAGCGCCGAGGGCAAGCAGTGAGAAGCAGAAGCAGCGGCAGCGCTTGGCAAAGTCCCGTTCGCGGGCGACGGGACAAGCGGAACGGCCAGGGCTTGCGGGGCAGGGGAGACATCCGTTACGCAGACTTGTGAAGGGCGCGCATGTTGTCGATGATGGCCGTGCCAAACTCCGAGCACTTCACTTCCTTGGCACCATCCATCAGACGGGCAAAGTCGTAGGTGACGACCTTGCTGGCGATGCTGGCTTCCAGACCGGCGATGATCAGGTTCGCCGCTTCCAGCCAGCCCAGGTGCTCGAGCATCATCACGCCCGACAGGATCACCGAGCCGGGGTTCACCTTATCGAGGTTCGCGTACTTGGGCGCAGTGCCGTGGGTCGCCTCGAAGATTGCGTGACCGCTGACGTAGTTGATGTTGCCGCCCGGCGCGATGCCGATGCCACCGACCTGCGCCGCGAGCGCATCCGACAGGTAGTCGCCGTTTAGGTTCAGCGTCGCGATGACATCAAAGTCCTCGGGACGGGTCAGCACCTGCTGGAGCGTAATGTCGGCGATGGCGTCCTTGATGATGATGCCGTTTGGTAGCTTGCACCACGGCCCGCCGTCGATCTCGACCGCACCGAACTCGCTCTTGGCCAGGGCGTAGCCCCAGTCGCGGAACGCGCCTTCGGTGAACTTCATGATGTTGCCCTTGTGGACGAGCGTCACCGACTTCCGCTTGTGCTTGATGGCGTACTCGATGGCGCTGCGCACGAGGCGCTCGGTGCCGTGGCGCGACACCGGCTTGATGCCGACGCCGACCGAGCTGATGTCCTCGCTGCCAAAGCGAATCTTCTTAAACTCCTTCGGGAAGTTCGCCTTGATAAACTCCAGCGTCTTGACCGCCGCTTCTTTGCCCGCCTCGAAGTCGATGCCGGCGTAGATGTCCTCGGTGTTCTCACGGAAGATGGTCATGTTGACCGCTTCGGGCCGCTTCACCGGCGAGGGCACGCCCTTGAAATACTGCACCGGGCGCAGACAGACGTACAGGTCGAGGAGCTGCCGCAGCGCGACGTTCAGCGAGCGAATGCCACCGCCGACCGGGGTGGTGAGCGGTCCCTTGATGCCAACCAGGTATTCACGGAAGGCGTCGATCGTCGCGTCAGGCAGCCAGTTGCCGGTCTGCTGAAACGCTTTTTCCCCAGCGAGCACTTCCAGCCACGAAATCTTGCGCTCGCCGCCGTAGCAAATCTCGACAGCCGCATCCATGACGCGAACCGAGGCGCGCCAGATGTCTGGTCCCGTGCCGTCCCCTTCGATAAAGGGGATGATCGGGTTTGCGGGAACGTGCAGCTTGCCAGTCGATTTGTCGAGGGTGATCGGCTGACCGGCGGGGGTCGTGGTGGTGCTCATGCTCGTATGCTCTCCAAGTTGGCGTTGGCGGCGATGATCACAGGACTTCCGCCCAATGTAAACCCCTTGGCCGCTAGGAGCAGAGCAAGGGCCGCTGGTGCCGACCGAGCGGGGCGGGGTGGGCCCGGCGGGAGAGCTCGCGACCGGATCGCTACTGCTCGAAGCAGTACAGGCGGCGCGAGTCGGTACATTTGGGCATTCCCACGGCGAAGGAAGAGGTCCAGCCGGAGGTCGAATTGGCGTCCCCCACCACCGAATAGAGAATCATGCTGCCACCTGTCATCGTCCAGCCGGTGCAGTTGCCATTCATCGCCGTCACTCCCCCGTTGTCGGTGCCCGTCCACACCAGCGTAAGAGCGGGCACGAGCACTTTCTGCTCCGTCATATTGATGGGAGCCAGCGGCGTGGTGGTGAGTCCTGCTGCGTTATGAAAGACTCTGGTCGTCCCGTTCAGCAAGTACCACGGTCCCACGTCGGCGATGCGGTTCTTGGCATCCATTCCGGGGGCGGACAGCCAGGCTTTCCAGGTTCCGCCTAGCACTGCCGCTTGCGCTGCCTGCTGGCACAGCTTGTCACCCCCTGCCAGACCATCCGCAGTCCCCGCCTGCGTCATCAGGTTGCCGGAATAGGACGTGCTCGTGACAAACACTCGCTTTCCGGCAGGACAGGTGCAGCTCCCGTAACGAAGGTTCGCCCCGCAGACCTGGGTGCCCGACAGGGCCGAGCCGCACAGGCAGCTCTGCTGCATGCCAGCGGAACTGCACGCATCGGGGTCCGGTGGCAATGGATCGGACGTGGTCGATGGGGAACAAGCGCTGGCCAGCAGGCCAACCAGCAGTGCCAAGGGATGAGCAGCGATGGGGGTTTTCATGGCACACCAAAGTACCGAAGTCGTGCACGTGAGTCGACCGGCTCGTGGATTGGTCGGGGATCACTCCCCAATTTGAGGGAAATTCGCCCCAACCCTGCGGGCAGCGCGGCCAGGAGGGGTTTTGACTTTTTTGTTACGGTGGGGCAGCGCAGCCAGGGTGGGGTTGGGAAATTCTGTTGCGGACCAGCGCGGCAGCCAGCCGGGTTTTGCGTTGTGTTTGATGGCCGAGCGCAGCGGCCAGCCGGGTTTTGCGCGTTTTGGCGCAGGCCACCGCAGCAGCCGGGTCGGTTGGGAGAATTTTTTCGGCATTGGCTGCGCGGCCAGACTCCTTCCTGCGATTTTTGTCCGGGCTGGCTGCCGCGACCAAGCCAAACGGTGCCCGGTGGGGCTGGCTGCAACAACGGCCCGCACCGAAAAAAAAGTATTTCGTCGACCGGCTGTGGTTCCCGCAGCTTTTTTGCGAATTTTTGGCTCACCGGTCGGAATAGCTGGGCGGGCTGGGAGGTTATGTAGGTTCCAACCTAGGAGAACCCATGCAGATTCCGACTCTTGCCCCGCAACTGGCCCCCCTTTCGGTACGCCGCGAGCTTCGCTTTACCCTGGTGCGGCTGCGAACGCTCCCGTGGGCCAAGTCCTACGTCACGGTGTATGAAGGGCTGCTCAAGACCTGTGAGATCCATGTCGCCGATCACGCCAGGCTCCGCGATGATCTGGAAGATGCGGAGGCGGTGGTGGAGCACGCCGACTCGGACCTCGATGAAGTCGCGCTGTATCTTCACAAATTCATCAGTGCGGAAACGTCGGGCGGGGTTCGCTCCTCGCTGCACAAGGCGCTGTTCGGTGGCATGACGCCGAGCAAGTTTGTGAGGCCCAAGCTCGGTGACGAGTTGGCGCTGGCGCGAAACTGGCCGACGATTTTGGCCGGGGCCCCCCTGGCGAAGCTGGTGGCGATGGGAGTGACGGTGACGGGAGTGCTCAAGCGCTGTGACACGGCCCTGCTTGCGCATTCGACAGCGAGCGCCAACTGGGCGGCGTTTCAGCTCAACACCTGGGCTCCGTTTGTCGCCAAAGTGAACGGAGAGCGGCAAGCGCTGGGAGGGGAAGCCAAAAAGCAGCGGAGACTCGATGGAAGTGAAGGAGACGTCGGACTGTTCCGCAGCCTGAGCAAGTCGCGAGACAAGGACAGCGTCACGCTCGCCACCATCACCGCGCAAATCGAGCAAAGCACCACCGAGCTGGCCGAGCTGCACAAACAAAAAGCGGAGCTAGAGGCCGAAGCAAGTGCCCAAGCCCTTGCGGAAGCCGAGCGCGCCCAAAAAGAAGCCGAGCTGTCCGCCCTACGCAAAGTCCAAGCCGAAGCAGAAGCCAAAACCAAGCGCCTAGAATCCGAGCTAGGACTGCGCTAAGTCCCCGAGCTGCGCGCTATCATCGACGGGAACAAATTGGACACCTGAATCTGCGCTTGTCACTGACGTAGAAGCGGTTCTTCGTAGTCGAGGGTTCCCGCCTCCGACTGTCTGTGGAGATAGTCCTGAATCGTCGTCAGCGAGGTCTGCGCCGGCACGCTGATCGCCAACAGGTGATGGTTCTTCCACCTCTCCACCTGGCAGCCCAGCGACTCAAGCTGGTGGCAGATCACCGACTCGGCCTCGCCATGCTGCTGAAAGAAAACTGCCCGCAGCAGTGAGTTTTGGGATCGTGACACCAAACGGTCAAACCACAGTACACCGTCGGTTTCTTGCGCATAGATCGTGTCGCCCAGCGTGGCCGCTTTCTCGAAAAACGGCACATTGTCTAGCACGTACTCACCATCCGCACCGCTAGACCGCGCCCAAACCGACTCGACCGAGACGGGAGGATAGCCATCCGCATCTGGCTCCAGTCGGAAATAGACTTTGACCAAGCGCTCCATCACTTCGCTCCCTTTTTCAGGTTGCAGTCTCGGCAGAGAACTTGCCCGTTGTCAATCGACCCAGCACCGCCCCTCGAGCGCGGGACGATGTGATCGACATGGGTTTCGTTAGCGGGTGGAGTGATACCGCGCTGGCTCTGCTTGGCTGGCATCGTCGATCTGCCGCAGTCTACACAGGTTGTTTGGCCACCGTGAGCCGCTGCGTTTTCGACACGGACTTCACGCTTGCCAGCGCGTGTGAACGGCTTGCCGGCGCGCTCGACAATCGAATCCGTCCGCTCTGCGGCATGTATCCCCTGCTCCGCCTCCCGCAGATGCTCCGCCGCATGGGCGGCTTGTTTGGTGCCCTTTTCCACATCGCGGAAGTGGTCGGCGACCTCGGCTGCCTTTTCGATCTTTCGCAGCGTGCCGAGGCCGTCGGTTAACACGTTGATCGCCGCTTCTGCTGCGATCGAGGTCGTCGCTCTGCCGAGGTCTTCGCCTTTTTCGTAGGCGGGTTTGTGGTACCACTCGACGGCTCCGTGTACGACGGCTTGGGCGATCTTTTTGGCGTCTTCGCGGGATGCGTGGCGGATGGCGTGCGTGGCGGCTCGCAGTGGGGCGAGGGCTCGTAGCTCGCGGCCTGATTCGAGGTCTTCGGCGACCTCTCGGCCTGTTTTGGCAAGACGTGCCGGGAGTTCTTTGGTGTCTTTGTAGATCAAGGAGGAAACCTGGGTTTCCTCCTTGGAATCCTCCCCCGTACCCGCCCCGTCCTATCCTGTCCCTTCCTTGGTATCGTCCGCGACGGTCGCCCCTCATTCCCACCCATGCGCTAGCGAACGCTACAGCACGGCAAGGCACGCCAGCTTGCTACACATTTGCTACAGCCCTTGCTACAGGGCGGCCCCCCTCTCTCATCCCTTCTTTCTTCTTTGTGTGTAAAGAGAAGGGAAACAGCGTCCCGAGCGTCCCACCTGGCAACGTCACCGACGGAAACAGGGGAGGGACGCTAGGCCATTTTACAGCGTCCCGCTAGCGTCCCGAGCGTCCCGCCAGCGTCCCGCCACTTCGTAGGCCAGCCCGGCATCGTGGCGAGCAATGGAACTATGAGAGCCGAACGCTGAAGACAGAACACGCGAAGCCAAGCCGGTGAACACCAGCCCGAACGATGGACGGCGAACGCGAGGCCATGACAGCGGAACGGAGCGAGCGCACCGAAGGGATTGCTTCGCCGTGTGCCTGTCGCGTGCCTAGCTGAACGTCACAAGCGGCGGTGGATCGGGCCATGAGTCCGGCGATGCTTCGACCGTGTACGTTTTGACCGCTGACGGCTCAACCTTCGGCGGTGCGATTCGGTGCCGAGTCTGCACAAGCTGCGCGATCGTCCGGGCGATGTTGGCTCGCTCCGCGATGTTGTCGGTCTGCTGAAAGTCCCGCGCCAAGCACCGAGCGAGCGAGCGCAGCAAATCTTCGTCCGCCACCTCAAACGAAGCGCCGGTCTGTGGGTCAATCG
>WBZP01000662.1_pt2 | contig 17357 bp, 14 predicted proteins | sample 5204301 | NCBI WGS metagenome assembly WBZP01 (sample SAMN12412401, study PRJNA552823) | activated sludge metagenome | isolation source: activated sludge from nitrification reactor of wastewater treatment plant... | place: USA: Pennsylvania | collected 2017 | reverse complement strand
CCGACGGAAATAGTTCCAACTGCAGGCGGGTAAGCTGCTGTTGTCATTCCCTCTTTTCTGTATGTGACAAAATTGTCCTGATGAGAAAAACGCTTTTTAAGCAGGAAAATTGTGCTTGATTGATGAATATCAATAATATGTAACCTTTTGGCAAAAAGGGGCTGTCACCGATTGTGTATAAATAGTAACGGGAAGGGTAATGATGGTTGGTGTCTGCTTAGGAAAACTTATTTCCAGGAAGCCTGAAAACCTTTCATGAAATCGGGGAATTTTTTGGATTTATAGGCGCCGTCTCCAAAATAACGAAGCGGGGCTTCCATTTCAGCGGGTTTCAGGTAGCCGGCCAGGGGGGCTGGCTGTCCGTCCAGGGTAGGCAGGAAAACGGTGGAGGGGTAGCTCATCTGCCCGTACAGCAACCAAAGGGCCAGTTCATTGGCTTTGTACTGCTGGTTGTAAGCATAGGTTTTTTTGTTCCACTGGAAAGTTTCTTTCGATTCCGCATCCAGTTTCACCGGGTAAAAATGTTCATTGATATAATCTGCAACATCCGCTTTGCTGTAGGTTTCACGGTCCATTACCTTGCACCAGCCGCACCAGCTCGTATATACATCCACCAGGATGGGTTTAGGTTGCCTGGCATAAGCGGTATGCATTTCTTCCAGGCTCATCCAGTTTACTTTTTTGGCAGGTGCGGGCACAAAAGAAGCGGTGATGAGCCAGAAACAGCCTGAAATGAGTATTGCAGCAACTTTTTGCATACCTGATTGTTTTGTAGCTTAGGCGTTTGATTCCATCTTTAACGGAAAGCGAATGAATAAAATTGTTGTGGCAGTTACGGGTGCCAGTGGTTCCATCTATGCCCGTGTTTTACTTGACAAATTGCTTGCCATTCGTTCGCAATGGCAGGAGCTTTCTGTAGTTTTAACAGAAAATGCCGGAACGGTGTGGCAAACGGAACTGGGCAATGACGAATATACAAAGTATCCGGTCCGGTTTTTCCATCAGCACGACTTCCATGCGCCTTTTGCTTCCGGATCGGGTCAGTATAATACCATGATCATCATTCCCTGCAGTATGGGTACCCTGGGGCGCATTGCCTCCGGAGTAAGTAATGACCTGATTACACGGGCAGCGGATGTGGTATTAAAAGAAAGAAGGAAGTTGATTTGTGTGGTGAGGGAAACACCTTACAGCCTGATCCATATCCGGAATATGGAAACCGTCACCCTTGCCGGTGGAGTTGTCTGTCCGGCCACCCCTTCCTTTTACAGCCGGCCTCAAACGCCGGAAGAAATTGCTGCTACGGTGGTTGACCGGGTGCTTGACCTGGCTGGATTCCGGATTGGTACTTTCCGGTGGGGGAGTCATGAAAATGACTAATTCCTTACTGGTAATTTTCCAGTATTTCCGGAATGCTTACCGATGATTGGCTTACTTCCAGTAATCGTTCGATCACTTCTTCCACAATCGCGTCCGGGCAACTGGCTCCGCTGGTGATCAGTATTTTAACCGGTGATTTTCCTGCCGGCAGAAACGACCCGCACCGTTCTTCTGTTTTCGTGCGGAAATGATAACGCAGTATGGTATCCGCTGACAGAATTTTTTCAGCCGAACTGATAAAATAAGTGGGCAGTTTTTCCTCACACAATTCTACCAGGTGTGAAGTATTGCTGCTGTTGTAACCGCCTGTTACAATCGCGAGGTCGGCCGGCACCTGAAGCATGCCCTGTACAGCCGTTTGATTGTCGTTGGTGGCATAACAAAGGGTATCGCGGGTATCGGCAAACCGTTCATGAATGTTTTCTTCAGTTAACCCGTAATGCTCTTTCATCACCTGCTTCAGGTAATCTGCAATGGCCTGGGTGTCGCTGGCCAGCATAGTGGTTTGATTCACCACGCCGATCCGCTGCAGATCCCGCTGCACATCAAAATCCGCGGAGTAGCGGTTGGCAAACACTTCACTGAATTCAGATACCGGGCGCTGACCGGTAATGAATGCAGCCAGTTGTACAGCTTCTTCCATATCATTCACCACTACCGTAGGCGTTTGGGAAGCAGCATGCGAAAATGTGGCCCTGGTTTCCTCATGCCGCGGCTTGCCATGTACCACAATACTGTATTGCTGTTCGGCGATCTGCCGGCTGCGGTTCCATACTTTTTCTACAAACGGGCAGGTGGTATTGTATTTTTCCGTGGGGATGCCAATACTGTTCAGTTTTTCCTCCATGTCCAGCGTGGTTCCGAAAGCGGGTATCAGCACTATATCATCCGGCGTGAGGCTGCTGAGTGGAATCAGCTCCCGTCCGTATGTATCCTGCAGAAACCGCACACCGCGCTCCTGCAGGTCGGCGTTTACCTGGGGGTTATGGATCATTTCACTGAGCAGGAAAATGCGCCTGCCCGGGTTTTCTTCAATGGTTCTGAAAGCAATATCAATGGCATTTTCAACCCCGTAGCAAAAACCGAAGTGGCGTGCCAGGTAGATATGCAGGTTGCCAAAGTTGAGGAGGGTGGGGGTAAAATCCTTTTTCATTTTATCCGCCTCTTTTCTGCGTTGTTTCACCGCGCTGATCAGGGGGCTCCGGTAAATCAAGGGCACATTGAACTGTTTCATGCTGTTCTGTTAAATTGCAAAGATAGGCCATCCACCCGGCGGGCTGCGGCTGATTCTGAAATTATCATCCTACATTTGAACACCTGAAAATGTTTATTATGAAGAAAGTTTTATGGCTGTTACCTGCACTTTGTGCCTGTCATCTGCTGATAGCGCAGGTGAAACCTAAAAAAGCCGCCCCCGCCAAACCCAAAACCGTTGTACAAAAAGCTGTTACCAAACCTGTTAACAAAACCCCCTCCAACAGTAAGATGAATATTTTTTCTCCCGCACCCTGGATCAGTAATACGGATGTGTATGAAGTGAATGTGCGCCAGTACACGAAGGACGGTAATTTCTTTGCCTTCCGGAAGGAAATGCCCCGGCTGCGGGCGATGGGTGTTTCCACCCTCTGGTTTATGCCCATTACGCCCATAGCGCAGAAAAATAAGAAAGGCAGTTTGGGAAGCCCCTATGCCTGCAGTGATTATACCAGCATTAACCCCGAATTCGGCACGCTGGAAGATTTTAAAATGCTGGTGAAGGATGCGCATGAACAGGGATTTAAAGTGATCATTGACTGGGTGGCGAATCATACGGGTTGGGATCATGTATGGACGGTTTCACATCCGGAATACTACGAGAAGGAGCCTGTAACCGGTGAGTTTAAAATTGCCAGCGGGATGGATGATATCATTGAACTCGATTTCAGGAATAAGGAAATGCGCAGGGCCATGATTGATGCTATGAAATACTGGGTACAGGAATGTGATATTGACGGTTTTCGCTGCGATCTCGCTTTCTGGGTGGAACTTGATTTCTGGATAGAAGCCCGAAAAGAACTGGAAACAGTAAAAAAACTTTTCTGGCTGGCGGAATGTGATGGAATTGATCACTATGAATACCTGAAAGTGTTCGATGCAGCCTATTCCTGGACCTGGATGCACAAAACCACTGCTTTTTATAAAGAAGGCGGATCGGTACAGGAACTGCGGGATTTGCTTACCCGGTATGATACCATTGCAGGAAATACGTCTGCACGCCTCTGGTTTACTACCAATCATGATGAAAACAGCTGGAATGGCACTGAGTATGAGAAATACGGGGAAGCCGCCGCGGCCCTGGCGGTGCTCAGCTTTACATGGAATGGTATTCCCCTGATTTATTCCGGGCAGGAGTTACCCAATCACAATCGCCTGAAGTTTTTTGAAAAGGATGAGATCAAATGGGATGGTGAATACCGCATGGCTGGCTTTTTCAGCACGCTGTTGTCGCTCCGGAAAAATAACCCCGCTCTGCGTTCCGGGAATCCGGAAGTGCAGACAAAGTGGATTCCCACTACGGAAGCTCCCAATCTGCTGGCTTACCGCCGCAAATACCAGGATCGTGAAGTGCTGGTATTTCTTAATCTGGGAAAAGAGGCTGTTCAGTTCAATATCCAGCCCGGAGAAGTGGATGGAAGTTATCTGAATGTATTTACCGGTGAATCAGTTAATCTGCATGAAAAAACGGAGTTGCAGATACCGGCCTGGGGATACCTGGTATTTGAAAAATAAACCGGATGGGACCAGTCTCTTATTTAAGCAAATGGATATCCGGGAGTCTTTTCTTGCTGTTATTTTTTATCCAAACGGTTGCTTCGCAAATGAATCCGGATCAGTTCCCTGTTTACAATGGCACTGACCTTGGAGTGACATACACTGCAAAGTCAGCGTATTTCCGCATCTGGGCTCCCACTGCCACGGCGGTACGTATGCAGCTGTACCGGCAGGGGATAGGCGGCAACGCCTTGTCTGTTCATGCGTTGCAGGAGGCTGGCAGCGGCACCTGGGCCCTCGAACTACCGGGTAATTACAAAGGGTTCTTCTATACTTTCCAGGCAATGCATGCGGGCAGGTGGAGTAACGAAGTGCCTGATCCCGGGGCCCGTGCGGTGGGCATTAACGGCCTGCGGGGCGCCATCATTGATCTGCAGGAAACCCATCCTCCTGGCTGGAACCGGGACCGAAGTCCTGTTTACACCCGCCGTAAAGCTGCCACGGATGCGGTTATTTATGAACTGCATATCCGGGATGCCACCATGCACGCTTCTTCCGGTGTTCAGCGTAAAGGCGGATACGCTGGTTTGGCTGAACGGGGTACCCGCAACCCAGAAGGGTTGCCAACAGGGCTGGACCATATCCGTTCCCTGGGGGTCACCCATGTGCACCTGCTTCCTTTTTTTGATTTTCGTTCCGTGGATGAGGGCAAGCCTTTGCAGGATCAGTATAACTGGGGGTATGACCCGCTGAACTATAACGTGCCCGAGGGTAGTTACAGCAGTAATCCTGAAAATCCGGTTACCCGTATCCGTGAGTTAAAGGAAATGATTGCTGCTTTTCACCGGGCTGGTTTACGGGTGGTGATGGATGTGGTGTACAATCATGTGGCGGATGCGGCTGCCTCCTCTTTTGAACAGCTGGTTCCCGGCTATTATTTCAGGCGGAAGCCGGATGGAAGTTTTTCTGATGCCACCGCCTGCGGGAATGAAACCGCCAGTGAGCGGCCCATGATGCGTAAGTTTATGGTAGAAAGCCTTGCTTACTGGGCCAGGGAATATCATATTGATGGTTTTCGTTTTGATCTGATGGGGGTACACGATATCGAAACCATGAACCAGGCTGCTGCGGTGCTGAAGAAAATGATGCCCGATATCTTACTCTATGGCGAGGGATGGACGGCCGGCGCGTCGGTGCTGCCTGAATCAGAACGGGCGCTCAAGAAGAATGCTTCTTTATTGCATCACATCGCGGTTTTTGGTGATGACCTGCGTGATGGTATCAAGGGGAGTGTGTTTGACATTACCGACCGGGGTTTTGCCAGCGGGAAGGCAGGTATGGAAGCCAGTATCCGTTTCGGGGTAGCGGGCGCCTGCGATCATCCCCAGGTTAATTACGATGCGGTGAATTATTCCCGGAAGCCGTATGCGGGTTCACCGGCACAGGTCATCAGCTACTGTGAGTGCCATGATAACCACACGCTGTTTGATAAACTGATGCTCAGCTGCAAAGATGCCACCCCGGCTGAACGGGCGAAAATGCACCAGCTGGCGCTTACCATCGTGCTCACTTCGCAGGGAATACCGTTTCTGCATGCCGGTACTGAAATGATGCGCAGCAAACAGGGGGCCGAAAATTCCTACCGTTCCGGGGATACGGTGAACGCGCTGCGATGGTCTTCTCTCGGGCAACAGCAACCGTTAGTACGTTATCTCCGGGCTTTGATAAAGATGCGCAAACAGCATCCGGCATTCCGGCTCACCCGCGCTTCACAGGTAAAGCGCCTGCTTCGGTTTGATGATGCTGCCCCGGCGGGTACCGTAGTGTATGAGCTGAATGGCGCGGCGGTGCATGACAGCTGGAAAAAAATCTGGGTAGCTTATAACGGGAATGCCACAGCGAAAATCCTTCAGTTGCCTGCGGGCAAATGGATGCAGGCGCCGGGTACCGGTAAGCTGCGTGGCAGTCAGCAGGGCGTTGTGCGGTTAGAGGGGTATAGTTCGGTTATATTATACAGGCTGTAATAAATTGAAAAGGGGCCGCAAACACAGCCCCTTTTCAATTCGTATAACGGAATAATTATTTCAGCTCTTTCTGCAGATCGAGGTTCATTTTTACATAGTCATCATTGTTGGCTTCTTTGGCCAGGGTAAGCGACTGCTGTGAAGAGGCCAGGGCGCCGGTTTTATCTCCCATTTCCTTTTGAATACGTGCTTTATAGAGCCACATCCAGAAAGCTTTGGGGTTTCCTTCTACGGCTTTGCTGATATTTTCCAGCGCTTTGGGCAGGTTCTTATCATATTCATTATAGAATTGAGCGGCCTGCCAGTAAGGTTTTTTCTCACCGGCCAGCGCGGATTCAATCTGGGCACGCAGTTTTTCTTTGATATCGGTAGTGATATGAACAGAAGCGCTGGTTTTTTCCCATTTGATTTCCAGGTCGCAGTTGTCAGCCTTCAGGTTGGCAAATTCAATGGTAAAGGTTTCAATAGATGTTTTTGATTTTACGGGGGTCACTTTAACACGGACAACATCTTCACTTTCTTTATAGCCGTCGATGCCCCAGTTTTTCAGGCCTTTGTTCAGGATGATTTCCCAGCTTTCTTCTCCGGGGATGGCATAGAGTACATAGGTGCCGGAATCAACTTTTTTACCGCCAAATTCCACGGGGTCGCTGAAAACGATTTTGGTGGGGGCATTGGCGCCTGTACGCCAGAGTTTGCCATAGGGCACCAGGTCGCCGAAAACCTGCCGGCCCTTCGCGCTGGGGCGTGAGTAAACGAGTTCGATATTGCCCATGCCGAAATCCTGTTTCAGTGTCTGAACAGGGGAAGGGGCGGGCATTTTAACCTGGGCTGTCGCTTCACCCGCCAACAGGGCAGGCAACAAAGCTGCGGCAAACAATAATTTTTTCATGATAATCTGGTTTAGGGGGCAAAAGTAGAAATTGCCGGGCAGAAATGCACGTCTTTGTGATGAAAGGTGGTTCAGAATTGAACGGAAACCTGCACAGATGCGGATTTCAGGCCTGTATTTATTTTCCAGGCAGGCCCTTCCCGGATAAGGCGCACCGCTTCTGCATCGCAGTCGGGATGGAGCGGCCGGGTGACGTCAATCTTTTCTATACGTCCATCGGACAGGAGATGCAGTGTTAACATTACAGGGCCGGTGATTTTATCCCTGCGCACCACTTCCGGGGTCCTTTTTTCTTTCTCAAGGTATAAGCGGAACTGCTCCCATCCCGAAACGGGTTCAGCATCGCCGGGATTACTTACTGTTTTCTTTTCATGGTCAGCCCGGTCTTTCATAATCGATTCTGCTGCCGGCAGCGTTTTCTTCCGGTTGGATATATCCGCATTGCTTACAGCAGCCTGGGGATTCCTGTTTACCTGGTTATTGTTTCCGCTGGTGATAATCACTTCATTCAATGCCACGTTTCCTGTTGTTTCACGGGACAATATTTCAGCATTGTTTGCACGACTGTCAGCCGCAATTTCATCTGCAACAGCCGTGGATGGAAAGTTTTGCAGGGGTGGCGCTGCATTCACGGGAGATGGACGGTAAACGAAACTGCTGTCTGAACCTGTTTGCGCTGTTTTTGCCGTCACCGGGGCAGGTTTTGTGGATGCGGCTGCCGGCTGGGGTGTGCTGGTATGTTGTTCGGCGGCAGGCGGCGGGGTATTTGTCTCGGCTGGTGTCTGAACCGGGTTGCTGTCATTACTTATCTTTTCCGGCTGGGTGTTCACGGCCAGTTCAGTATTGGTAACGGTTTCTTTGGTTGTAAACAGGTAGGCTATGGCAACCGAAAGCCCCAGGAGCACAATGGCTGCGGCTGCCTTCATGTACCGCATGCGGTATACTTTGTTTGACTGCTGCTGACCGAAACGGGCATGCAGTTCCGCCAGCGGCTCTTCCCATTTATCCGCCGGCAGGGAAGTATAGCCTTCCAGGGCTTCCGCCAGAAAAGGATCCCTGGCAGCAGCCGATTCAAGGGCATGCATTTCCGCAGCGGTCATTTCGCCGTCTGCATACCGGCGGATATCACTGGCGGAAAATACCGATGGTTGCTTTTCTTCAGGCATCTTTTTCTTCCTGTTTGTTTTCCATACACTGCCGGAGGTTACGCCGGCCGTTCTGAATATAGCTTCTCACCTGATTCCATTCAAATCCGGTGATGGCTGTTATTTCCTGGTAGCATTTCTTTTCCAGGTAAAACAATGTGATACTGGTTTTCTGTTCCGCTGCCAGCAATCCCAGGCAGTCTTCCAGCCTACCCAGTTGTGTTTCTCTTTCGAGCCACTCAGATTCAGGATGCAGTAAAACACTGTTTTGCATAAAATCTCCCGGCTCATACTCAGCAGTTTGAATCCGGCGGCCTTTCCGGAGCTGCATGAGGCAATGATTCCGGGCAAGCACGTGCAGCCATCCCCTGAAATGCGTCACAGAATGTGCAGCCAGTTTTTCACATAAAACACTGTAAATATCCATCACGGCATCCCGTGCTGCTTCCGGATCTTCCAGGTATTTGAGGCATACCCCGTACAGGTAATCCATATAGCGTTGCAGCAACTCGCTTACCAGCCGGGTATCACCTGTATGCTGGTAAGCCATGGCAAGTTCTTCATCCGTACGGTTGCCTGTTGATATGTTTTTCAGAAAGCGCAAAAAACTGCCATGCCTGTTTTATGAGGACGATTTATTCGAAATATACTTTAACAGTCTGGTAAAACAACCGGTTGTTTACATATTGCTGGTGCCCCTGCAGTTGTTTTTCTGAAAAGCCCTGCAGGCCAAAGAGTCCGGCTGCGTTTCCCTTATTGATAGCTATTTCGAGATAAGAGGCAGCGTTGAAGAGGGCCAGTTTCTCACCTTCCGGCACATCGGCATAGGTGTCGCTGATCCGGTCGATCACTTCATCTCTTTTGAATACGATTTTAAAACTCCTGCCGCGTCTTTGTGTTTCAAAATCTTCTTTGGTGATATTGACGATTACATTTTCGAAGTGATCAATGAAAATGATTTGTCCTTCAATCCAGTTGTTGCCAATAGTTGGGCGAAGGGCATTCCGGACATTGATGGAGACCGATGTATCGCCAATTTCCTTCAGCGGTTTGCCCGCGGCCAGTTCGCTGAAAGCCTTTGCAAAGATTCCGGCACAATACAGGGTGTTTTTGGGTTGTGTGCGGTCCAGGGGGAGCGCCACCACCTGCTGGGGCAGTTCTTCCAGGATCATCGTAAGCAGCCCGTTGTCTCCGCACCCGATGTACTGCCCGTTGTGTTCCGCCAGCAGGAGGTGTTCCGGCCGTTCATCAAAGAGGTTTACCAGCACCAGGTGCAGGGTGCCGGCCGGGAAGCTGCGCAGGGCGTTTCTGCATACATAAGCCGCCTGCGGGTAATTAAAAGGGGAGAGATGATGGGTGATGTCGATGAAATGAAAAGCGGGGTTTGCCTGCAGTAAAATACCTTTCACGCTTCCTGCCAGAAAGTCTTTTTGACCGATATCAGAGGTGAGCGTTACCAGCGGCATGAGATGGTTTTAAAGGCGCAAATTTAACGGAAGCATTCATTGTGCAAAGGCTTACTTCACCAGTTGTTCGTCTTTGTAAAAGAATTTCCTGACCAGTTTATCTGCGAGTGCAGGAAAAAAGCGGTTAAGCAGCACCGTTTTCTTACCCTGTATGGTAAAGACTTCCGTTCTTTTTCTTTTTTCAATGGCATGCAGTATCCTGCGCGCGCACTCTTCCGCGCTCATCAGGCTGGTTTCATCCAGCGGACTTTCACCCTGTGCCTGGCCCAGTTCGTTCAGCGCCGTGTTCCTGATTTTGCTGGCAGTAAAGCCGGGGCTGATCCACATAACATGCACGCCGGTGTCCAGCAGTTCAGTACGCAGCGCTTCCAGCCAGCCGTTCAGGGCGAATTTGGAAGCCGAATAACCGCTGCGGCCGGGGAGTCCGCGATAACCTGCAATGGAAGATACGCCTACAATGGTTCCTCTATTATCAATAATCGAATTCAGCGCCAGCTTGGTGCAGTATACGGCACCGAAAAAGTTAACGTCCATTACTTGCCTGAATACATCCACGGCTGCATCCTTTACCTGGGCACGCATGGAAACACCCGCGTTGTTGATGAGGATGTCAATCCGGCCGAAAGTCTGCAGCGTAGACTGAATAAAATGCCGGCAGTCATCATAGCGGCTTACATCCGCCACTACGGTGTGGAGCAAGTGGTTGGAATACTGAACCTGCAGGTTGTAGAGCTTATCCTGGTTTCGCCCGCAGGTGGCAATCCGGGCGCCAAGGGGCATCAGCACATCAATCAGCGCTTTGCCGATTCCTTCACTTCCGCCGGTTATGACCACCACCTTATCCTTGAAAAATGCACTCATAGACGGGTATATATACAAAAATAAGCGAGTTCGTCCAGCAGTTCTCCAACCAGGGTGGAAATATTGATCCGGAGGGCGGATAAAAAGTTTTTTAAAATTGTTGGTATGAAATTGATTTTCGCTTATTTTTGCGCTCCAATTTTAAGGGTTGATCTGGTAGCTCAGTTGGTAGAGCAATACACTTTTAATGTATGGGTCCTGGGTTCGAGTCCCAGCCAGATCACAGGGGAATCCGCCGGATTCCCTTTTTTTATTTCCTTTTCTGCTTTGCCTTAAAGAAAAGATGCACCTGGTGAGGTTGGGTGCACTTTGTTCCGGACACAACAGCTCAGGCACAGGTCAGTGCCGTACATGAACCTGAGGTATAGATTGCAGTCAAGGGGGCATCAATATTCCAGCTGATTTCTATATTGTTTTCCGGCTGCCTGTGGCTGAAGGGATCATTCCAGATCGTCCTGGTCAGTTAAACTCATAACATCGTTGTGGGTATGGGTTTATCTCCACCCGCCACCCAGCGCTTTGTAAATATTAACCCGGGCCTGCAGTTGTTTTAATTTTATCTCCATCAGTTCGATTCTCGAATCCAGCGCTTCTTTCTGGGTGAGCAACACTTCCAGGTAATCGGCCCTGGCAGAGCGAAAGAGATCGTTGGAGATTTTGATAGACTGCGTCAGGATATCCACCTCCTTTGCCTTGGTATCATAACTTTTGGTGTATTGTTCCAGACGAGACCATTCATTCATTACCTCCATATGTGCATGCAGGATGGTCTGTTCGTACCTGTACACTGCCTGAACCTGTTTGGCGTTGGCATTCAGGTAAGTGGCTTTAATGGCTTTTCTGTTCACCAAAGGTACCATGGCATCACCCGCCAGGTTATAGAGTATGGAGGCGGGTTTGAAGATATAGAGCGGGTTATAGGCCTGGAAACCTAAGCCTGCATTCAGACTGAAAGAGGGCAGGAAGTTGGCTCTGGCCACCTGTACATCCAGCCTGGCCGCAGCCAGCTCTAATTCTGCCTGGCGGATATCGGGCCGGTTAATGAGTAATTGAGACGGCAATCCGGGAAAAACGCCTTCGAGTACCATCTCATTGAATGAGGCACTGTTTCTGGTGAGGGGCTGCGGAAATCTGCCGGTCAGGAAATTGATTCTGTTCTCTGTTTCCACAATCTGCTGGCGGATGGCATATTGAAGATTACGGGTGTTGAGCAACTGTGCTTCGAACCTGTTAACGGCCAGCTGTGATACTTTAGCTGCGTTTTTCTCCAGGTTTACAATTTGCAGGGCATTGTTTTGCAGTTCAATATTCTGCTCGATGATTGCCAGCAAATTATCCAGCGCCAGTAATTCGTAATAGCTGCCGGCAATTTCACCGATTATATTGGTAACCAGGAAATGCCTGCCTTCTATGGTTGACAAATACCGCAGCATGGCCGATTTTTTGGCAGTACGCAGTTTTTTCCAGACATCCAGTTCCCAGGATACATAGACGCCGGCCATAAAATCGCCGATATACCGGGGGCCTTTTTCCGGATTGGCTTTCAGGTCTTCTTCCGAAAAACCGTTCCAGGTATACCTGCCTGCTTTATCGGCTGCCGCAGTGGCCCGCAGTTGTACAAAGGGGAGGTATTCGCCCCGCCTGGCCGTGATCTCATTGTTGCTCATCTCTATTTCGCGCAGTGCAATGTTCAGTTCCTGGTTGTTGTGCAGGGCGGTGTCAATCAGCGCAATAAGATATGGATCGCTGAAGTAGCTGCGCCAGGGTATACCGGCTGAATTAGTAGTGTCTGTTGACTGCTGGTAACTGGCCGGAACCCTGCTGTTGGCCGATCTGCTGGCAACGCCAGGAATTTTACAGGCGCCCAGCGTGGCGATGACTGCCAGGCCGAGGATATACTTAACCGTTAGTGTCTTCATCTTTGTTTTTCCTGATTCGTTTGATAATTTTTTGAATACGTTTGCTGAGCGCGGCGTCTGACCTGCTTTCCACAAAGTCTTCGCTCAGGGGATTTTCATCTTCGTCGCGGATGAGCTGGCGGCCTTCCTGCAGGGTGCCGAATATGTAATAGAGCCCCGGCACCACAATCACTCCGAAAATGGTTCCGAAGAGCATGCCGCCCAGGGCAGAAGCACCGATGGTATGATTGCCGATCGCGCCCGCGCCTCTGGCAGCCACCAGGGGGATCAGCCCGGCAATAAAGGCAAAGGAAGTCATAAGGATGGGGCGGAACCGTGCCCGGGCGCCTTCAATGGCAGCGTCTTTCACCGACATGCCCTTGTTGTGTTTTTGTACGGCAAACTCCACAATCAGCACGGCATTCTTCCCCAGCAGGCCCACCAGCATAATGAGGCCCACCTGCGCATATACATCATTCGCCAGGCCCATGGCTTTCAGGAGTAAGAAGGATCCAAAGATGCCTGGTATAATGGAGAGTAACACGGCAATGGGCAGGAGGAAGCTTTCATATTGCGCTGCGAGTATGAGGTACACAAAGAAAATCACCACCAAAAAAATGTACAGCGCTTCATTACCCCTCCTGGCTTCATCGTACGATAAGCCTTCCCAGGCGATATCATACCCCCTGGGTAATGACCGGGCCGCTTCTTCTTTGATGGCGTTGATGGCGTCGCCTGATGAATAGCCCTTCGCCGGAATACCATTGATAAGGGAGGAGGTGTACAGGTTGTACCGCGAAATTTCATTGGGTCCCTGTGTTTTCGTGATTTTCATGAAGGCGGAATACGGCACCATTTCTCCATGATCATTTTTGATGTACATATTCAGGATATCAGATGGCTGCTTCCTGAATTCTGGTCCCGCCTGGGTGTACACTTTGTAAAAATTGTTGAAGCGGATAAAACCCTGTTCGTAGGTACTCCCCACCATGATGTTCAGGTTTTCCATGGCATCACCCACGGAAACGCCTTTCTGCATTGCCAGCGCATTGTCGACGAATATTTCGTACTGCGGATATTTTGCTGAATAAAAAGCGAACAGGCCCGTCAGCTCTTTTCGCTTTTTGAGGGCGGCGAGAAATTCGGTATTCACCCGGTCAAATTCCTGGTAATCGACATCGCTGTTTTTGTCCAGCAGGCGCAGTGAGAAACCATCGGAACTGCCATAGCCTGGAACAGCCGGCGGTTCAAAATATTCGATATTGGCGGGCAGGTCTTTGGATTTTTCTTCCAGTTCCCTGATCACTTCTTTTACAGACTGTTTGCGTTCAGACCAGTCTTTCAGATTGATCAGGCAGGTGCCGGCGTTGGAACCCCTGCCCTCGGTGAGAATTTCATAACCGGCCAGAGAAGTAACGGATGATACGGCTTCCACTTCTTTTGCCAGGTGCTGCAGTTTCCTTGAAATTTCATTCGTTCGTTCCAGCGTGGTGCCCGGCGGGGTTTGTATGATGGCATAAATCTGTCCCTGGTCTTCGCTGGGAATGAAGCCGGCGGGCAGTATGCGGTCGGTTCCCGCTACACCCAGGCCAAACAACAGCAGGATGAGATAAGTAACCGTTTTCCGGTTAACAATTAATAAGAGGAGCCGGGTATACCGGCCGGTTGCCTTGTCAAATTTTCGGTTAAACCAGTCCAGGAATAGGGTTACCAGGCTCCGGCTCCTGGGTTTGCCATGTGTATTCCTGAGTAGAATGGCACAGAGTACCGGGGTGAGCGTCAAAGCCACAAAACCGGAGATCACAATCGCGCTCGCCATGGTTAAGGAGAACTGGCGGTAGAGCACGCCTACCGGTCCGGTCATAAAGGCAATGGGAACAAATACGGAAGTCATTACCAGGGTGATGGCAATGATGGCGCCGCTGATTTCCCGGATCACTTTTTTAACAGCCGCGAAGGGAGAGATATGCTCCTCTTCCATTTTGACGTGCACTGCTTCAACCACCACAATGGCATCATCCACCACCACGCCGATGGCCAGCACCAGTGCAAACAAGGTGATGAGGTTGATGCTGAGACCAAATGCATTCATCAATACAAAGGCGCCAATGAGGGATACAGGTACGGCCAGGATGGGAATAATGGTAGAGCGCAGATCGCCCAGGAAAATAAATACAACGAGGGTAACCAGTAAAAATGCTTCAAACAATGTGTGCAATACCTTCTCGATCGAAGCATCCACAAACCTTGATACGTCGTAGTTGATTTCATAGTCAATGCCGGGGGGGAAATCTTTACGCATTTCCTGGAGCCTGGCCTTTACGTCTTCTATCACTTTGCTGGCATTGCTGCCCGGGTTTTGTTTGAGTACCAGGGAGGCAGAAGGGTGGCCGTCTTTATTGGAATAAATATCCACAAATTCACTGCCCACTTCCACTTTTGCAACATCTCTCAGCCTCAGGATTTCACCATCGGGCGTTGCCTTAATGACGATATTTTCATATTGCTCCGGTGTATTGAACCAGCCTTTGTAGGTAAATACATATTCCTGCGATTGAGCTGTTTTGCCGGAACTTAAACCTACCCGGCCGGGGCGGGCCAGTACACTTTGTTCATCAATCGCTTTCAATACTTCATCGGCAGATACATTGTAAGCGCGCATCCGGTCGGGATTCAGCCAAACCCGGATGGCAAAAGCCCGGCTGCCGATGGCCTGTGCAAAGCCCATCCCTTTGATACGCTGCAATTCGGGAAGGATATGTGTATTAGCGTAGTTAAATAAAAACTTCTCATCCACACTGTTATCGCCGCTGTACAGGTTCAGGTACATCAGCATGCTTGGCTGCAGGGGTGAGATGATCACGCCTTCACGCTGTACAAGGGGTGGAAGATTGGTCATTACCTGGTCAACCCTTGATTTCACCCTCACCGCGGCCAGCGTTGGGTCTGTGCCCGGTTCAAAGATGACTTCAATACTTGCTTCGCTGGCACTGGTGGCATCGGAAAGCATGTACTGCATACCCTGCACACCATTGATGGCCCGCTCCAGGATCGTAAGCGTTGATTTTACCAGTACATCGGCATTGGAGCCGGGAAACTCAATGAAAATATTTACCCGGGGGGGAGCTATCTCCGGGAACTGCGCAACCGGTGAAGTCTTGATTGCCAGCAAACCCATGAATACAATACCCACGGATAAGGCAATGGCAAGAACCGGTCTTTGTATAAACTTGTTGAACATATTGATTCATTTTACGGTTCCTGCCTTATTCGGCGTGTAATCGGTTTAACTCAGCGAGTTCTTTCTCATAGGAAATAAATTTGTATTGGATCTTTTCGTTGTTTCTCACCTTGCCCAGGCCTTCCGCCAGGATTTTATCCCGGGGGCTTAGTCCGGATGCCACTGCATACACATGGGGCATTTCGTGTGCAATCGTGATTTCTCTTGCCTTCAGGGTATTGTGTTCATCCACTACGTACACATATTTTCTGTCCAGTACATCATAGGTGGCTTTCTGTGGAATGAGAATAGCCCCTTTCAGGGGTACGGGCATCAGGATGTTGCCTGTTTCTCCATGGCGGAGCACACCGTCCGGATTGGGGAAAGTGGCACGGAAAGCGATATTGCCCGTTTCGTTATTGAAATCGGCTTCAATGGTTTCCACTACGCCGTTCTGATTAAACATTTGATGGTTGGCCATCTGCAGTTGTACTGTTGGATGGGGTTCTTTCCGGGCTCTTGTAATGTAGTCGAGGTATTCTGCTTCCGGCACATTGAAATACACCCACATTTTGCTGTTATCTGACAGGCTGGTCAGCAGTTCTCCTTCATCAATGAGGCTGCCCAGTCTTTTCTGCAAACGGTCCATGATGCCATTGAATGGTGCTCGGATTTCTGTAAAGCCCAGGTGTGCCATGGCCAGCGATAATTCGGCCTTTGCTTTATTCAGTTTTGCTTTGGCCAAAGCCAGTTCGTTGGGGGATACTACGTTGTTGTCGGCCAGGCTTTTGGTATTGTTATACTCAATCTCGGCATAGCTCGCTTCCGCCCGGGCTTTCTCCACCTCTGCCTGGTAAATCACCGGCATTATCTTGAACATCAGCTGGCCTTTTTGTACAAACTGACCTTCATCCACATAGATTTTTTCGAGATAGCCTTTTTCCTGTGACCTAAGCTCGATATGGCTGGCAGAGTGAATCTGGCCAACATATTCCTTGAACAAAACGGTATCTCTTTGAACAGGGCTGGTAACTACAAATACGGTGGCATCTTCTTGTTCCGTGTGATGACTGGAACATGCATACAATGATAGCAGGGTTGCCAGGAAGGCAACAGGTACAATATACTTCATGAAATGGTACTTGGTTGAATGAGAAATGATCAATCGGGAGACTGAACACGGCAATTCGGCGCTATGCAGGAGCACAGTGCCTTCAGCCTGCATACAGGCTGTTAGTCAATACCATTAAACGAGATGGGATCTCCAGGAATGATAGAGAATGAACAAAGGTACAGGCGAAGGCTGAATCGCATCAGGCTGAAAGCTGGCTGCGCGTGTCTTAAGTACCGTTTGCAGGGCAGCAAACAGGTATTGCTGTGTCAAACAGGCAAAGAGGGAAGCGGAATGCTGCGGGGTGCTTTCATCTGTTCCTTCATCTTCTGCTGTCTGATCGTCTTCAGATAATTGAACCAGATCTGCAGCATGGTTGAACAGTGTGGGAGGTGCAGCAGGAGTGATAACCGTAACCGCCTTATAACCGGGCAAATGGTCAGCCGCCAGCAATGGAACAGAGCAACCTGTAATAAAGAAGACTACTAACCAGTTCAATGCAGTAACAAAGCCGGCAAAAGCTTTTAGTTTCGACAATAAATAATCCTGCCTGAACATGTAAGTTGGTTAGTGAGTGAGCGCAAAATTAATCTGTGGACCACTTCCTGC
>WBZP01001813.1_pt1 | contig 17365 bp, 17 predicted proteins | sample 5204301 | NCBI WGS metagenome assembly WBZP01 (sample SAMN12412401, study PRJNA552823) | activated sludge metagenome | isolation source: activated sludge from nitrification reactor of wastewater treatment plant... | place: USA: Pennsylvania | collected 2017 | reverse complement strand
GCGGCCGCGCAGCTGGTTGTCAATGCGCCGGCTTTCATGCCGCTCGGTGGCGAGCACATAAAGGCCGCCGGCATCGAGCGCCTTCTGCTTCTTTTCCGCGATGTCGGAGACGACGGCCTCACGCTGCTTTCTGATGGCAGCATCATCCGGCTCGCGATTTTGCGCGCGCTCATCCGCGATCCAGTCGCGCACCCGATAGTCGGCGTTGCCGCCCAACTGAATATCGGTACCACGGCCCGCCATGTTGGTGGCGATGGTCACGGCGCCGGGCACGCCGGCCTGGGCGACGATGGAGGCTTCCTGCTCGTGATAGCGGGCGTTCAACACCTGGTGCGGGATCGGATCGGCCTTGCCCTTGGCGTCGTTGACAAGCTTCAAGAGCGTATCGGCCGTATCGTTGAAATGCTTTTTGAGCTCGTCTTCCTTGCCGGGCTTGAGGGTGGCCGCCTGATCCTGCAGCGACTTGGCAAGGTCGCGGAGGTATTTTGAGTCTTTCAGGAGTTCGGAGAGCTGCTCCGACTTTTCGATCGACGTCGTACCAACCAGGATCGGCTGGCCGCGCAGCCGCGCATCAGCAATCGACATGACGATCGCCGCCAGCTTTTCCTTTTGCGTGCGGTAGATCTCGTCGTCGTCGTCGATGCGCTTGACGGTGACGTTGGTCGGGATCTCGATCACTTCGAGCCCGTAGATGTCCATGAACTCCGAGGCTTCCGTCAACGCCGTGCCGGTCATGCCCGCGAGCTTGTCGTAGAGCCGGAAGTAGTTCTGGAAGGTGATCGAGGCGAGCGTCTGGTTCTCCGGCTGGATCTCGACGTGCTCCTTGGCTTCGAGCGCCTGGTGCAGCCCTTCCGAATACCGCCGGCCCGGCATCATGCGGCCGGTGAACTCGTCGATGATGACGACCTGGCCACCCTTGACGATGTAATCCTTGTCGCGCTGGAACAGCTTGTGGGCTTTCAGCGCCTGATTGATGTGATGGACGATCGTCACGTTGTCGATGTCGTAGAGCGAGCCCTTGAGCAGCCCGGCTTCAGCGAGCTTTTGCTCCATCTTTTCGTTGCCAACTTCGGTCAACGAAACTTGGCGCTGCTTCTCGTCGAGCTCGAAATCCTCTGCCACCAAGTGCTTCATCATCTCATCGACGGCCTGATAGAGGTCTGCACGATCCTCAAGCGGGCCGGAAATGATGAGCGGCGTGCGTGCCTCGTCGATCAGGATGGAATCGACCTCGTCGACGATCGCATAGGCGTGGCCGCGCTGGACCATCTCGAGTTTGCGCATCTTCATGTTGTCGCGCAGGTAGTCGAAGCCCAGCTCGTTGTTGGTGCCGTAGGTCACATCGCAGGCGTACTGGGCGGCACGCTCGGAATCATCGAGATCGTGAACGATAACGCCGACGGTGAGACCCAGGAACTTGTAGACTTGGCCCATCCACTCGCTGTCGCGCTTGGCGAGGTAGTCGTTAACGGTGACGACGTGGACGCCGTTGCCTGTCAGAGCATTGAGATAGACCGGAAGCGTCGCAACCAGGGTCTTGCCTTCGCCGGTTTTCATCTCGGCGATATCGCCGCCGTGGAGCACCATGCCGCCGATCAGCTGCACATCGAAGTGGCGCTGACCCAGCGTCCGCTTGGCGGCTTCGCGCACGGTCGCAAAGGCTGGAACGAGCAGATCGTCGAGGCTCGTGCCATCCTTGTACTGCTGGCGGAACATGTCGGTCCGCGCCTTAAGGTCAGCGTCGGAAAGCTTCTCAAGTTCGGGCTCGAGCGCGTTGATGGCGGCAACTTTGGGCCTGAAGATCTTGATCCGCCGCTCGTTGGATGAGCCGAAAATCTTGGATGCTAGGCCGCCGATCGAAAGCATGTTTTCCCAGTCCTAACGTTTCCTACGTGCGCTGCCACAGCGCTGGCCTCATAAGGGGTCCGCGCCTGGCCGCAGCCGAGCTTCCAGCGAAAAAAGCGCGGCAAGATCACCTTGCCACGTTCCCGTTTCGCCGGTTTGGTGCGCATCTGCCGGCCTCAATCATTGGCCGCCTCAGCACGTCCATCGGTAAAGCGGCAAAAGGATGCCTGAGGCACCGCCATTCCGCCGGGACACATAAGAAGCCACCCCTGATCATGTCAACGTGGCATTGGCTCAAAGTGAGGCCGAATGTGAGACCTCAGACCGGCCTCCCGCCACGGCCCGGTGGCCTCAGTTTGTTCCCTCTCCGTCTTTTAACTTGGCATCGCCGGGGGGTGGGGCTATCGACACAGCCGTCAACGGCCAAGGCGGCCGGCCACCTGAACCCGCCACGTGGCGCGGCAACGTCGTCGTCCGTCAATGTCGTCGTCCGTCAATGTCGTCCGCCCGGGTGCGGGTCCATAGAGTGGACCGGACCCGCAGCCATCAGACCCGTTTGAACCAGGTCCTTTCCCTCACGTCATCCCGACAAGGAGCCCCGTCTTGACCGCACGCATCAAAACGACCGTCCTCGCTGCTGCACTCGCTGGCGCCAGCTTTATTGCGTTGGCCGCGACGGTCTCAGCTGAAGACAAGACGGTCGCGACCATCAACGGCAAGGCCATCACCGATGCCGATATCGCAATCGCCGAAAGTGAAATCGGCGCCGATATGGGCACCTTGCCGGCGGCGCAAAAGCGCATGTCGCTGCTTGAATTCCTGATCGACAACCAGCTTTTTGCCGAAGCGGCGGAAGCGGAAAAATTGGGCCAAGGGCCAGAGTTCGAACAGCGGCTCACCTATCTGAAGCGCCGCGCCCTTCGCGAACTCTATTTCGAGAAAATCATCAAGACCTCGGTCAGCGATGCCGACGCCCGCAAGATCTACGACGAGCAGGTCGCGAAGCTGAAGCCGGAGGAAGAAGTCTCCGCCCGCCACATCCTGGTCGAGACCGAGGACAAGGCCAAGGAGCTTAAGGAAAAAATCAAGTCGGGCGGCGACTTCGCGGCCATTGCCAAGGAAAACTCCAAGGACCCGGGCTCCAAGGACGACGGCGGCAACCTTGGCTATTTCGGCCATGGACAGATGGTGCCGCAGTTCGAAGAGGTCGTCTTCAAGTTGCAGAAGGGCGAAGTGTCCGATCCGGTCAAAACCGAGTTCGGCTGGCATCTGATCAAGATCGAAGATCGCCGCATGAAACAGCCGCCCGCCTTCGAAATCGTCAAGGACCGCATTGTCCAGTCGCAATTGTTGCAGAAGGCCCAGCAGTCCGCCGTATTGCTCCGTTCCAAGGCCAAGATCGAACTGGTTGATCCTGAGATCAAGGCCTCCATCGACGAGCGCAACAAGGCGATTGCCGATCAGGCCAAGGCCAATGAGGCGAAGCCGGATGCCGGCAAACCGGCCGATGCGCCCGCCGACAAGCCGGCTGAAGCCAAACCGGCCGAGGCCAAGCCTGAAGACAAGAAATAAACCCTCTGTCATAAATGACTGAGTTTGATCGGGCCGCTTGATTTGAGCGGCCCGATCTGTTTTTGGGAACGCAACCCCGCCTTCTGGAGACTGCCGCACATGGGCAAAGCGACCGCCGTTTCACCGTTTGCACCCGCAAAGCTCGTCAAGCTGAAGCCGCTCGACGGCGTGCGCTTTGCAACAGCAGAAGCCGGCATACGCTACAAGGGCCGCACCGATCTGCTGGTCGCCATGATGGCCGAGGGCACGACGGCTGCCGGCGTCCTGACCCAGTCGAAGACTGCGTCCGCCCCGGTCATCGCCTGCCGCAAGCATTTGAAAAAGGGCTCTGCCCGCATTCTCGTCGTCAACTCCGGCAACGCCAATGCGTTCACCGGCAAGAAGGGCCGCGACGCGGTTGAAATGACGGTCAGCTATGCCGCAAAGGCTGCCGGGTGCAAACCTCATGATGTGTATGTCGCCTCGACCGGCGTCATCGGCGAGCCGCTCGATGCCAGCAAGTTTGCGCATCTGCTGAGTGGCCTTGCGAATGATGCCAAGCCCGACGCGTTCGAGGCCGCTGCCCGTGCGATTATGACGACCGACACCTATCCCAAGCTTGCCACGCGCAAGGCGATGATCGGCGACGTCGAAGTAACGATCAACGGCTTCTGCAAGGGCGCCGGCATGATCGCTCCCGATATGGCGACGATGTTGTGCTTCATATTCACCGACGCGGCAATCGAAGTCGATGCGTTACAGGACCTCTTGAACGCCCACGTGCAGACGACCTTCAACTGCATGACGGTTGATGGCGATACGTCGACCAGCGATACCTGCCTGTTGTTTGCGACCGGCACCGCTACGACGCGCGGCCAGAAGCCTGCGGGCAAGGCCAAATCGAAGAAACTGGCGGCCTTTTCCGATGCACTTCACGATCTGATGCGCGACCTTGCCATTCAAGTGGCCAAGGACGGCGAAGGGTTGTCGAAGTTCGTGACCTTTGAAGTAGAAGGCGCGAAATCCTGGGCGGCGGCGCGCAAAATCGCTCTCGCCTGCGCCAACTCTCCGATCCTCAAGACTGCGATTGCCGGCGAAGATCCCAACTGGGGCCGCGTGGTCATGGCGGTCGGCAAATCAGGTGAAGCCGCCGACCGCGATAAGCTCACCATCGCATTTGGCCCGCACTGCGTGGCCCGCAACGGCGAACGCGCTGAGGAGTACGACGAGAAGACGGTCGCCGCCTACATGAAGAACAAGGAAATCTTGATCCGCGTCGATGTTGGCGTCGGCGCGGCATCCGCCACGGTGTGGACCTGCGACCTGACGCATGACTACGTCTCGATCAACGCGGACTATCGCAGCTGACACGAGACGCGCCGAACCCTTTTGATGTGAGAACGACCATGGACCCATCATTCTGGCTCGAACGCTGGCAGAAGAACGAGATCGGCTTTCATGCGCCCAAGGTGCAGCCCGCGCTCGCCAAGCACTGGGGCACGCTCAATGCCGCCAAGGGCGCGACCGTGTTTGTCCCGCTCGCCGGCAAGAGCCTCGACATGGCGTGGCTTGCCGGCCAAGGTCACCGCGTCGTCGGCGCGGAACTCTCTGAACTTGCGGTCGATCAGTTCTTTTCCGAGAACGGGCTTACCCCCGCTGTCCGCGACGTTCGCGATTTCAAGGTGAAATCCGCCGACGGCATCGAGATCTGGTGCGGGGACTTTTTTGCTCTCCATCGCGACGATCTTCCGAAACTGGATGCCGCCTACGACCGCGCCGCACTTGTCGCCATGCCACGGGACATGCAGCCGCGCTATGCCGCAAAGATGGCCGAGTTGATGCCTGCGGGTTCGCCGATGCTGCTCGTCGGGCTCGATTATGATCCCAAGGAGATGCAGGGCCCGCCGTTCAACATTCCGCAAGCTCGCGTGCGCGAACTCTATGAGGCGGCATTTGAGGTCTTAGTGATTGAGGCGAAGGACGGACTTGCCAAGACCGATCATCTGGCGAAGCGCGGTGTCACGTGGCTGGAAGAGGCGAGCTATCTGTTGAGCCGCAGGGCATGAGCGCCGCTCCGGCCACCAAGATCGTGCTCGTCGCCGCCGTCGCGCTGATCGATGCGGAAAATCGCGTTCTCATCGCAGAGCGGCCGTTGGGCAAATCCATGGCCGGGATGTGGGAGTTTCCAGGTGGCAAGGTCGAGCCGGGCGAGACGCCGGAAGATGCACTGATCCGCGAAATACGCGAAGAACTGGGCATTGAGCTTTGCCGCGACTGCATCGCGCCGTTTTCGTTCGCGAGCCACAGCTACGAGACATTCCACCTTTTGATGCCGCTCTACATCTGCCGGACCTGGGACGGCGAGATCACGCCACACGAGGGGCAGAAGGTCGAATGGGTGAAAGCCTTGCACCTCTCGCGCTATCAGATGCCGCCTGCCGATCTGCCGCTTATTCCCTGGTTGCGGGACCTTTTGGCTTAGACGGGCCCACGTCGCCCACGGTCTGCTCTCGCACTCCCAGCGCATCCGCCAACCGCATCTGTGCCGAACCTCGACGCAGCGGCTTCTGCTGGCTTTCGTGCGGCACCCATCCGGTCAGCGTGATGATTTCAAACGTTGCCTTGATGCGGCCGTCGGGCAGGGCAAAGCGCTCGGCGTAAACTTCGGCGGCGCGGAACAAAAGCCTTTTCGTCACCGGCACGCGGCGGCGCGCGATGAGCATGTTGCTTGCGCCAAAGGCTTTGACGTCACGCATCAAATCGAGCGGCGTTGCGTACGTCACGCAAACGGCATCGCTGTCGGCCACCGGAAGCGCGAAGCCCGCACGCTGCAGCAACGCACCCAGTTCGCGCACATCGGCAAAAGGCGCAACACGAGGTGATGCTCCGCCCATCACCTCATCTTCGGCGATCAGCCAAGCCTCGCGCAGCTCCTTTAGCGTTTCGCCACCCAGCAATGCAGCCAACATCAATCCGTCCGGCTTCAGCGCCCGGCGGATTTGCACAAGCGTGCCGGGCAGATCGTCAACCAGCTGAAGGGCAAGGGGCGAGACGACGAGATCGAGGCTCTCAGCCTTGAACGGGAGTACATCAAGTGCCGCACAGAGGCGCGGGCCATCGCAGGCCTTCAACATGGCCTCTGAGGGTTCAAGATCGATGATCGACCCCACATTGGGCAACATCCGCAAATGCCGGGACACCACGCCGTGATACGACCCGGCGTTGAGCCCGGCTGTAAATTCGCGCTTCACCAGGCTCAAGCGCTCGGCGAAATCTTGAGCGACGCGCTGCAAGAGAAAATCGTGGCGCGCCGCATTGGCTGCAACGCGGTTACGGCGCTCAACGATCAGGTCACGATCGAAGATGTGAGGCGGCTTACTCATTCGCCCAAGAATGTCCTGAAACTTTGGATGCCGGGCAAAGCCCGGCCTCGCGCCGCCGTCTTCGCTCGGCTACATTGGTTCGATGGGCATAGGAGCCACGAACGCCAGCGAAGTGCAACCGGCTGCCGAAGATGACGCAGCCGAGGCACCTCGCCGTGCCCGGCAGATGACGCCTATCCCGCGCCGGATGTGGCGATCGATGCTTGACCTCGTGCTGCCGCCATTGTGCCTCGCCTGCGACGCACCCCTTTGCGATCACGACGCGCTGTGCCCCAAATGCTGGCGCGACATAAACTTCATTCGCCCGCCGCTGTGCGATCATCTCGGCCTGCCGCTACCGTTCGATACCGGTGCACCGATGCTCTCGGCCGCGGCCGTTGCCGATCCGCCCGATTACGACCATGCGCGCGCCGTTGCCCGCTTCGAAGGGCCGATGCGGCACCTGATCCACGACATGAAGTACCAGGACAGCCACAACGCCCGTCGCCTCTTTGGCCGCTGGCTGACGGAAGCGGGGCGAGACCTCATTGCCGAAGCGCAGATCCTGGTGCCCATCCCGCTGTCACGCCGCCGGCTCCTGTTCCGCCGGTTCAATCAGGCCCAGATCCTGGCGGGCGAAGTGAGCCGCCTGTCGGGCATCGCCGTCGCCCCCTTTGCGCTGGAAAGGGCCCGCAATACGAGAAGCCAGGTTGGCCTCACCCGCTTGGAGCGCAAGGCCAACGTGGCCGGCGCCTTTCGGGTTTCACCCCATGGCGAGGCCATCATCGCCGGCAAGCGCGTGCTGCTGATCGACGACGTCATCACGACCGGCGCCACCCTGTCGGCAGCGGCCAAGACCCTCAAATCGCGAGGCGCGGCGCGTGTTGACGCGCTGGCGCTGGCCCTCGTCTGTGACAGCGGCGCATGACTGCTATTCAAAAAATGCGCAAAAGCCCCGTGTTTTCACGCTTTCACCGCTCAAAATCTTGCACATCGAAGCGAAATGCTTAGGCTTGTTGCCCAAGGATCTGAATCGCACACGCTCCTGCTTTGAAAGTCACGGCCATGACCACCAAAGTGAAAGTCTACACCGCCGGCAACTGCTGCTACTGCCACATGGCAAAGGAGTTGCTGCGGCGCAAAGGTGCGGCCTTCGAGGAGTTTGATCTGACGGGCCGGCCGGACCTGCGCGAAGATTTGAGAACCCGGGCTGGCGGACGGGGAACCGTGCCGCAAATCTGGATCGGCGACACCTACGTCGGCGGTTGCGACGATCTCCACGCCCTCGACCGGTCGGGCAAGCTCGACGCCCTGCTTTCCGTCGCTTAGACTTGGCGCATCAGCGCCAACGAACGAGCATTGGTCGAGCACCCGGAATGACAGTTTCAAACGACCCGACGTTCCGTGCCGCACTTGTGCAGCTGCGCTCCGGCCGCACGATCGATGCCAACGTCAAGGATGCGATTGCACGGATCCGCGATGCCAAGGCCAAAGGCGCGCACTATGTGCAAACGCCGGAAGTCACGACGCTGATGGAGCTCGATCGCGAGCGGCTGATGGCGGAACTGACCGGCGAAGCCGGCAACACCGCACTTGCCGCCTTCACCGATGCGGCACGCGATCTGTCGATCTGGCTGCACATCGGCTCGATGGGCATCAAACTGCCCGAGGGCCGTATCGCCAACCGCTCGTACCTCATCGCCCCGGATGGACGCATTGCCGCGCGGTACGACAAGATCCACATGTTCGACGTCGATCTGGGCAAGGGGGAAGCCTATCGCGAAAGCGAAGCCTACGCGCCCGGAGATGCCGCGGTGATCGCCGAACTGCCGTGGGGCGGGCTTGGGCTGACGATCTGCTATGATCTGCGCTTCCCTGGCCTGCACCGGGCGCTGGCAAAGGGCGGCGCAAAGTTTATTGCCAGCCCCGCCGCCTTCACCCGCATCACCGGCGAAGCCCACTGGCACACGCTGCTCAGGGCGCGGGCCATCGAGACCCAATGTTTCGTGTTTGCCGCCAACCAGGGCGGACTGCACGAAAATGGCCGTGAGACGTTCGGCCACAGTCTGATCATTTCGCCATGGGGAGAAATTCTGGCCGAAGCGGGCCGCGACCCTTGCGTGATCGCCGCCGATATCGATCTAAGCGTCTTGGACGACGCCCGCCGCAAGGTCCCGTCCCTGACGCACGACCGGCCCTTTGACGTCGTCCGTGTGCCGGGTTCGTAATGGCCAAAGCGACCGTGCGATGTCGAGAACCACTATCTCTTGTGTGTGAGAAAGGGACCTGAGGCGTGATCAAATACCGGCTCGGCTGCCCAGCGGGGCATGAGTTCGACAGCTGGTTTGCCTCGTGCGCCGCATTCGAAGATCAGGTTCGCCGCGACCTGCTCGCATGCCCGCACTGCCAATCAACCGCAATCGACCGGGTGCCGATGGCACCAGCCGTCGTCGGCAGCAGCAAGAAGACGTCGCGCGGCCGTGGCGCGAAGCCGGCAGAAAACGTCGCCACCTCTGTTGATGCCGTATTGCTCCATGAATTGAGGCAGCTGAAAAAGAAGATCGCTGAAAATTCGGAATACGTCGGTCACGGCTTTGCCGAGGAGGCCCGCAAAATCCACTACGGCGAGGCCGGTGAGAGGGCGATCTATGGCGAGGCGACGGCCGAGGAGGCGCGTGCGCTGCGCGAGGAAGAGATACCTTTCGCGGTGCTGCCAAAGCTGCCGGAAGAGAATAACTGAGCGGCAGGCACGAGCGTGCGGTCCGGACGCAGATTGCTCAGCACTGCGACCGGACCGGCCTCCTGCTTAGGCCTTGCAGATCACTTCGAGCGAATACTGCCGGGCCCGGCGAATATCGTCGGTGCGAAAGATCGGTTCGTTGTAGCCGGCGGGGGTCCAATAGAAGTTGCCTTCGTGGAAGTGCCACACGCCACGAACATGGTTCCAGCGGTCGATGATCACACCGCCGGTTGGACCGCAGGACGCAGTGAAACCGCGAAGCTTCAACCCCTCTTCGGCGTCGAGCACTTTCATCAGTTCGGAACTTTGTTGGTTCGCGCCCATCGGCAAATCACCCAGTGTTTGGCGACACACCAGTGGTGGATGCGACTTGTTACCAAGCCACCCGCAGAGCACCCCTTCGTCGCAACTACATTGGAAGTAGTTTTGACTAAACATTGGCGGGCACTCAATGATTAACCGTTGTATACGTTACATCATTTAGCGATCTACATTCGGCAATACATGGAAAATACTTCGATCAATTTCGTAAAATTTGCCGATGTTTTTGTCCGCATTGCTGGCACTGACGGCGCGTGGCGTCATCAATGCTTCAATGACGGTGCGCACATTTGTGTGCAGTGATGTGCACCGGCAGGGTCGCTGGATGGATGGGGGCAGACAATGATGGGTGGCTTGCGGATTCAGCTGATCGGCGCATGGGCGTCATGGGTGCTGATCAGTGCGCTGCCTGCTGGGGCGCAGACGATCTATCCCATCGACCGGGCGGAAATCCTCTCCGGCAGCCGATTCGATCTCAAGGTCGAGTTTGAAACGGCTCCGGCGCCGTCGGAGGTAAAACTCTCAATCAACGGCAGGCCTGTGGCCGAAGTGCTCGGTGCTGAACCCACGATCATCGAAAAAGAGGACGGCGGGCCCAACACCGCGTTGTGGGTCAAGGGCGCCTCGCTCAAGTCTCCCGGCACATATGTCGTCGAAGCTGAGGCATCCGGCGCGAAGTCGTCCGTGACATGGACGGTCTATGCCACGGATGGCCCCAAGGCCAAAAACGTCATCCTCTTCATCGGCGACGGCCTATCGGTGGCCCACCGCACGGCGGCGCGTATGCTGTCCAAAGGCATGGCGCAAGGCCGCTATAATGGCACGCTCGCCATCGACGACATGCCGCACATGGCGCTCGTTTCAACCTCGGGCATGGATTCCATCGTCACCGACAGCGCCAATTCGGCCTCCGCTTATGCCACCGGCCACAAGACCTGCGTCAACGCTCTGGGCGTCTACTGCGCCAAGAACCGCTTGAATACCGCTCACCCCGCCGTCGAGACCTTAGCGGAAATCGTCAAGCGCACGTCGAAGCGCGCCGTCGGCATCGTCACCACGACCGAGACAACGGACGCAACGCCGGCCGCGTTCGTCGCCCATACGCGATCCCGCAATGATCAAAGCGATATCGCCGGCATGTTTTTGAAGGCCAAACCCGATGTGGTGCTTGGCGGCGGCTCGGCCTATTTCCTGCCCAAGACGCACGAACACTCCAAGCGCCGCGATGCAACAGACATCGTCGAAGCCATGAAGGTCGAGGGGTATCCCTTTGTGGCAACCGCGCACGAGATGAAAAGCGCGGCGGCGGATCAAGCGACCCGGCGGCTCTTTGGCCTTTTCAGCAAGACCAACATCGACGGCGCGCTCGACCGCAAGGTCCTCAAAAAGGGCCTCACCGGACAATTCCCCGACCAGCCAGACCTGACGGAACAAGTTGCCGCCGCGCTCGACGTGCTCAATCGCAACGCGGACGGTTTTTTCCTGATGGTGGAATCGGGCCGCATCGACAAGTACAGCCACGCGCTCGACTGGGAGCGGGCCGTCTATGACACGATCATGCTCGACAACGCCGTGAAACTTGCCAAGGACTTCGCGGCCAAGCGCGATGACACGCTGATCATCGTGGTCGCCGATCACGCGCACCCTGTGTCCATCGTCGGCGTCTACGACGATGAGGCAGAGGGACAACTGCTGCGCGACAAGCTTATGGTTTACGAAAAGGCGGGCTTTCCCGCCTATCCCGCGCCCGGTCCGGAGGGCTATCCGGCGACGGTCGATGTGACGCGGCGGCTCGCCTTCATGTTTGCCGCCTTCCCGGACCACTGCGACGCCGGCAAACCGCACAAAGAGGGCGAGAACACCCCCGCCATCGTCGGACCGGACGGCAAGACCTACCTGGCGAACGAGGACAACTGCCAGCCCACCGCCGCCCGGCGGCCCGGAAACCTGCCGTTTACCGCCGACAAGGGCGTTCATGCGGCCGATGATGTCATACTTACGGCATCGGGCCCCGGTGCCGATATGTTCCACGGCCACATTGACAATACCTACGTTTTCCGTGTGATGGCGACGGCGCTCGGACTCGGTGACGAGTAGGCCGGTTTGCAATCGAAGCCGGACGCGCCTGAAGTAACCATGGCAGCGAGCGGACCCGCTTTTTATAGCGGCAAACGGCATACATTCCCGATACCGCGAGCCGCCTTGCGAGGAGACAGCGCGACAGATGCTCACCAAAGCCCCGGCGTCCGAAACGAACGGCCATTCCGCAACACGCAACGTTGGCGTGAGACACGATTGGACACGCGCGGAGGCGCTTGCGCTTTACGATTTGCCGCTGATGGATCTGCTGTTTCGCGCCCAAAGCGTGCACCGGCAAAACTTCGACCCCAACAAAGTGCAGATGAGCCGGCTGCTGTCGATCAAGACCGGCGGCTGCGCGGAGGACTGCGGCTACTGCAGCCAGTCGGCCCACCATGAGGCCAAGCTCAAGGCCTCCAAGCTGATGGAGGTTCAGCGCGTCATCGAGGAAGCCAGGAAGGCCAAAGCCGCCGGTGCCACGCGCTATTGCATGGGTGCTGCCTGGCGCAGCCCCAAGGCCCGCGATATGGACGCTGTCGTCGCCATGGTTGAAGGCGTCAAAGCCCTCGGCATGGAAACCTGCATGACGCTCGGCATGCTTTCCGACGACGACATCGGCCGGTTGAGCACAGCCGGGCTCGATTATTACAACCACAACGTCGACACCTCGGAATCCTATTACTCCAAAGTCATCACCACCCGCAGCTATGCCGACCGGCTCGATACGCTGTCGCGGGTGCGCGATGCCGGAATCAAGGTCTGCTCCGGCGGCATCGTCGGCATGGGCGAGGGCCGGGACGATCGCGCCGATATGCTGGTGACGCTCGCCAACCTCGACGAGCATCCAGACAGCGTGCCGATCAACATGCTGATCGCCATCCCTGGCACGCCGCTTGAGAACACCGAAAAGATCGACGCCATCGACTTCGTCCGCACCATCGCCGTTGCCCGCATCATGATGCCCAAATCCTACGTGCGCCTTTCGGCCGGACGGACCGAAATGTCGGATGAGATGCAGGCCATGTGTTTCTTTGCCGGCGCCAACTCGATCTTCGCCGGTGAAACGCTGCTGACCGCCGCCAACCCCGGCGAGGATCACGACAGCCGCCTGTTCGCCAAGCTCGGCATCACGCCGATGGAACTTGCCGACCACAGTGACGAAACGTGCAGCGGCAGCGGCGAACCCTTGCCTTCGAGAAGCAGGCAGGATGTCGGCCACGCATGAGCGGGCGCTAGAGGCGCTGGCCAAGCGAGGGCGTCTTAGAGCGCTGCAGACGCGCAGCGGCCAGGATTTCGCGTCCAACGACTATTTGGGGCTTGCCGGTTCTGAAGCCCTCGCTGAAGCTGTGCGTTCCGCGCTTGACCGCGGCGTGCCGGTGGGGGCGGGCGGCTCGCGGCTGCTGCGCGGCAATCATGAGGAACATGAAGCGCTCGAAGCCGAGGCGGCCACCTTTTTCGGCGCCGAAAGTGCGCTCTATTTCGGCAGCGGCTTTGCCGCCAACACCGCGCTTCTTTCCACCCTGCCGCAGCGTGGCGATGTGATCGTCCATGACGAACTGATCCACGCCAGTGCGCATGAGGGCATGCGGCTTTCAAAGGCCGATGCGGTGAAAGCCCGCCACAATGACGCTAACGCGTTCGACACGGCCATTACTGACTGGCGCAAGGCAGGCGGCACCGGCCGCCCCTGGATTGCGGTTGAAAGCCTCTACAGCATGGATGGCGACCGCGCGCCGCTTGACGAACTGGCCGGGGTGGCACGGCGCCACGATGCCATGCTGCTGATCGACGAAGCCCACGCAACCGGCGTCTTCGGTCCCGATGGCCGCGGCCTTGGCGCGGCGCTTGAGGGCGCCGCAAATGTCGTTTCGCTCCACACCTGCGGCAAGGCGCTCGGCGTCATGGGCGCACTCGTCTTGGCGCCAAAGCCGATCAAGGATTTTCTCGTCAACCGCTCTCGCGCTTTCATCTACGCGACGGCGCCTTCGCCCTTGCTCGCCGCAACCGTCCGCGCCGCGCTGAAAACCGTTGAGTCCGAGCCGCAACGGCGCCATCGCCTGCACGATTTGATCGCGACGGCGGATGCGCTCATCGCCAGCAGGCTCGGCATCACGCCATCGGGATCGCAGATCCAGCCGGTCATTGCCGGGTCCGACGCGCGGGCCGTGGCCGTGGCGGCCGCGGTGCAGGCCAGAGGCTTCGACGTGCGCGCCATCCGCCCGCCGACGGTGCCTGAAGGGACCGCGCGGCTGAGGCTTTCAATCACCCTGCAGACCGACGAGGAAGCGCTGTCCGACGTGGTATCGGCCATCAAGACCGCATTGGCGGAGCATCCGGCATGAGCGGGGCCATCGCGATCGCCGGGACCGATACGGATGTCGGCAAAACCATCTTCGCCGCCGCACTCGTCCACGCCATCGACGCCGCCTATTGGAAGCCGGTGCAGGCGGGACTTGCAGGCGAAACCGACAGCGAAACGATAGCCCGGTTGTCCGGCGCTTCGGCTGACCGCATTTTGCCGGAAGCCTACAAGCTCATGACGCCCGCTTCGCCCCACTACGCGGCCGAGCGTGACAGCGTTCAACTCGATATCTCGCGGCTCAATCCTCCGCCGACCACGCGGCCGCTCGTCATCGAAGCGGCGGGCGGACTGATGGTTCCGTTGACGCGAGATACCCTGCAGATCGACGTCATCGCCCACTGGAAAGTTCCCGTCATCCTCGTCGCCGCAACGCGGCTCGGCACCATCAACCATTCGTTGCTGTCCATCGAAGCCTTGAAGCGCCGCGCCATTCCCATCCTCGGCATCGCGTTTTCTGGCGATGAAAATGCCGACAGTGAACGCACGATTGCCGAGATGGGCCGCGTCACACGGCTTGGGCGTCTGCCGCGTCTTGAGCCGCTCACGCCCACAGCGTTGCATGTGGCATTTGCGAAAAACTTCGACATCGGCGCTGTTCTCGGACTTGGCGGAGGCGGCCCATGACAAGCCCGGATCGCCCGGCCGTTTGGCACCCCTTCACCCAGCACGGGTTGGAACCTCTGATGTCGCCGATTGAGGCGGCAGAGGGCGCGTGGCTTACGGCCAAGAATGGCCAGCGGATTCTCGACGCCATCTCGTCATGGTGGGTGGTGACGCACGGTCACCGCCATCCCCGCATCATCGCCGCCATCCAGCATCAGACAGAAAAGCTCGATCAAGTGATCTTCGGCGGATTTACGCACGAACCGGCCGAGGCGCTGGCCGAAGGGCTCTTGAACATCGCGCCCGAAGGCTTGGCCCACGTGTTCTATTCCGACAGCGGTTCAACGTCCGTCGAAGTCGCGCTCAAGATGGCGCTCGGCTACTGGAAGAACCACGGCGAAAATCGCACGCGCATCCTGGCCCTTGAGCACGCCTATCACGGCGACACCATCGGCACCATGTCGGCGGGCGCACGCGGCGTCTACAATGCCGCGTACAATCCCTTGCTGTTCGAAGTCGGCCGCATTCCGTTTCCCGCAAGCGGCGGCGAGCAGCGCACGCTCGACGTCCTGGATGAGGAATGCCGGCGCGGCGATGTCGCGACCCTGATCGTCGAGCCGTTGATACTTGGCGCCGGAGGAATGCTCACCTACGAACCGGCGATGCTGGCCCAGATGCGGCGGATCACAGCCAAATACGATGTGTTGCTGATCGCCGACGAAGTGATGACCGGCTTCGGCCGCACCGGCACGATGTTCGCCTGCGAACACGCTGGCATTGCACCCGACATTCTCTGTCTTGCCAAGGGTATTACCGGCGGCTCGATGCCGCTCGCAGCGACGCTCAGCACCCGTGCCATCTATGACGCCCACTATTCCCGCGACCGGGCGCGCACGTTCTTTCACTCAAGCTCGTACACCGCCAATCCCATCGCCTGCGCCGCAGCCGTGGCAAATCTTGCGATCTGGCGCGAGGAGCCGGTGAAGGCGCGCATCACCACGCTCAGCGCCTTGCAGGCGGACGCCATGGCACAGCTCAACTCCGACAACCGCTTCAAAAATGTCCGCTCGCTTGGCACCATCGCGGCGTTTGATATGGCACATGCACAATCCGGATATCTGGCCGATGTGGCATTGAAACTGCGCGCCGCGGCGTTGAAGCGCGGCGTTCTCATCAGGCCGCTGGGACCGACGATCTATCTGATGCCGCCCTATTGCGTCACCGCCGGCGAACTTAAAACTGCCTACGAGGCAGTGTGTGACGCCGTTGATGAGGTTGCGGCATGAGCGGCACCGAAATCCTAGGCCTTGGCCACGACGTGCCCGAGCGGCGTGTCGCGAACGCGGAAATCGAGCAACGCCTTGGCCTGCCCGGCGGCTGGATCGCCAAGCGGACCGGCATTGTGGCGCGCCGCTACGTCGCCGGCGACCAGGCCTTGTCCGATCTCGCCATTGCTGCCGGCGAACGCGCGCTCACTGCATCCGGCAACGCGCGTGAGCGGATCGACCTGTTGCTGCTTGCCACATCGACGCCCGATCATTTGCTGCCCGGCACGGCCCCGCTTATCGCCAGCCGGCTTGGCCTGACCTGCGGCGGCATCGATATGGCGGGTGCGTGCGGCGGCTTCGTCTACGCACTCAATCTCGCTGATGCCTATGCGCGCAGCCGCGGCGCCACGGTGCTGGTCATCGCCGCCAACGTCCTGTCGCGGCGCATCAAGGCGTCCGACCGGGCGACCAGCGCGCTTTTCGCCGATGCTGCGGGCGCGGCTGTCGTCGCCCCATCGGGGCGCGAAACGTCTGGCCTCATCGGAGCTCATCTCACGACCGAAGGCGCGCGCTACGACCTCATTCATATTCCAGGTGGCGGCAGCCGCAGACCGTTTTCGACGCTCACCGACCCCAACGACACGTTGATGGTCATCAGCGACGGGCAGGCGGTCTATGCGGCCGCCGTCGATATGATGGTGCATTCGGCACAAAAGGCGCTGGCCCGCGCGAACCTGACCGTCGCGGATGTGACCCATTTCGTTCCGCATCAGGCCAACGCCCGCATGATGCACACGATTGCGCATAAGCTGCACATCGATGACGAAAAAATGCTGTCAAGCGTCGCTGAATTCGGGAACAGCTCGGCGGCGACGATCCCGCTGACGCTGTCGGCGGCGGCGCCCGCGCGTGGGTACCGCACAGGCGATATCGTTCTGATGACCGCGGCCGGGGCCGGCATGACCGGCGGCGCCATCGTCTGGCGCTGGTAGACGTTCAAGGAAAGTCTGGCGCCAGCCTGCGGGTTGCCGGCACCAGACTCTTCGGGCGAAAACCAGGTCTCCACCCGAAACTGTTGGCCCATCGCTACGACGGGGGCGCGACCATCACTGCGGCCGGGACCGTGCTGCAAGCCGGCCAAGCCGTATCCGGCAAAGAGGCCCGCATGGTGAGCCATCCTGATCGAGGCGGCGCCATCCGGCGGGACCGGTGGAGCCGCGGCCGGTTGGCGCTA
>WBZP01003368.1_pt1 | contig 17369 bp, 15 predicted proteins | sample 5204301 | NCBI WGS metagenome assembly WBZP01 (sample SAMN12412401, study PRJNA552823) | activated sludge metagenome | isolation source: activated sludge from nitrification reactor of wastewater treatment plant... | place: USA: Pennsylvania | collected 2017 | reverse complement strand
CGACGCGCTCATCGCCCGCCTCGACGCGCGCGGTCTGCAGTGCTTCGTGCACGCGACCGGCGACCGCGGGAACCGGCTGGTGCTCGACGCCTTCGAGCACGCGCAGCGGGTCAACGGCCGGCGCGACAGCCGCCACCAGGTCGTGCACGTCGAGTGCCTCGACGCCGCGGACGTGCCGCGGTTCGGCGAGCTCGGCGTCGTCGCCTGCATGCAGCCGCGCCACTGCGCGCCGGAGATCGTCCGCGAGTGGCGCGCCAACGTCGGCGAGCAGCGCTGGCGCCACGCGTGGCCGATGCGCGGGCTCCACGAGTCCGGTGCCGTGCTCGCGTTCTCGAGCGACTGGAACGTCGCCGAGATGGACCCGATGGTCGGGTTGTACTCGGCCGCGACGCGGGCCGACCTCGACGGCGCGGAGTCGTGGGTGCCCGAGGAGACGATCGACGTCGAGACGGCGCTCACCGCGTACACGGTCGGCAGCGCGTGGGCGAACTTCTGCGACGGCGAGCGCGGCGTCCTCGCGCCGGGCGCGCTGGCCGACCTCGTGGTGCTGTCGCAGGACGTGCTGACCGTCGAGCCGGCCGCGATCCTCGAGACGCGTGCTCTCCTGACGATGGTCGACGGCGAGGTCGTGCACGAGGCCGGTCGCTGACCGGTCCGCGCCGTCTGCTAGAACTTGTCCCACCACGAGGGCCGGTCGGGCCCTCCGCGCGAGAGGATCCGGGGATGACGCTCGTCAGCTGCCTCCCTGTCGACCTCGTGCGGGTGTCGAGCGCGCTGTGTCGCGTCGGCCGCCCCGGTCGCTGACCTCCAGCTGTCGCGCCCGGGATACGCCGTCCCGCCACGCCGACACCGAGGTGCAGCACCATGTCCGTCCGTCCTTCCTCCTTCCACCGGGGCTCGCGATGAGCCCGCGCGACCGCAGCTGGCTGCGGCCCGCCTTCTCCCCCGACGGGACCGTCGACGCGGGCACCGCCTGGCCCGACCTCGACCCGCAGCGCTGCGCGGCACGGTTCGGCCGCCGCGTGGTGGAGTTCAGCCGCGCGGAGTACGCCGTGCTCGAGCTGCTCGTCGCCCACCCGCACGTCCTGATCACACGCGAGGAGCTGTCCGTCCACGGGTGGCACGAGCCGCTGCGGTCGACCGACCGGGTCACCTCGGCCGTGAAGCGGATCCGGCAGCGGCTGGCCCGCGCCGGGGTCGACGTCGAGCAGCTCGTGACGATCCACGCGCTGGGCTACCGCTGGGACCCCAGCCCCGACGACGACGAGGTGACCGCGCGCAGCGCCTGACCGTTCCGGCGGCGTCGGCGGCCCCTCCCGCCTAGGCTCGTCGCGCGTCGCGAGCAGCTGGAGGAGCCATGGACCGCGCGGGGGTGTGGCGAGCGGTGCGCCGTCCCGAGTCGGCGGCTGCGGCCGGCCTGGTCTTCGCCGCGCTGCTCACTGTCGTCATCGTCGAGCTGCGGAAGGTCGCTGCCGCCCCCGAGTCCTGGCCGACGTGGTACGACGACGCCGGTGCGCGCGACTCCGTGGGCCTCGCTCTTGCGCTCGTGCCGTTCGCCGGCATCGCCTTCCTCTGGTTCGTCGCGGTGGTCCGCTCGCAGGTCGGGAGCGCCGAGGACCGCTTCATCGAGACGGTGTTCCTCGGGTCGGGGCTGCTGTTCGTCGCGACGCTGTTCACCTCGGCGGCCGCGCTCACGGCGGTGCTCCGGCTCGACGGCGTCGTGCCGGTCTCCGCCGAGACCTCAGCCGCGGCCATGGCGTTCGGATCGGCGCTGCTCGGGCAGTTCGGCACCCGGATGGCCGCCGTCTTCACCCTCACGCTCACGACCGCGGCACGGCAGAGCGGTGCGCTGCCGCGCTGGCTGGTCCTGCTCGGCTACGCCGTCGGCCTCCTGCTCCTGCTCTCGCCGCCGCTGCCGACGCTGACGCAGTTCGCCTTCCCGGTGTGGGTCGCGGTGCTCAGTGCGACGGTCCTCGTGCGCCGTCGCGAGACCGCAGCGATCGAGGCCGCCTGAGGCTCAGGCGTTCTCGGACGCCGACAGGGCTGCCGGGCGTGCCGAGATCCGCGCGCGGAACACGTACGCCGTCCAGCCCTGGTAGAGCAGCACGAGCGGGAACAGGATCACGGCCACCCAGGTCATGACGGTGAGCGCGTAGTCGCCCGATGCCGTGCCGGCCACGGTGAGGCTGTACGCCGGGTCCGTGCTCGACACGAGCACGTGCGGGTAGAGGCCTGCGAAGAGCGCAGCCACGGTGGAGCCGATCGTGACGGCCGTGAGCGCGAAGGCACGCCCGTCGCGGCCCACGGAGAACGCCGCGCCGACGACGCCGAGGACGCTGACGACGAGCAGCACGGTGCTCAGGATCGAGCGGCCCGAGAGCGCCCACGTCCAGCCGGCGGCGACCAGCACGAGCACCAGCGCGATCCAGCGCAGGCCCGACGCCCGCCCGATCGATCGGGCGCGGATGTCACCCTCGGTCTTGAGGGTCAGGAACGTCGCGCCGTGGAACAGGCAGAGCGCGAGCAGGGTGAGCCCGAGCAGCAGCCCGAACGGTGTCAGCAGGTTCCAGAAGCTCCCGGTGAAGTCGCCGGACGCGTCGATCGGCAGGCCCGCGAGCAGGTCGCCGAGGCCGACTCCGATGAGCAGCGGGGCCAGGAGCGACCCGACGGTGAGGGTGCCGCTCCAGGTCGAGCGCCACCGCGGCGAGTCGATCTTGCCGCGGAACTCGAACGAGACGCCCCGGATGATCAGCGCGACGAGCACGAGCACCAGCGCCAGGTAGAGCGCCGAGAACCAGGTCGCGTACCAGGCCGGGAACGCGGCGAACATGGCCGCGCCCGCGACGATGAGCCACACCTCGTTGCCGTCCCAGAGCGGGCCGATGGCGTTGACGACGACGCGGCGCTCGGTCTCGTCGCGGCCGACGAAGCGGTGCAGCGCACCGACTCCGAAGTCGAAGCCCTCGAGGACGAAGAAGCCGGTCCAGAAGACCGCCACCACGACGAACCACAGGATCTGGAGGTCCATGCCCGCCCCCTCAGTACGTCAGCTCGGGGACGCGCACGCGCGGTGCGTCGTCGTCGGCGGAGTCGTCGGGCTCGGGGCCGCCGCGGACGTGGCGCAGCATGAGCACCAGCGCGACGACGCCGACCACGGCGTACAGGAGGAAGAACACGACGAGGCTGACGAGCACCTCCGCCGCGGACACCGACGTCGAGAGGCCGTCCTTGGTGAGCATGAGCCCCTGGACGATCCACGGCTGGCGCCCGGTCTCGGTCAGCACCCAGCCCGCGGTCCCGATGAAGAACGGGAGGAGCACGCCCCACGCGGCGACGCGGTGGAAGAGGTGGAAGTCGTCGAGCCTGCGGCGCCAGAGCAGGAGGACCCCCCAGAGCGCGACGAGCATCGAGATGCCGCCGAGGTAGGCCATGACGCGCATCGCGTAGTACTGCACGCGCACGTCCGGGTAGTACGTGATGTCACCGTTCGCCGGGTACTGCGACGCGTACTGCTGCTGCAGCTCGGCCATCCCGACGACCTTCCCGTTCGGGTCGCCGGTCGCGAGGATCGACAGGAGGTACGGGACCTCGATGATCTTCGTCGGCGGGTCGTCCGGGGTCCAGCCGCCGATCTGGAGGATCGAGAAGGAGCACGGCTGGCAGGTGTCCCACTGCGCCTCCATCGCGGCGACCTTCATGGGCTGCACCTTCGTGAGCACCTGGCCGAGGACGCCGCCGACCTGGATCTGCAGGATCGACGTCACGAGGAGCACCCAGACCGCGAGCTTCGCGGAGCGGTGGAACAGCGGGACCTCGGTGCCACGGCGCAGGTGCCAGACCGACACCGCGAGCATCACGGTGCTCGCGTACAGCAGGGCCGCCACGATCACGTGCACGTAGGCCGGGAGGAAGACCGGGTTGCCGAACACGTCTCCGATGGAGCTCAGCACCGGCGCACCGGTCTGCGGGTCGGTCGTGTAGCCGACCGGGTTCTGCATCCAGGAGCTCGCCGCGATGATGAACATCGCCGACATGGCGGTGCCCGCGGCGATCAGCCAGGCCGACGCCAGGTGCACGCCGCGCGGGAGCACCTTCCAGCCGAACACCCACACGCCCAGGAACGTCGACTCGAGGAAGAACGCCGCGAGCCCCTCCATCGCGAGCGGGGCGCCGAAGACGTCGCCGACGAACTTCGAGTACGCCGACCAGTCCATGCCGAACTGGAACTCCTGCACCAGGCCCGTGACCACGCCGACCGCCACGCTGAGCAGCAGCAGGCCGCCGAAGAAGCGCGTGAGCCGGCGGTACTCGGGCAGGCGGGTCCGGTACCACTGGGTGTGCAGGATCGCTACGAGGACGCTCGTCCCGATCGTGACCGGCACGAAGAGGAAGTGGTAGATGCTGGTCATCGCGAACTGGGCGCGCGCCAGGTCGAGCTGCGACAGGTCCACGTCGCGGTCTCCTCGAGATCGGCTCAGGTCGGGCGCCCTGATCCTCCCACCTCGACCTCTCGTGATCCTGTCGGAACCGGTCGCGTCGCGAGGTTCCACCGATCCGGTCGAGGCCGGTCCCAGCCCCCTCAGCCGTCCCTGCGTGATGACGCACCTTCTCTCGCGCCGTCATCACCTATCGACGATCCTCGGCCGTCGATGCGTGATGAGGCCACGTTCTAGGGCAGCGTCATCACGCGTCGACGGCTGGTCGGTCCGGGCGGGCCTCAGGCGGGGGCGTGGGGCAGGGTCGAGGCCCGCGGCGGCAGACCGTCGTAGGCGGCGTACTTGTAGGCGTCGGCGCGGGTCGGGAAGTTGAACGTGGTGTCGATGAACTCGTCGATGGCACCGCCGCGGTGCAGCACCGCCTGGGCGACGTGGATCAGCTCGGTGGCCTCCTCGCCGAGGATGTGCGCGCCGAGCAGGGTGCGGTCCGACGCCCGGAAGACCAGCTTGAGCATCCCCTCGGTCGACCCCGAGATGCGGGCGCGCGCGTTCCCGCTGAACCAGGTGCGACCGGTCCCGACGTCGTCGGAGAGCTCGCGCGCGGCGGCCTCGGTGAGCCCGACCATCGACACCTCGGGCAGCGTGTAGATGCCCGTGGGCACGAACTCGTCGAGGACCTCCTTGAACGGGATGCCGAACGCGCGGCACATCGCCACGCGGGCCTGCTCCATCGCCACCGAGGCGAGCCCTGGCGGCCCGGTGATGTCGCCGGCGGCGTAGACCCAGGGCGCCGTCGTGCGGAAGTCGCGATCGACGACGACGCGGCCGCGGCGGCCGACCTCGACGCCGATCTCCTCGAGCCCCATGCCCTCGACGTTGCCGGTGCGCCCCAGGGCGTGCAGCACGGCATCGCTGCGCAGCTCCCGCCCACCGAGGTCGACGACGAGGTCGTCGCCGTCGCGCGTCACCGACTGCACGCGACCGTCGAGCACCAGCGTCGCGCCCGCCCGCTCCAGGCTCGCGACGAGGGCGTCGGCCACCTCGGCGTCGATCGTCGGAAGCAGCCGACCGCCCGGATCGACGAGCGTGACCTCGACACCGACCGCGGCGAGGATCGACGCGTACTCGGTCCCTACCGGTCCGCCTCCGACGATCACGATCCGGCGCGGCAGCTCAGCGATCGCGAGGATCGACTCGGAGTCGTGCACGTCCGGGTCGTCGAAGGGCAGGCCCTCGGGGTGGTGCGGCCGCGAGCCGGTCGCGAGCAGCACGGTCCCCGCGCGCAGCACCCGGACACCACCGTCGGGCTCGGTGACGGTGACCGTGCGGTCGGGACCGAGGCGCGCGTGGCCGTGGACGACGTCGACGCCGTGACGCTCGAGGTTCGCCGCCACCGCGGCGGCCATGCTGGAGACGACCTCCTGCGTGTGTCCCGACAGGCGCGTCATCACCTCGGCGGGCGTCAGGTCGAGCCCCACGCCGAACGTCTCCTTGCGCGACCATCCCGACAGGTAGAGCGCCGCGTCGCGCAGCGCCTTCACCGGGACCCCCGACACGGCGATGGCCGAGCCGCCCGCGCCGGCGCGCCGCTCGACGACCGCGACCCGGTGGCCGTAGTACGCCGCCTGCGTGGCGCCCTTCTCGCCTGCCGGCCCGGAACCGATCACCACCAGGTCGTACTCGTCCGTCGCCACCCTCTGCTCCCCCGCATCGTCTCGGCCGCTGCGCCGACGGTAGCCCCTCCTGCGTGTGACGGTCCCGATCCGGAGAGCGACTCCCGGGGCCCACCGGGGGGCGCAGCCGCAACGCTGCGTCGTTCTGCCGACACGCAGCGAAGCACTTCGCGTCGATGGCGGGAACCCGCCGATCCTCGTCCGGAAGGGTCGTTACGGTCAGGTCATCGGGCGCCGGTCGGCGACGTCCGACGACGACCTGGGAGTCGCGCATCATGGCTGGTTCCGTCCACCGCAGAACCCGCATCGTCGGGACCGCGGCCATCGCCACCGCACTGGCCGCAGCGACGTTGGTCGCCCTGCCGGCACCCGCTACCGCCGCCGGAGGCGGCGTGGTGATCTCCGAGCTCAATTACCACGCGGTGTCCGACCTCGACACCGACGACTTCCTCGAGCTCACCAACACCAGTGCGTCCGCCATCGACATGTCCGGGTGGTCGTTCAGCGCCGGCATCACGGCAGTCCTCCCGTCCGGCACGATCATCGCCCCCGGGCAGCGGTTCGTGCTGTCGCCGAGTGCCGCGTCGTTCTCGGCGCTCCACGGTTTCGCGCCCGACGCGATCTACTCCGGCAAGCTGAGCAACGGCGGCGAGGAGGTCACGCTGGTCGACGCCTCGCTCGCCGTCGTCGACACCGTCACCTACGCCGACGCCGCGCCCTGGTCCCCGCTCGCCGACGGAACCGGGCCCTCCCTCGAGCTGCGCGACCTCGGTTTCGACAACACCGACCCCGACAACTGGGGACCCTCCGCCGTCGTCGGCGGCACCCCCGGCGCCGTGAACTCGCTCGACGGCACCGCCCCCCTGCCCAAGGTCAAGAACCTGACGTCGACGCCGGCCCGGCCGGACCCCGGCCAGGCGTTCGTCGTCTCCGCGCAGCTGCCCGCGGACAGCACCGCCACGCTCACGTACAAGGTGATGTTCGGCGCCGACGTCACCATCCCGTTCCGCGACGACGCCGCGAGCCCCGGCGGCGCCGGCGACGGCGTCTACTCCGCCACGATCCCCGGCCAGGCGGCCGGCACGCTCGTCCGCTACCGGGTCCGCGCGACGTTCCTGGGCCTGGCCTTCTCCGGGCCGGCCGGCGACGACACGATCACGTACTCCGGTATCGTGGTGAAGAACCCGGCCGTGTCCAGCCAGCTGCCCGTCGTGGAGTGGTTCATGGCGGACTCCGTCTACAACGACCTTCTCGCCAACCATCGCTTCGACGACGTCACCGGGCCTGCCGTGTTCACCTACGGCGGCGAGGTCTTCGACAACAGCGCGATGCGCGTCCGCGGCAACACCACCCGGTCGCTGGCCAAGGTCAGCTGGAAGATCGAGCTCCCTGCCGGGCACAGCACCACCCTCGGCGGCCAGCTCCCCTACCCGCTCGACGAGTTCGCGCTGCAGCGTGAGTCCGACGCGATCGCCGACATGGGCTGGTACGCGGTCCGGCAGGCAGGCGCTCGCGCGCTGACGATCCTGCCGGTGCGCAGCCAGCGCAACGGCCAGTTCTGGAGCCTCGGCCGGATCATGGAGACCGAGGACGGCTCCTGGCGCGATGCGCAGGGGGTGTCCACGTGGTCGATCTACAAGGGCGACGGCGGCTCTGTGGGCAAGCAGCCCAGCGTCGCGGCGCTGCAGGACTCGCTCTGGCTGGACAAGAAGACCCGCAAGACGGAGGACTACACCGACGCGTGGCAGCTCAGCCAGGTGATCGACGCACCCGCGTCGGCCGCGCAGCGCGCGTGGATCCTCAACAACGTCAACGTTCCCGAGCTGATCAACTACATGGCGATCAACAGCGTCATCCGCCACCAGGACTCCGGTTGGTACAACTGGTGGATCGCACGCGACACCCAGGGATCGGGTCGCTGGGAGATGTGGCAGTGGGACCTGAACTGGACGTTCACGACGCCGGCACAGGACGGCAAGGGCGTGTTCCTCACGCCTGACACCTCGAACAAGTTCACCAAGGCGATGCTCGCGTACCCCGACTTCAAGCAGATGTTCATGCGTCGGTTGCGCACCCTGGCCGACCAGCTGCTGGCGCCAGGCCGGTACGAGAGCCTCTGGGACGCCACCGTCGCTCCCACCCTCCCTGAGTGGGGTCTCGACCAGGCGAAGTGGGGCGGCTACACGCCGGCCAGCGCCCGCGCCCAGTTCCTCAGCGGCCTGGCCGACCGACGCACGACCATCGCCTCCAACACCGGGTCGGGGCTGCCGGTGCCGACGTCCCAGTCGGCGGCTGCGGCAGCGGTGATCAACGAGATCATGTACGCGCCCGTCGGCGGCCCCGGCGGACAGTACGTCGAGCTCTCCAACCCATCCAGCACGACCTCGGTCGACGTGTCCGGCTGGACCATCCCCGAGCTCGGTCTGACGATCCAGCCCGGCACCGTGATCCTCCCGGGCAAGCAGGTCGTCCTCGTCGCCGACGACGTCGCGTTCCGCGCGCTGTACCCCAGCGGCGACCGCATCGTGGCCGGCCGCTTCTCGACGCCGCTGTCGACCACGGGGCAGACGCTCACGCTGCAGCAGGGGACCCGCGTCGTGGACACGGTCGCCTACAGCAGCACCGCCCCGTGGCCCACCGCTGCCGCGGGTACGGGGCCGTCGCTCGAGCTCAAGGACCAGTCGGCCGACAACGCGCTCGCGTCGAGCTGGTCGGCGACCAGCGCAGCCGGTACACCTGGTCTGCCGAACACCACGACGGTGCCGCCGGACACCACGCCGCCGACGACCCCGACCTCGCTCACGGCGACCAACCTCACGACCACCGGCGTCACGCTGTCGTGGGGCGCCTCGACCGACAACCGTGGGCCGGTCAGCTACGAGGTGACACGCAACGGCGCGGCGCTGCCGCGCACGTCGGCGCTGTCCCTCAACGACACCGGCCTGTCCCCGTCGACGTCGTACACCTACGTCGTCCGCGCGTTCGACGGTGCGGGGCTCTCCAGCGGCGCCAGCAACAGCGTCGTCGTGACCACGCCGTCCGCCACCGGGTCGCTGTTCGGCGACGCGTGGACCGGTGCGAACGGTTCGCCCTGGCAGTCCGCGTGGGCGACCAACGCCGTGACGGCGAGCGTCGTGACCAGCAACGGCACGGGGCAGATCGCGCTGAACGACACCACGGGCGCCTACGGAAGGGCTGCCCTCACGGGCGTCGCGGCTCGTGCCGACAGCCAGGTCGTCTTCTCCTACCAGTGGAACGCGCGCACGGCGGCGGCGTACTTCAACGTCTACCTGCGCGGGTCCGGCGGCTGGCAGAACTCCTACCGTCCACGCAACGGCTACGGCCTGGAGTTCGCCTCGAACTCCAGCACCGTCGCGCTCAAGCGCAACCTCAACGGCACCACGACCACGATCGCGACGTCGAGCACGGCGCAGCCGAGCGGGACGGGCAAGCGCTGGGTGCGGCTGCGGGTGAGCGGCAGCAGCGTGCAGTTCCGCACGTGGGCCGACGGCGCCACCGAGCCGTCGACGTGGACGTCGACGGTCACCGACACCGGCGTCACCGCGGCCGGCCAGCTCTACATCTCGCTGGTGCGCAGCAGCTCGAACTCCGGGACGAAGAGCATCAGCCTCGACGACCTGTCGCTGCTGACCGGCTGATCCCACGCCACGACGACGGAGCGCCGCACCCCGAGGGGTGCGGCGCTCCGTCGCCTGCGTGGGTCAGCCGCCGGACTTGCGGCGGAACTCGCGGCGGTTCGCCTCGGCGGCGTGCTCGCCCTTGGCGCCGCGCGAGCCCTCCGCGCTGCCCTTGGTCGAGGACTTGTGCTGCGACTTGGACTTGCGCTCGAGCGCCTCGCGGTACTTGGCCTTGAGGTCGTCGTCGGGGGCGTCGGCCATGGTCGTCTCCTTCCGTGCTGGTGGGGTCGTCAGGCGACGTGGGCGTCGAGCCAGGCGATCGTGTCGGCGAGCACCTGGGCGCTCTCGGGCTCGTTGTGCGTCTCGTGGTAGTAGCCGTCGTAGAGGTTCAGCGTCTTGTCGCCCGGCACCTTCGAGACGAACTCCTCGCTCCCCCGGGCGTAGGTGATCTCGTCACCCGTGCCGTGGACGACGAGCAGCGGTACGTCGACCTCGCCGGCGTGCGCGAGGGCGTACTCCGCGGCGAGGGCGCCGTCGCGGCCGAGGGCCAGGGTGGACTTGTCGTGCACCAGCGGGTCGGCGAGGTAGACCTTCACGACCTCGGGGTCGCGCGAGATCAGGTTGGCGTCCAGCCCGGTCGGCACGGTCACGGTCGGCAGCACGGACCCGAGCAGCTTCGCGGCGCCGATCTTCAGCTTCTGGTCCAGCAGCGGGCTCGACAGCCCGGGCGAGGTCGCGACGACGCCCGTGATCTCGGGGTGCACCCGAAGCACGTGGGTCAGGACGATGAGTCCGCCGAGGCTGTGGCCGTAGAGGAACCGCGGCAGCCCCGGGTAGAGCTCCGCGCTCCGGTCGAGCAGGGCGGTGACGTCCTCCATCGTGGCGTCGAACGGTGTGTGCCCGCGCGTCCCCGGGGAACGTCCGTGGCCGCGCGTGTCGAACGCGATGACGGCGTACCCGGCGGCGTTGAACGTGGCCGCCACGTCGTCGTAGCGGCCGGAGTGCTCACCGAGGCCGTGGACGAGGCAGAGCACCGCCTTCGTCGGTCCCTCCACCGACCAGTGCTGGAAGAAGAGCTCGGTGCCGTCGCGGCTGGTCAGCGTGCCGTCGGTTCGGGTCATGCGTCGATTCTGCCCGCTCCGGCCGCCGGAGCGCGCGCAGGTCAGCCGAAGCTGTCGACGTAGGTCCGGTCGAGGGTGATGCCGAGCTCCGCGAACGCCGTCTTCACCGCGGCCACCATCGCCGGAGGTCCGGCGAGGTAGGCCTCGCTCGTCGACAGGTCCTCGTGCTCGGCGGAGCCGGCCAGGTCGGCGAGCGCATGGGTCACGAAGCCGGTGTGGCCGTCCCACTCGGGCTCGGGAGCGACGAGCGCGCCGTGCAGGGTCGCGGCCGGGAGCTGCTCGACGAGGGCGACGAGCTCGTCCCAGCAGACGAGCTCGGCAGGCGTGGTCGCGCCGTAGACGACGCGGATCCGGCGGTCGTGCCCGACCGCACCAGGCTCGGCGAACGAGCGCAGCAGCGACAGGATCGCGGAGATGCCGGTGCCGCCCGCGGCCAGCAGGACCGGACGGTCGCCGGGGCGCAGCCACATGTCGCCGTAGGGCAGCTCCATGCGGACGACGTCGCCGCGCGCCAGGCCGAACAGCGCCGAGCTGCCGGCCGTGCCGTAGTCCTTGGCGATGAGCTGCAGGTGCTCGTCGGAGGGGATGCCGGCCATCGAGTAGCACCGGCGCAGTCCGGGTGCGAGCTCGAGGAGGGCGTACTGCCCGGGACGGTACGCCGCGACCACCGGGCGACCGTCGAGATCGGTCAGGGAGAAGGAGAAGCGGGCGATCGACGGGCCGAGCACCTCGACGCGCTCGAGGCGCGCGCGGACGTCGCGCGTCGGTCGCTCCTCGGTAGGACCGTCGTCGACCCGGTTCGCCTTCACGACGACGTCGGTCCGCGGGGTGGTCTGGCACAGGAGGATCCGCTTGCGCCGCTCGTCGCGCGCGTCGACCGCCGGCGCGCCGGGGAAGAGCAGCTCCACCTCGCCCTCGACCAGCGTCGCCTTGCACGAGGTGCAGCTCCCCCAGCCGCACTCGTAGGGCAGCCACACGCCCGCGCGGCGGGCGGCACCGAGGATGCGCTCGCCCTCGCCGACGCGGAAGCAGACGTCGCCGCCCTCGAGTCGGACCTCGTGCGACGGGCCGGTCATGGGCTCCTCCGGGAGCGGGAGGTCGAGGGGGTGGTGGCCGGACGACGCGTGCCGGCCACCACCCCTGCTCGAGCGGTTCCTACAGTCCCGACGCGGCGAGCAGTGCCTCGCGCGCCTTCGTCGCCGTGTCGCGCACGGCGGCCGGGTCGCCCGCGACCGGTGCGGTCGCGAACAGCTCGGACACGCCCGCCACCGCGGCGTCGGCCAGCGGCGACCAGGTGTCGACCCAGCCGCGCACGACGTCGGCGAGCGCCGGGTCCTGCTCGAGGGCGTACGTCACCAGCGCCGACGTCCACGCCTGGCTGCGACCGCTCTCGCGCTGGAACTCGGCCAGCAGCAGGGCGAGGAACTCGTCGCCGTTGGCCACCGCGAGCGACGCCAGCGAGTCGTTCACCACCGAGTCGAGCGACGGCTTGAGCACCAGGTTGAGGAGCACGAACGCCTCGCCCCAGTCGTAGACACCGAGCATCCGCTCGCTGATCTCGCGCAGCGGCTGCCAGGCGGCTCCGGACTGCCACGGGTCGCGCGCAGCGGACGTCGTGGCGATCGCGTCGCCGTGCCCGTTGGCGAGCATCTTCGTCAGGTAGGCCAGGCGCTGGATGCGGCGCATCTCGTCCGCTGCCTGGAAGTGGGCGCAGTTGATAATGAACGCCGACGGCGCCATCTGCCCGACGTACAGCGCGTTCATCTGCAGCACGTGCAGCGGGAAGCGCAGCGGCACGAGCAGCGTGGTCAGCGTCGAGACCCACGCCGGGTCGAGATCCGCGACGCTGCCGGACGCCTCGTGGTGGTCGATGAGAAGGTCGAGGTAGGTCTCACGGTCGTGCTGCAGGGTCACGTAGTCCGAGTACGTGAGCTTGGCGGGGTCCTTGAACCCCTCCCAGTCGCCCACGTTGAACGACGAGCCCTCGCGGTGCTCGAGGTACCACTGGTTGATGGCCGCGTTCGGGTCCATCTCGAAGGGCGCCGGCTCACGACGGAAGTGGTAGGCGAACTTCGCCGCGGTCGCCTCGTAGACGCTCGGCCGACGGCGTACGTCGCCCAGCAGGCTCCAGGTCTTAGGGGGCTTGCGCTCGGTGACAGCCATGGGTCAGTCCTCCCTCTCGAGGTACCAGACGATCTCGTCGTCCGACACGGTCATGCGTCCGGCGAACCCGGCGAGCGACGGCTCGAGCTGGTGCAGCGGGAAGCTGCGCCCGAGCGAGTCCTCGAGGGTGGCCCTGGTCAGGCGGCAGCGCTGCGGCGTGCCGATGCGGATGTAGCCGCCCTGGTCGTCGACGTCGATGTCGACGTCCGGGTTGTCGATCTCGATGGCCTCGATGACCGCGTCGGCCAGCTGCCCGTCGAGGCCTCTCACCACCGGTCCGACCATCTTCACGTGGTTCACGTCGTACTCCTTCGCACCTGCTGCGGCGCCCGTGGGCGCAGCGGTCAGGGAGTCTCGAATCGGTTGTGGTGGCGCTGGCCGTCCTGCGGGACGCCGACCAGGATGTCGTCGCCCTCGACCTTGACCGGGAACTCGAAGAGCCGGCAGCCGGTCGGGTTGAGGCCCGCACCTGTGTTGAGGTCGAACTCCCAGTTGTGACCGCCGCAGAGCAGCAGGCCCTTGTCGGGGTCCCACTTCCCGTCGGCGAGCAGGATCTCCTGGTGCGGGCACATGCCCTGGTAGGCCTTGACGCCGCCTCCGTCGAGGAGGTGGACGAGCATGACGGCCTCGCCCTCCACCTCGACGTCGAGGAGGTCGCCCTCCCAGAGGTCGTCGGCCGAGGAGGCCGTGACCCAGCGGATGTCGTCGCTCATGCGTAGACGACCTCGAGGACGTCGAGGGGGGTCACGCCGAGGCTCGAGAGCGTGCCGTCGTCGGGCAGCTCCTCGCCGTTGTGCTTGACCTTCATCGGACGGTCCTGCGCCGGGACCCGCTTGCCCACGGAGTGGTACGCGATCTTCTCGGCCACCACGGGGATCGGGTCGGTGTCGTCGACGAGGGCGAGCACGATGACGAAGTCGCCGTCCACGAACCCCTGCACGGGGAAAGGTGCCATGCCGTCCTCCTCAGGTCAGCGCCGGTGCGCTCGCGTGCGCCCAGGCGTAGTCGGTGCCGTCGACGCCGCACTCCTCGGGCGAGAGGCCCATGTAGGCGAGCGCGCCGGGGATGGTCGGGGGCTGGATGAGGCCGCCGAGCAGCCGGTCGATGATCGACAGGTGGCCGGCGAACTGCTCCGGCGTCTGCTCGAAGACCCACTGGCACGGCTCGGAGCAGAACGTGTACTTCCGACCCTCGTGCACGAGCTGGTAGGGCAGCGGGCTGTCGAGGTAGCCGGCGGCGTAGCCCGCAGGCGTGCAGACCGGCACCTGGCAGCTGTTGCAGACGATCGGGAAGGTCTCGGGGAGCGTCAGCTCGGGCTTGCCCTCGCGCACGTTCTCGCCCATGACGTCCCAGTACTTGCCGAACGAGTCGTTCCAGCCGGGGTACTTCTCCTCGAGCCAGGCGCGCTCCTCCGGAGCCACGCCCGCGACGGGGTTCCACCAGACGGTGGGCCGCCAGAAGTAGACGCCGAGGTGGTAGGCGTGGTGGACCCAGTTCATCTCGTTGAGCAGCTGGTCCCAGTACCAGGGCTTCTCGAGCCCGAAGTCGCGGAACTGGTCGATGAACTGCTTGTTGATGAACTCCTCCATGAACTCCTTGAAGGAGTGCGTGCGGTGCTCGATGGGCGTGTAGTAGTCCATCGACAGACCGGTGAGGAGCGAGAAGAGCTTCCAGGCGCGCCAGAACATCTTGTCGAGCAGGTTCTGCGCGACGTCGGTCTTGCCGGCCTTCATGAGCACCTTGAGCGTGGGCTCGCCCTGCTGCGCGTGCCGCGCCTCGTCGGTCTGGATCGAGGAGATCAGCGCGCCGAAGTCGAGGTCGCCGACCTTCATCGCGTCCGCGGCCATGCCGAGGAACTGCAGGTTGGTGAAGCCGGTCTCGAAGGTGAACGTGAGCTGGATCGCCATCGACACCGCGTCGTTGGCGGTGAACATGTCGTCGAAGACGTGGCGCGCGGCGATGATGCCCCACTCGTTGGTGTGGTACGCCTTGTGCGCCCAGTCCAGACGCGGCTCCTTGTTGAGCGCCTGGTACGGGAAGTAGGTCTGCAGCTGGCCGTGCCGCATCTCGTCGAGCGTCCCGTAGGTCGCCATGTTGCGCCACGCCGCCGCCCGACCGAAGCGGCCCATGCGCGACTCGCCGATGCTTGCCTGGTACTCGGCCACCGCGATGGCGCCGTAGTGCGCGAGGATCGCGGCCTTCCAGCCCGGGTCGAGGTTCTCGAAGATGCTCGAGCGCGAGATCACGTTGTTGACCGAGAACAGACCCTGGTCCTTGCCGGCCTGGTTGTGCACGTACTCGGTGTAGGCGATCTTGTAGGGCTCGTCCCACTCCCACCAGTCCTCGGCGGGGACGCCGAAGGAGTTCGACAGCTGGGGCGGGAAGGCCTGGTCCTCGGTGACGTAGGTGAGGTCCCAGTTCATGTCGCGAGTGAGGTCGTACCACTCCGAACGAGGCAGGTTCGGCACTGCGGTTCCTTCCGGTTCGCAGTTCACGGGCTCCGGGCTCCCGGGGGTCCGGGGACGGGGTGCCGGCCGGACGCGGTCCGCCGGCGCTGCCCGGAAGGATCCGCGCGGGCACGGCTCGGTGACGATGCCCTGGCAGGGCCAACCCGGCAGCCGGACTAGCCGCCTGCGGCTAACCGTGGAGCGGGGCACCTTCCGGACATCCCGGACGGATCGGGCACCGACCCCTGGTGGCGCGCCGGACGGACGTGCTATCTCTGGCGCCCCCGCGACGGAAGGCACCTCGATGACCACGGACGTGAGCAACGCTGCCAGCGGTTTCGCCCTCGGCGACCACGTGTGCGGCTTCTACTACGGCGAGGACGAGCGCGATGCGCTCCTCCTGCCGTTCCTGCGCGCCGGGCTCGAGGGAGGCGACAAGTGCGTCGCCGTGGTCGACTCGACGACTCCCGACGACGTCATCGAGCGCATCGGAGGCACGCCGGAGAGCGTGTCGTCCGGGCAGCTGGAGTTCTACGGCTCCGACGAGACCTACCTGCGCACCGGCTCGTTCGACCCCGACCAGATGATCGCCTTCTGGGAGGGACGTGCTCGCGACATCAGCGCCGAGGGGCGCTTCGAGGCGGTACGCCTGCTCGGCGAGATGTCCTGGCTCGAGCGCGTGCCGCCGGAGCGCGAGTCGGTCGTGCGCTACGAGACCTGGGCCGACGAGTTCGTGGCGAAGTACCCGCAGACCGTCCTGTGCCTCTACGACCTGCGCAAGCTCGGGAGCGGGATCCTCATGGACCTGCTGCGCACGCACCCCAAGCTGCTGCTCGGCGGCCTCGTGATCGAGAACCCGCACCACCTCTCGGCCGACGAGTTCACGGCCACCTGGAACTGATCCCCGCATGACGATCGCTCCCCCGCCCTCGGGCGCGGCGACGCTCGCGCGTCCCGCCGACGCCGAGTCGCGCCTGCGCAGCGAGGTCTCCGACCTGCGCGGCCTGCTCGCGCTGTCGCTGCTCATGACCGCGCGGCGCAACGAGGAGGAGATCGTCCACGTCGCGGTCACAGCGCTGCCCGCGCTGGTCGCGGTGCGACCGCTCGGCGTGCACCTCGTCGACGGCGAGCGCACGACCTGGCTGGCCGCGGCCGGCGCCTGCTCCCAGGCCAGCGGACGCAGCGAGGCCGCGGCGCAGATCCGGCGGCTGCCTGCCGACGACGGGCCGTTGACCCTGCCGGGCGAGCGGTGGTGCTGGGCCATCCCGCTGCGCAGCCTCGGCGACCTCATGGGCCATCTGATCGTCGCCGCCGATGCGGAGCCCTCGCCCAACGAGACGCTGCTGGTCCGGTCGCTCGCGCAGCAGATCGGCATCTCGCTGGCCAACGCGCGCCTGCATGCGCGCAACGTCGCCGCCAACGACCAGCTCGCGAGCACCGTCGCGACCCTGCGCCACAAGACCGAGATCCACGACCGGCTCACCCAGGTGTCGCTCGGCGACGAGGGCGTGCAGGGCGTCGTCGAGGCGCTGCACCAGCTCACCGGTCTCACCGCCACCGCCGAGACGCGCGGCGGCGACCTCCTGGCCTGGGCCGGCGAGCAGGAGCCGCGCCGGTGGAGCGGCTCGGCGGAGCGTCGCGACCAGACGCTGCAGCGCGCGCTGCGCGCCGGCCACCCGCTGCGGGCCGACGGCCGGCTGCTGGTCGTCGCGCGACCGCGCCCCGACGTCGTCGGAGTGCTCTCGCTGCTCGATCCGGACAGGACCGCGGGCGAGCAGGAGATCGTGGCCCTCGAGCACGCGAGCATGGTGCTGGCCGTGGAGCTCGCCCGGCAGCACGGTCTCGCGGAGACCGAGCTGCGGCTCGGGCGCGACCTGGTCGCCGACCTGCT
>WBZP01003367.1_pt1 | contig 17369 bp, 14 predicted proteins | sample 5204301 | NCBI WGS metagenome assembly WBZP01 (sample SAMN12412401, study PRJNA552823) | activated sludge metagenome | isolation source: activated sludge from nitrification reactor of wastewater treatment plant... | place: USA: Pennsylvania | collected 2017 | reverse complement strand
TCGGTGCCCCGCCTGCACACCGATCCGGCGCGCTCGGGCGGGATGGCGCTCGTGCGCACGCTGCGCTCGGCCATCGCCGCCGAGGACCGGGTCGCGTTCGTCGACGGCACTCCCGGGATCGGGCTGCTCTACGAGACCGACCGCGTCGCCGGCGCGGTGGTCCTGCAGAACGGCGAGCGCACGGAGGTCCGCTCGCACGCTGTCGTGCTGGCGTCGGACGGCTTCGCGGCCAACGCCGACCTCGTGGCGCAGCACATCCCCGAGGCGGTCGACGACGTGTTCCAGGGCGTCTCGACGTCGACGGGCGACGCGCTGGCGTGGGCGACGGATCTCGGCGCCGCGACGCGCTGCATGACGTCGTTCCTCGGCAGCGGCATGGTCGTGCCCGGCTACGCGACCCGGGTCAACCCGTCGCTCCCCTTCCGCGGCGCGCTGCTCGTGGGCCGCGACGGGCGCCGGTTCGTCGACGAGCACGAGCACGGCTACTCCTCGCTCGCGACCGTGCTGCGCACGCTGCCGGGCCGTCGCGCGGTGCTCGTCTGGGACGACGTGCTCCACGGTCCGTCGCTGCAGTCCGAGCTGATGCGCGAGTCGGAGAGCGCGGGAGCGTTCCGCCAGTACGCCGACGCCGCCGCGCTGTGCGCAGCGCTCGGCCTCGACGCCGACGCCTTCACCGAGACGGTCGGCGGGTTCGTCGGCTGGGACGAGGTGATCGGCGTCCGTCGCTCGCTGTCCGCGCCGTACTGGGCCGCTCCCCTGACGAGCGGCATCCTCGCGACTCAGGGCGGCCTCGACGTCGACACCACCGGCCGCGTCCTGCGCGCCGACGGGTCCTGGATCGAGGGTCTGTACGCCGCGGGCGGCACCGCGGCCGGGATCAGCGGCCCCTCGTCGCGCGGCTACTCCTCCGGCAACGGACTGCTGCACGCCCTCGGCCTCGGCTGGATCGTCGGCAACCACCTCGCCACGACCCGTTGATGTGTGCTGTGGCTGGCCTCGAGGCCAGCCACAGCACACATCAACGGAGGTCCTCGGGGTCGTCGACGCGCGCAAGGAGGCGGGCACCGCGTCCGAGCGCGAAGGACGCCCCGACCAGCAGCAGGCCGAGACCTGCGACCACCATGGTCGTGCGCGGGCCGACGTGGTCGGACAGCGAGCCCTGCAGCAGCGCGCCGATCGGCGTCGACACCATGTAGACCATGAGGCGCACAGCCATCACCCGGCCGCGCAGCCGCTGCGCGACGATGAGCTGCACGGCGGTGTTGCCCGACGACACCGACATGAGGAAGCCGAGACCCAGCGCCGCGAGCGCCAGCGAGCCCGTGACCACGTTCGGAGAGAGACCGAAGGCGACCACGGCGAACGCCTGAAGCAGGAGGCCGGCGAGCAGGGTCGAGCGCAGCCCGCGATGGCCCTTCGCGCGGACGACCAGCGGCACCGCGAGGATCGCGCCGATGCCCAGCGCCGCGTTCATCACGCCGAGGGCGACGGGGCCGACGCCGTACACCGACCCGGCGAACACGACGGTGAAGCCGAAGGCCGGTGTGGCCAGCAGCCCGATGAGGCCGACCGTCACGACGACGACCGCGATGCCTGGCTGGGTCGGGACGTAGCGGACCGCCTCGACGAAGCCGGAGACGAGCCTCGTGGCCGCCATGTTGGCGACCGACCGCGCACGGACGAACGCGAGAGCCGCCACCACGACGACGAAGGAGGCGGCGTTGAGCGCGAACGCGGGACCGGGGCCCAGCGTGGCGATGACGATACCCGCGATCGCGGGGCCGAGGGAGCGGGCGGCGTTGAACTGCAACGAGTTCAGCGACACCGCGCTGACGAGGTCCTCGCGCGGGACGAGGTCGTTCACGAACGCCTGCCACGACGGCATCGTCATGCCCCAGACGAGACCGATCGCGGCGACGAGCGCGAGGATCACGCCGACCGAGTGGGCGCCTGCGGCGTAGACCCACCACAGCAGCAGCGCGAGCGCCGACAGGACGCTGAGGAAGGTCATGAGCAGGCGATGCCGCTCGCGGGTATCGGCGAGGTGGCCGCCGAGCGGGCTGCCGACGAAGCCCGGGAGGAACTGCGCGGCGGTCGCGGCGCCGACCCACAGCGCGCTGTGCGTGATCTCGAAGATGACGTAGGGCACGGTCAGGTTCTGCAGCCACGATCCGGTGTTGGACACCAGCGCCCCGGTCCAGAAGATCGCGTAGTCGCGGTGCCGGAAGGCGCGCAGCGCCCCCTCGCGCGGTGGGGCGATCGCGGCGGCGCCGTCGTCGGACTCCGCCGCCGTGCTCACCTGCGCCTCCTCCACCTGTCGCCCCACCGTAACCGGACGGAGCACGGCCGCGGTCAGGCCCGTCCCGAGGTCCGGAACGACGGCGGCCGGTGCCCGCCGATCAGAAGGTCGTGACGATGCTTCGCGCGGCGCGACCGGTGCGCATCCGGTCGAAGCCGGCGTCGAGGTCGTCCAGGGCGATCTCCTCGGCGACGAGCGCCGCCAGGTCGAGCTCGCCGTCGAGCGCGAGCCGGGCGTAGCGCGGGATGTCGCGGTGGATGTCGGTCGAGCCCATGTACACCGCGACGATCGAGCGCTGCGGCACCATGAGGTCGGCCATCACGTCGAGGCCGAGCACGGCTCCGGGCTTGTGCAGGCCTACGAGGTACGCCGTGCCGCCGACGGCCGTCATGCGCACGGCCTGGAGCGTCGTGACCTCCAGGCCGACCACCTCGAACGCGTGCTGGACGCCGCCGCCGGTGAGCTCGCGGACCGCGGCCACCGGGTCGGCCGACGACGCATCGACGACGTCGGTCGCGCCCAGGCGCCGTGCGAGGTCGAGCTTCTCGGGCGCGCGGTCGACCGCCACGATCCTCGCGGCACCCGCGATCCGCGCTCCCGAGACGGCGTTGAGTCCCACGCCGCCGAGGCCGAGGACGGCGACCGACTCCCCCGGCTGCACCGAGGCGGTGTTGAGCACGGCACCTGCACCCGTGACGACGCCGCAGCCGAGGATCGCGGCCTGCGCGAAGGGCAGCTCTCGAGGGACGGCGACCAGCTGGTTCTCGTGCACCAGGGCGAGGGACGCGAAGGCGGCCGTGCCCAGCGCGGCCGTCACGGGCGACCCGTCCGAGCGCCGGAGCCGCGGAGGATCTGCCGGCGAGCGCAGCAAGGACATGCGGTTCGGGCAGCGGTACGGCGCTCCCCCGGCGCATGCGGCGCAGTCGCCGCACGCGCGCACCAGCGAACCGACGACGTGGTCACCGACCTGCACCCGCGTCGCGTCGGGGCCGAGGGCGACGACGACGCCCGCGAGCTCGTGTCCGAGCACCGCGGGGAGCACCGTGCCGAAGTCGTTCTCGGCGAAGGAGAGATCGGAGTGGCACAGCCCCGCGGCGCGCACCTCGACGACGACCTCGCGACCGCGCGGCTCGTCGATCACCAGCTCCTCGATCGCGAACCCGCCGCCGAGCTCGGAGACGACTGCGGCGCGCACCGGCGTACCGATCATGACGCGAAGAGGTAGAGCGAGTCGCTGCGCAGGAAGGGTGCGAGACCCTCGGGACCGTTCTCGCGACCGGTGCCGCTCGCCTTGATCCCGCCGAAGGGCGAGGACATGTCCGGGCGGTAGCCGTTGACGCCGACGGTCCCCGCCTCCACCCGCCGGGCCAGGGCCGCACCGCGCGCGACGTCGCGCGTCCACACCGAGCCCGCGAGGCCGTACGGCGAGTCGTTCGCGATGCGTACCGCGTCGTCGGCGTCGACCGCCCTGATCACGCAGACCACCGGCCCGAAGATCTCCTCCTGCGCGATCGACCAGGAGTTGTCGACGTCGGTGAACAGCGTGGGCGCCACGAAGTACCCGGCGGACGGCACCTCGGCGTCCGGGCCGCCCGCAGCGACGGTCGCACCCAGCGCGACGCCCTCCTCGATGTGCCGGCGGACGTTGTCGCGCTGGCGCTGCGTGGCGAGCGGCCCCATCGTCGTGGCGTCGTCGAAAGCGCCGCCGAGCACCTGCTCCTGGGCCCACGCGGCAAGGCGTTCGACCAGCGCGTCGTGGATGCCGGCCGTTGCGACGATGCGGGTCTGCGCGAAGCAGGTCTGGCCGCTGTTGCGCCACGCCAGCGGCGCGAGCACGGGAACGACGGAGTCGAGGTCGGCGTCGTCGAGGACGATCGCCGCGGACTTGCCGCCGAGCTCGAGGTTGCACGCGCCGAGCCGCTCGCCGACGACCGCGCCGATGCGGCGGCCGACCGCGGTCGAGCCGGTGAACGCGACGGACGCGACGCGGGGGTCGGCGACCAGCGCCTCGCCGAAGCCGGCATCGCCCGGGACGATGTTGAGGGCCCCGGCGGGGACACCTGCCTCATCCGCGAGCGTCGCGAGCAGGTGCGCGGTGAGCGCGTTCTCGACCGGCGGTTTCAGGACGACCGTGCAGCCCGCGACCAGTGCGGGTCCGACCTTCGTGGCGATGAGCTGGCAGGGGTAGTTCCACGGCGCGATCGCGGCGACGACGCCGACGGGGACGCGGCGCACCACCGACGTCCCCTCGAAGAACATCGGGGTCCGCTCCTCCTCGGCCTGCAGGCTGCGGCCGAGGTCGGCGTAGTAGCGCATCGTCATCGCGGCGCCCGTGCCGTTCGTCAGGCGCGACATCGCGATCGGCATGCCCATCTCGCGGCTCACCGACGCGGCGACGTCCTCGGACCGCGCGAGCCAGGCGTCGACGAACCGGTCGACGACGTCGGCGCGCTCGCCGAACGAGAGCGCCGACCAGACCGGGAGCGCGGCGTGGGCGGCGCTGACCGCGGTGTCGACGTCGTCCGCCGTGCCGAGGGCGGCGGTGCCGAGGACCTCCTCGGTCGAGGGGTCGACAAGCGTCGCCGTCGTCCCGAGCGCGGGTGCGACGAACGCGCCGCCGACGTAGACCGTCCTCACCTCGGACCGACCCATCCGGCACCTCCAGCGCACGCGTGCACGACGGCGCCGCGGATGCGCGCCGCGGGCATGCTCGCGGGCCGCCTGCGCCCGCGGGTGCCGTCGTCTCGCCCACCGGAACACGCACGACCGGGGGTCTGGACGCGGGCACCCGGCGTCCCTACTCTCGGAACGTCGTTCCGCATAGATGAACGGGAGCCCTTCATGACCGCGATGGCCGACGACCTGCTGGAGAGCAAGCGCTCGGTGCTCGGCCGGGTCTTCGACATCCTCGAGTGCTTCACCGACGAGGCGCCGGAGCAGACCATCAGCTCGCTCTGCGCCCGGACCGGGCTCCCGCCGGCGACTGTGCACCGGCTGCTCGCGACGCTCGCGGAGTGGGGCGCGGTCGAGCGCGCGTCGCGGGGCCGCTACCGCCTCGGGCTGCGCCTGTGGCGCCTGGGCTGGGGCGTGCCGGCGGCGCGCGTGCTCAAGGACGTGGCCCGCCCGCACCTCGTCGACCTGCACTCCCTCACCGGCGAGATCGCCACGCTGTGCTCGCGCGACGGGTCGCAGGTCATCGTCAGCGACGTGATCGCGGGACGCGCAGCGGCGCGGCAGTGGCAGCCCCCGCGCCGGACCGGGATCACCTGCACCGCGGCGGGCCTGGCCTTCCTCGCCCACCTCCCCGACGCCGAGATGCGCTCGACCGTGGCCGAGGTGCGCGCCGACGACGCATGGCCTCGCGGCGAGCTCGCCCAGCGCCAGCTCCTCGACGAGGTGCGCCGGACCGGGTACGCCGTGTCCCGGTGCGCCGGTATGGCGTGGGTCGCCGCGCCGATCCTCGACGAGACCCGGTCGGTGCGATCGGTGCTCGCCCTCGTGGTCCCCGAGGAGCGGCTCAACGTGCTCGGGATGGGCCGCGTCGTGTCGCAGGCGGCGCGCGCGGTCGGCCAGGAGCTCGTGGTCGCGACGTCGAACGCGTCGTAGCGATGTCGGTCCTCGAGAAGTCCGTCCAGATCATCGACGTCCTCGGCCGAGCCGAGGGTCCGGTGCGGCTCGGCGCGGTCGCGGACGCCGTCGCGATGCCGAAGTCGTCCACCCACCGGCTGCTCGGCGAGATGGCGCGCCTGGGCCTGGTGCGCAACGGCGGCGACGGCGACTACACGCTGGGCTACCGGCTCGTGCAGTGGGGCCAGCTGGCCGACGACCGGATCGACCTGCGCACGATCGCCGAGCCGGTGATGCGCCGGCTGTCCGACGACGTCGCCGAGTCCTGCCACCTGCACGTGCCCGACGGCCCGAGCCGCGTGTGCGTCGCCGCCGTCCCGGGTCCTCAGATGCTCCGTCCTGTCATCACCATCGGGTCGACGCGGCGGCTGGGCACCGGTGCCGCGGGCAAGCTGCTCCTCGCCTACGCCGACCCCCGCGCCCGGTCGCGCGCCGTCGAGCTGACTCCCGCCGCCGACCGCGCGTCGCTGCCGTCGGCCGACGAGCTCGCGGCGTACCGCGAGCGTCGTTGGGCGCGCTCGGTCGGCGAGCTCGAGGCGGGGTTGTCGTCGTGGGCCGCCGCGGTGCTGACGCCCGAGGGCGAGGCGCTGGCCGCGATCACGGTCTCCGGCGCCACGTCACGGCTCCCCGACGAGCGCGGGCCGGAGGTCGTCGAGAGGCTGCTCGCGGCGGCCGACGAGCTCGGCGCGCTCGTCGCCGGCTGACCTCTCACCAGATGGGCTTCGCCGCACCGCGGCCCGCGGGCTTCCCTAGCGTGACCGCGAACCTCCGAGGAGCCGCATGACCGACCCGCGACCCGCGCTCGACGACGTCCGCGTCCTCGACGTCGCGACGCTGTTCGCCGGGCCGACGGCGGCCACCGTGCTCGGCGACTTCGGCGCCGACGTCATCAAGGTCGAGCACCCGACCAAGCCGGACCCCGCACGGACGCACGGGCTCTCGAAGGACGGCGTCGGCCTGTGGTGGCCGATGCTCGCGCGGAACAAGCGCACCCTCACCCTCGACCTGTCGCAGCCCGAGGGGCAGGAGGTCTTCCTGCGCCTCGTGGCCGAGGCCGACGTCGTCATCGAGAACTTCCGACCGGGCACGCTCGAGCGCTGGAACCTGTCCTACGAGGCGATGTCGGCGGTGAACCCGGGGCTCGTCCTCGCGCGCGTGACGGGGTTCGGCCAGAGCGGACCGCGGTCGCGCGAGCCCGGCTACGGGACGCTGGCCGAGGCGATGAGCGGCTTCGCGCACTCGACCGGCGAGGCCGACGGGCCCCCGACCCTGCCGCCGCTCGCGCTGGCCGACAACATCAGCGCGCTCGCCGCGACGATCGCGATCCTCACCGCCCTGCACGCACGTGCCCGCACGGGTCGCGGCCAAGTGGTCGACCTGGCGATCATCGAGCCGATCCTGTCGATGCTCGGTCCGCAGGTGACCGTCTACGACCAGCTCGGGATCGTGACGACGCGCACCGGCAACAGGTCGGAGAACAACGCGCCGCGCAACACCTACCGCACGAGCGACGGCCGCTGGGTCGCGATCGCGTCGAGCACCAACTCCGTCGCCGAGCGGGTGATGCGGCTGGTGGGCCGTCCCGACGTGCTCGACGAGCCGTGGTTCGCCACCGGCCGCGGCAGGGCCGAGCACGTCGAGGAGATCGACGAGGCGGTGGCCGCGTGGATCGCCGTGCGACCCGCCGACGAGGTGCTGCGCGGGTTCCAGGAGGCCGAGGCGGCGCTGGCCCTGGTCTACGACGCGAGCGACGTCGTCGCCGACGAGCAGTACGCCGCCCTCGGATCCATCGCGACCGTCCACGACGACGTGCTCGGACCGGTGCGGATGCCCAACGTGATGTTCCGGCTCTCCGACACCCCCGGGGCGATCCGCCACGGCGGCCGTCCGCACGGCGCCGACACCGACGAGGTCCTCCGCGAGGCAGGCCTCACCGACGAGCAGATCATCGCCCTGCGGTCCCGCGGCGTCGTGTGAGACCGCATACGGCGACCTTGGCATGATCGCGGCGTGGACCCTGTCGACGTCGAGCTCGCGCGTCGGCTGCTCGCCGACGAGCTGCCGCACCTCGCCGAGCTGCCCCTCACGTCCGTCGCCCAGGGCTGGGACAACCTGGTCGTGCGCGTCGGCGACGAGCTCGTGCTGCGGCTCCCTGTGCGCGAGGAGTCGGCGCCGCTGATCCGGAACGAGGCGCGATGGCTCGCCGAGGTGGTGTCACCCCTGCGGTTCGCGACGCCGGTGCCGCTGCACGTCGGCGAGCCGACGGCGTACTACCCGTGGCCCTGGACCCTGACGCGATGGATCGAGGGCACCGTGGTCGCCGACGTGCGTCTCGAGGACCGCGGTCGCCTCGTCGACGATCTGGCGGAGGCGCTGCTCGCGCTGCACCGGCCCGCCCCCGTCGATGCCCCCGAGAACCCGTTCCGCGGGGTGCCCGTCGCGCAGCGCGACACCGCCGTGCGCGCCCGGATCCGCGCGTGGCATGGGGATGCCGACGTCCTGGAACGGGTGTGGGACGCCGCGCTCGCGGCACCAGCGTGGCCGGGTCCGCCCCTGTGGCTGCACGGCGACCCCCACCCGCTCAACCTGGTGGCGGACGACGACGGTCTCGCTGGCCTGATCGACTTCGGCGACCTCACCGGCGGCGACCCGGCGAGCGACCTCGTAGCCGCGTGGTGCTGCTTCGGTGCCGAGGACCGGGCGAGGTTCGTCGCCCGCATCGACGCCTCGGGCCGGTACGACCCGTACGTGTGGATCCGCGCGGCCGGCTGGGCGGCGTCGTTCGCGTCGGCGATGCTGCCGGGTACGCCGCTCGAGCCGGTCGCCCACCACATCGCGCGGCAGCTCGCCGCCGAGAGGTAGAGCCGCGTCGTCGACGCCCCTACGACTCGAGCTCGCCCCGACGACGCCGCGAAGACGGTCGCGACCGGGCCCGATCAGCCGACAGCGCGCTTCACGAGGTCGGTGATGCGCTTCTCGTCGGCCTTCGTGATCGCGGTGATGGCGTACGACGTCGGCCACATGCTGCCCTCGTCGAGCTGCGCCGGGTCCTGGAAGCCGAGCGTGCAGTAGCGCGCCTTGAACTTGGCGGCGTCCTGGAAGAAGCAGACGACCTTGCCGTCCTTCGCGTACGCCGGCATGCCGTACCAGGTCCGCACCTCGAGGTCGGGAGCGGCGGCGAGCACGAGCGCGTGCACCTTCTCCGCGATCGCCCGGTCGGGGTCGTCCATCGCCGCGATCTTGGCCAGCACGTCGGAGAGACCGTCGGTCTTCCCCGCCTTCTGCGCGCGACGCTCCTTCGCCGCCTCCTTCATCGCCGCCTTCTCGTCGGCGGAGAAGGCACCCTCGTCCGGCTTCGCGGCGGCGGTCTTCTTGGCGGCGGCCATGGTCGTCTCCCTCGGGTCGGCTCACGGACGAGCATGGCGTGCTACCCCGGCCCCGCGCTTCTCCGATCCTGCTCCTCGTGGACGACCGCTCGGTCAGACCGGCGCGGTGGCGGCGTCGTAGGCGTAGAGCCAGTCGTAGCGGTCGGCGATGGGCTCCACCGACCACTCGCGCTCGAGGTAGGCGTACGCCGTCTCCGGCGACGCCAGCTCCTGGCTGTGGAACCGGTCGGTGTTCGCCGTGGCGCCGCGCACCATCCGGCTGGTCCGCCCGAGACGGGCCGACTCGTAGCGCGACAGCGCCTCGACAGGGTCGGCGTACGACGAGAGCGCCCGGGCGAGCACCAGGCCGTCCTCGATCGAGTGCACCGCTCCCTGCGCGAGGAACGGCAGCGTCGCGTGACAGGCGTCACCGAGCAGCGAGACCCGCCCCTGCGACCACCGCTGGATCGGGTCGCGGCGCACGAGCGCCCACTTGAGGAGGCGCGGCGACGAGCGGATGAAGGTGTGGACGTCGTCGTGCCAGCCCTCGAAGTCGGCAAGGCACTCCTCGACGGTGCCGACCTCGTTGCCGGTCTCGGCGGTCCAGGTCTTGCCCTCGATGGTGGCGACGAAGTTCATGTACTCGCGGTTGTGCAGCGGGTAGTTCACCGCGTGGCCACCAGGGCCGATCCAGGTCCAGCCGAGGTTCACCTGCAGCCGCTCGGGCAGGTCGGCCATCGGGATGAGGCCGCGCCAGGCGACCATGCCGGAGAACTCGGGACGTACGTCGCCCCACAACGACTCGCGCACCGCGGAGCGCCAGCCGTCGGCTCCGATCACGACGTCGCCCTCGGCATGGCGCCCGCCGTCGAGCAGCAGGGTGGCGGACCCGACCGTCTGCTCGACGCCGATCGCACGCGACCCGAGGCGCACCGCCGACGGGTCGAGAGCGAGCACCGCCTGCTCCAGCGCACCGAGCAGGTCGGGCCGGTAGACGGTGAGGTAGGGGTAGCCGTACTTCTCGATCACGACCGGTCCGAGGTCGAACAGCGGCCAGGTCTCGCCGGTGTTCCAGAGCCGGAACTCCTTGCGCTCGGGGTCGCACGACACCGCGCGCAGCTCGTCGAAGACGCCGAGCGCGTCGAGCACGCGGCAGCCGTTGGGCGAGATCTGGATCCCGGCTCCGACCTCGCGCAGCTCGGCTGCCTGCTCGTGCACCTCGACGTCGAACCCGTGCTGCAGAAGAGCGAGCGCGGCGGACATGCCGCCGATGCCGCCACCCGCGACGATGATCTTCACGTGCTCATCCCTCCAGCTGGTTGCCGTCGAGCCGTTCGGTGCGCAGCAGACCGAGCGCCGTCATCAGCGGTTCGTCGCTGGCGCGCACGAGCACCGCGTCGTCGGTCGCGACGTGGCGGTACGGCCGCCACGCCGGCAGGGCGAGGACGTCGCCGCGCGTCCACGGGAACTCCTCGCCGTCGGCGTACGTGGTCCCGCTCCCCTGCACGACGGTGAAGACGGAGTTCGCGGTCGTCCGCGACGTCGCGGTCGCGAAGCCCGAGGAGAACGACTGCACGTGCAGCGCGACCGTGCGCATCGCCGGATCGCCGAGCTCGATCTCGCGCTCGGCCATGCCGTGCTCAGGCGCCTCGGTCTCGGCGGCGAGCCTGCGCTGCGACTCCTCCCACCGGAACGCGATGGGTGCCTCGTCGAGCTCCTCGACGTCGCTCTCGAAGTCGCCGGGGTACCTCTCGAAGAACATCGTCTCGAGCAGGTGCACGAGCGGGACGTCGAGGACGTCGACCCAGTAGCAGTCCTCGTCCGAGGTCGTCAGGTGCGCGTGCGAGTGCCACAGCCACGACGGTGTCAGCAGCACGTCGCCCGGCCGCATCTCGACCCGCTTGCCCTGCACGACGGTGTAGGTGCCGTGCCCCTCGAGGATGATCCGCAGCGCACTGGGCGTGTGCCGGTGCGCCTTCGCTGCCTCGCCGGGCCTGATGAGCTGGTACGCGGCCACGAGGGTGCGCACGGTCGGGTAGATGTTGCCCTCGACCGGGTTGGTGAGCGTGACGTTGCGCCGGTCGGCCATGTCATGGTCGACGAGATCGCCTGCAGCAGCGAGGATCGGGCGCACGTCGGCGAACCGCCACCGGTGCGGCACGAGCGTCTTGCGCGGCTCCTGCCACAGCGCCGGCGACCGCCGGTGCCAGCCGCCCTCGATCGAGAGCCCGTCGAACGCCTGGTAGAGCTCGTCGAGCGAGACGATCTCGCCGCTCATCGCACGCTCCTCACGACTGCTTGACGATGTCGGGGGTGTAGGGCTCGTCGAACACCGCGCTGTGCCCACCGGTGCCCTGCACGACGTCGACGGTCATGGCGCCGACGCGCTCGATCTCGATGCGGATCCGGTCCCCCGCGACGACGGGCCCGACGCCCGCCGGCGTACCGGTGGCGATGATGTCGCCGGGGTTCAGGGTCATCACGGCCGACGCCATCTCGATCATCCCGGGGATGTCGAGGACGAGGTCGCGGGTGTTCGCGTCCTGGCGCAGCTCGTCGCCGACCCACAGCCGCATCTGGAGCGACGTCGGATCGCCCACCTCGTCGGCCGTCGTGATCCAGGGGCCGACCGGGCAGAAGGTGTCGAACGCCTTGCGGAACACGCGCTCCTCGCGGCCGCGCACGACCATGTCGAGCAGGCAGGCGTAGCCGAACACGTGGTCGGCCCAGCGCTCCCGGGGGATGTCGCGGCCGCCGCGGCCGATCACGATCGCGAGCTCGCTCTCGTGGTGCACCTCGCGGCCGGGCACGACGGGAAGCACCACCGGCTCGCCCGCGCCGGACAGCGACGACGACGGCTTGAGGAAGAATCCCTGGTTGCTGGCGCGGTAGGACGCCTGCATCTCCTTGCCGTGGTCGTGGTAGTTCACCGGGTAGGCGATCACCTTGCTCGCCCAGGGCACCGGCGTCCGCAGCACGACCGACGACAGCGGGCGTCGCGGCGCCTCGGCGACGGCGTCCGCGAGCGCACCGGCGTACGACGCCCAGCCCGCGATCACCCGGTTCGGACCGACCGGCGGCCACGCCCCCGGATCGTCCCCGACGACGTGGGTGACGTCGACAAGCTCGGCGCCGACGACGATGCCGGTCCGGCCCTCGTCGAAACGGGCGATCCTCACGCTGACCCCTCCGCGCTCGCGGTACTGGAGTGCCGACCGTAGGAGCGCCCGGAGGCAGCGCGGAGCGCCGTTCCGGTGGGTGCGACATGGTCCCGGCGCAGGTCAGGGCGCCCTCAGCATGGGACCGGCCGACCCGACCGGGGCCGGCCGCCGTGAACCGAGGAGGCCGCGCGTGCCGACCGTCCGCGACGCCGCGCTGCAGGTGCTCGCCGCGCACGGCCTCACGCGGATGCACGCCAACCCCGGCTCGACCGAGGTCCCGCTGCTGGCCGGTCTCCCCGAGCCGTTCTCGCTCGTGCTCGGGCTGCACGAGGGCACGGTGGTCGGCGTCGCCACCGGCGAGGCGCTCGCGACAGGGCGGCCAGCGCTCGTGCTCCTCCACACGACGGCGGGCCTCGGCAACGCGGTCGGTGCGCTCGCCACCGCGCGCGCGAACCGCGCTCCGCTCGTCGTGCTCGTGGGTCAGCAGGACCGTCGGCACCTGGAGTCCGAGCCCTTCCTCGCCGGCCGGCTCGAGGGTCTCGCCGGCGACTACCCCGTCGCCGGGCACACGCCGTCGCGGGCCGCCGACGTGCCGGGGCTGCTCGCGCGCGCGGTCCACGAGGCAGCGCTGCGTCGGGGACCCGTCCTCGTCGTCGTCCCGATGGACGACTGGTCGGCGGCGGCCGACGGCACCGTCGAGCTCCCGGCACCGCGCGCCCTGCTCACGTCCGAGGGCACGGACCCCGACATCGTCGCCGATCTCGTCGCACGGATCGATGCAGCGTCGTCGCCCGTCGTGGTGACCGGATCGACCGCCGACGACCCGGCGACGTGGGCCGCGCTCGTGCGCCTCGTCGACGCGCTCGACTGCCGTGTCTGGCAGGAGGCGCACGCGTCGCGAGCCGCCTTCGACCACACGTCGCCGCAGTTCGCCGGCCACCTCCCGGCGGCGCGCGACCAGCTGCGGCTCGCGCTGCGCGACCACGACCTCGTGGTCGTCGTCGGCGGCCCCGCGTTCCGCCAGTACCTGCACGCCGAGGGCCGGTTCGTCGAACCTGGCACCCAGGTCGTCGTCGTGGTCGACGACGAGCACGACGCGCTCATCAGCGCCTGCGACCTCGCGGTGCTCGCGCCGCTCGCCGCGACCGTCGACGCCGTCGCGCAGCGGGTCCGCCGCCGCGACCGTGCCGCGCACCCCGCGCGCGTGCTCCCCGCCGTCCCTGCACCGGACGGGAGCGGGCTGCGCGCCGAGCAGGTGTTCGCCGCGCTCGCCGAAAGGCTCCCTGCGGAGTCGATGTACGTCGAGGAGTGCCCGTCGACGCGCCGCCAGCTGCTGGACCTCCTGCCCGTGCGCTCGCCCTTCGGCTTCACGACGCCGGCCATGGGCGGGCTCGGCTTCGCGCTGCCGGCGGCGGCCGGCATCAAGCTCGGCCGACCCGACCGTCCTGTGGTCGCGGTCGTCGGCGACGGCGCGAGCCTCTACAACATCCAGGCCCTCTGGACCGCTCAGCGCTATGGCGCCGGCGTGCTCTACGTCGTCCTCTCCAACGGCGGTTACGCGGTCATGGACCGCCTGGCCGCCGCTGCCGGGTCCGAGCCGGCCTGGCCCCGCTTCGAGGACGTGAGCATCTCGACGCTGGCACGCGGCCTGGGCTGCGCAGCGCAGCGCATCGAGTCCTACGACGACCTGCTGACCGTGCTCGACGACGTCGTCCCGACCCTCGGCGCACGCCGCGAGCCGCTCGTGCTCGACGTCGCCGTCGCACCCTGAGAACCCGGAGGTCACCGACCATGGCCCGCGACTGGCTCGCCGAGCCGCTCCCGACCGAGCTCGAGGAGGTGCGCGAGGCGATCACCGACGTCCTCGCGCAGTTCGACGCGCAGTACTGGATCGACGTCGAGGACTCCGGCCGCTACCCGCAGGACTTCGTCGACGTCCTGCAGCAGGGCGGCTGGCTCTCGCTGCTCATCCCCGAGGAGTACGGCGGTGGCGGCGCCACCCTCAACGAGGCGGCGGTGGTCCTCGAGGCCATCAACCGCTGGGGCGGCGCCGGAACGCTCGTGCACGCGCAGCTCTACACGATGGGGTCGGTCCTGCGGTTCGGCTCGGCGGAGCAGAAGCAGAGGTGGCTGCCGCAGATCGCGGCGGGCGACGTGCGGCTGCAGTCGATGGGGGTCACCGAGCCGGACGCCGGCACGGACACCACGCGGATCCGTACGTTCGCCGAGAACCGCGGCGACCACTACGTCGTCAACGGCGGCAAGATCTGGACCTCGCGCGTGCTGCAGAGCGACCTGCTGCTCCTGCTCTGCCGCACCGAGAGATACGAGGACGTCGCGAAGAAGACCGACGGAATCACCGTGCTGCTCGTCGACCTGCGCGAAGCCGTTCCCAGCGGCCAGATCGAGGTGAAGCCGATCAAGGTGATGAGCGGGCACCACACCAACCAGCTGTTCATCAACGACCTCGTCGTACCGGTCGAGAACCGGATCGGCGAGGAGGGCAAGGGCTTCCGCGTCATCCTCTCAGGCCTCAACGCCGAGCGGATCCTGGCCGCGTCGCAGTACGTCGGATCCGGCCTGTGGTTCATCGACCGCGCGGTGACGTACGCCAACGAGCGCGAGGTGTTCGGGCGGCCGATCGGCATGAACCAGGGCATCCAGTTCCCGCTCGCGTCGGCGTACGCGAACCTGCGCGCCGCGAGCGCCATCCGCTGGCAGGCGGCGCGCGCGTTCGCCGCAGGCAGCGAGGCAGGAACCGACGCCAACATCGCGAAGCTGCTGTCGTCCAAGGCGCTGTGGGAGGCGGCCAACGCGACGATGGACACCTTCGGCGGGGCGGGCCTGGCGTCGGAGTACGGCGTCGAGCAGAAGTTCCGTCAGGCGCGCGGGCCGATGATCGCGCCGATCAGCACCAACCTCGTCCTCGCCGGGATCGCGCACCGCGACCTCGGCATGCCGAAGTCGTTCTGAGCATGTCGGTCACCGGGACTCTCGTCGCCTACGCCGCCGAGGCAGGCGACGCGGTGGCCGAGCACGTCCCGACGCTCGTCGCGACCCTGGTGGACACCGTCGGGGTCGCCCTCCCGGGTGCCCAGGCGCTGCCGGCGCTCGAGGTCTGGAACGACTCCGACCCCGCGCCCGGCGGGGCGTCCGTCTGGAGCGGCGGCACCGCATCCCCGTCCCGCGCTGCCCTGCTCAACGGCACGGCTGGGCACGCGCTCGACTTCGACGACGCCGTCCCCGGCTCGCCGCTGCACCCGAGCACCGTGCTGTGGCCGGCGATCCTCGCGGTCGCCGAGACGCGTGGCTGCACGTGGACCGACGCCCTCGCCGCTGCCGACGTCGGCAACTCCGTGCTGCGGGCGGTGACCGATGCGCTGCCCGGCGACGTGCACTACGCGCGCGGCTGGCACACCACCTCGACCGTCGGCCGGATCGCCGGCGTCGTCGCACTGGCACGGCTCCTGCGGCTCGACGCGACGTCGGCGCGCAACGCCCTCGGCATCGCCGCCTCGATGGCAGCCGGCAGCCGGGCCAGCTTCGGCACCGCGACCAAGCCCCTGCATGCCGGACTGGCGGCGCACGACGCCGTCGTCGCCGTCGCGCTGGCAGAGGCCGGGATCGACGCGCATCCCGACCAGCTGGACGCTCCCCTGGGCTTCTTCGAGCAGTACGGCGAGGTCGGCGGGCGCGACGGCTTCGCAGCCGCGCTCGCGACGGCAGCACGCACCTGGCCGCAGCAGTGGTCGCTCAAGCGCCACCCCTCCTGCTACGGCACGCACTACGCAGTCGACGCTGCCCTGGCGCTCGCGCCCGACCTCGACCCTGCGGCCATCGAGCGGGTCGAGGTCCGCGTCCATCCCGGATCGCTGCGCCCGCTGATCGACCGGGCGCCCACCTCCGGGCTGGAAGCGCGCTTCAGCCTCGAGCACTGCGTCGCCGTCGCGCTCGTCGACGGCGCGGTGGGCCTCGACGCGTTCGACGACGAATCGATCCGCCGCCCCGACGTCGTGGCGGTGCGCGACCGCGTCCAGGTCAGTGCCGAGGATGCGGACGCCGGCTTCGCTCACGTCCGCGTGGTGACCACCTCGGGCGAGCACGAGCGGCAGGTCACCGTGACGAGGGGCGACGCACGGGACCCGCTCACCGACGACGAGGTCGATGAGAAGGCTGTGGCGTGCGCGGTGACCGCGGGATGGGGCGCCGGGGACGCGAGAACGCTGGTCGCCCACCTGCGGCGTGCGCCGCAGCGTGGTCAGGTCGACCTCGCGCTGCTGAGACGGCACGACGGAGGAGAGGGCTGATGGGCGCGCCTGCAGTGGTGATCGTCGAGGAGGGCATGCGCGAGGGCATGCAGATCGAGAGCGTCGACATCGCTCTGGACGACAAGGTGCGCCTGCTCGACGCGCTGTCGCAGACCGGGCTGGAGAACATCGTCGTCGGGTCGTTCGTGAGCCCCCGATGGGTGCCGCAGATGGCGGAGGTCGAGCAGCTCATCGAGCGCTTCACGCCGGTCGACGGCGTCGCCTATACCGCTCTGGTCCTCAACGCCCGCGGTGCCGAACGGCGGGCCGAGTTCGCGCCTCCGCTCACGATCCCGACGTCGGTGCGCACGCAGCTGCACCTGTGCGACGTGTTCGTGCGTCGCAACACCGGCCGCACGCAGGCCGACGAGATCGCTGCGATGCCGCAGACCATCGCCGCCGCCGTCGACGCTGGACGCACCGACGCGATCGTGGCGGTCAACGCGGCGTGGGGCTCGAACTGGCTCGGGGAGTTCTCCCTCCAGCAGCGCCTGGACCTCGTCGACCTCGAGGTGCGGGCCTGGCAGGAGCACGGCGTCACGCCGACGAAGCTGTGGCTCGGCGACCCGATGTCGTGGTGCACGCCTCGCGCGGTCGAGGAGACCGTGCG
>WBZP01003366.1_pt1 | contig 17370 bp, 11 predicted proteins | sample 5204301 | NCBI WGS metagenome assembly WBZP01 (sample SAMN12412401, study PRJNA552823) | activated sludge metagenome | isolation source: activated sludge from nitrification reactor of wastewater treatment plant... | place: USA: Pennsylvania | collected 2017 | reverse complement strand
AGCGGGCGACGATATCCGCCTGTTCGGCGAGCATATCGACGACCTTGCCTTTGCCTTCATCGCCCCATTGGGCGCCGAGGATGATCTGCACGGGCATGACGGTTCACCTTCCAGAAGAGAGAGAGACGGAAAAAAAAACTCCGGCCCCGCACAGGGAAGGGCCGGAGGCGTGACGGCCGGGGCCGATCACTTTGTGAAGCTGTTCACCGCATCGTCCACGGTGGGGAACGATTCGAACACCGGTCCGAGCCGGGTGATCTTGATCAGTGCGAGGATCTTCTCGGATGCGCAGGCCAGCTTCAGTCCGCCGCGGGCGTTCTTCAGGAGGCTTGCGCCGCCGATGAGGAGCCCGAGGCCGGAGCTGTTGATGAACTCCACGCCTTTGAGGTCCACGACCACCTGATTCTTTCCCGCCCCCACCAGCTCATGCAGCTTGCTGTTCAGCGCGGTGGCGTCCGGTCCGCCCATCAGGTTACCTTCCAGATGGATGACCGTTGCCGTACCCTGTTCACTCACCGAGGATTTCATGCATCGCTCCGCGTGATGGAACGGCTCAATCGATCAGCTTCGCTTCTTTCTTCGAGCGCAGGGTCCATTCGAGGACCGTGGCGCTCGCCATGTAGATCGACGAATAGGTGCCGGTGAGGATACCGACCGACAGGGCGAACGAGAACCCGCGCGTCACCTCGCCGCCGAAGACCAGCAGCACGATGAGCACGAGGAAGATGAGGCCCGAGGTGATGACGGTACGGCTCAGGGTCTCGTTCAGGCTCTTGTTGATCAGATCCTTGAGCGGCATGCTCTTGAAGATCTTCTGGTTCTCGCGGATACGGTCGAAGATCACGACGGTGTCGTTGACCGAGAGACCCACGAGGGTCAGGAACGCCGCGATCATGTTCTGCGAGATCTCCAGGTTGAAGACCCCGTTGAACAGCGAGACGAACCCGAGGGTGAGAAGCACGTCGTGCAAAATGGAGACCACCGCGCCCACGCCGAAGATGAACTTGAAGCGGACGGCGACGTAGAGGCCGATGGCGACCATGGTCGCGATGACCGCGTACAACGCGTTCATGCGCAGCTCACGGCCGATCTTCGGGCCGATCTTGTCCTCCTTGAGGACGGTGTACGGATTCGCCGCGAACTCCTGCTTCAGCGCACCCTGGATCTTGTCGCCGACCGTGTTCCCTTCGCCCTGTTCCACCGTGCGGATGAGGATGTCGCGGTCACTGCCGAACGACTTGATCTCGGCGCGGCCGAAGCCGATCCGGTCCATGGCCGCGCGGACCTCACTGATCTGCACGGGCTGCTGGAACTGGACGATGAGTTCCGTGCCGCCGAGGAAGTCGATGCCGTAGTCGACGCCCTTGTAGACCAGGGAGCCGACACCGACGAGAAGGATGATGGCAGAGATGATGTAAAACTGCATCCGATGCCCCATGAAATCGATGTTCGTCTTGCCGAACAGACGCATTACTGATACCTCCCGAGTAGTCGATTAGCCGAACGAAACTTTGGACCCGAACCTGTCGGTCAGGATATTGAAGATCATGCGCGTGACATAGATCGCGCAGAACATACTGGCGACGATACCGATCATCAGGGTGAGTGCAAAGCCCTGTACCGGGCCGGAGCCGAACTGGAAAAGGATCACGCCTGAGATGAACGTCGTCAGGTTCGAGTCAAAGATCGCACTGAACGCCTTGTCGTAGCCCGCATCGATCGCTGCGCGCAGCGTCTTGCCGGTGGCCTGTTCCTCACGGATGCGCTCGTAGATCAGCACGTTCGCGTCCACGGCCACGGCCAGCGTCAGGATGATACCGGCGATGCCGGGGAGCGTGAGCGTGCCCTGGAAGGCCGCGAGCACCGCCATCAGGAGCAGGAGGCAGATCACGACCGCGACGTCGGCCACCATACCGCCCTGGCGGTAGTAGAAGCCCATGAACAGGATCGTCAGTACCGTTGCCATGACGGACGACAGGATGCCGTTGCGAATGGAGTCCTCACCGAGGGACGGTCCGATGGACCTCTGCTCGATGATCTCGACCGGAGCGGGAAGGGCACCGGCCTTCAGGACGATCTCGAGGAGGCGTGCCTCGTCGAGGTTCGTGCTCCCTTCGATCTGGGAATGGCCGCCGGTGATCTTGCCGCGCACGACCGGGGCGGAGAAGACCGCGTCATCGAGCACGATCGCGATGCGCTTGCCCACGTTGGCGCCGGTGATCTGTGCCCACTGCCGCGAGCCTTCGCTGTTCATTTCCATCGTCACGACCGGCTGGTTGAAGCCCGGGTCGAGGGTGGCCTTGGCGTTCACGATCACGCCGCCGGTCAGTTCCGCGGTACGTTTCACCGGATAGAGCGTGTAGTACTTCTTGCCACCTTCCACGACGTGGGGCTTTGCGCTCCACACGAACTGCACATCGTTGGGGATCGCGCGCTTGACGGCATCCAGCTCCATCCAGCGGCGGATCTTGTCGCGGTTCTCGTCCTGCACCATCGCCTCGCCCGGATACTGCGGGTTCACCATGGCCAGGGTGAAGAAGGGGTGTTTCTTCGAGAACTGCGCGGCGGTCATCTCCCCTTCCGGGGTCGTGATCTTCGTCGTATCGTTCGCGGCGGCCGCGAGCGACTTGGTGGTATCGGTGCTGTCGGTCGTCGCCGCCGCCACGGCCGCGTCCATGGCCGTCATGATGCGGTAGGCCACGTCGGGTTCCTTGAGCAGCTTGAATTCCAGCAGCGCGGTGCCCTGGAGGAGGGAGCGCACTTCCGCTTCCTTGCTCACGCCCGGGAGTTCCACGTTGATGCGTGTGCCGCCCAGCTTCTGGATCGCCGGTTCGGACACGCCGTACTGGTCGACGCGGTTGCTGACGATCTGCATGCCGCGTTCGATGGCCTTCTTCGCCTCATCTTCGAGGGATGCCGTGATCTTGTCGTTGTCGTCGCGCAGGCTGCCGTAGTACCGGCTCATGCGGATCTGCCGCTCTTCGAACTTCCGGCGGAGGATCTGCACGGGCGATTCCTCGGTCTTCTTCGACTCCTCGCGCACTTCCTTCATGATCTGCGCGTAGACCTCGTCCTTGTTCTTGCCCAGATCCTCGATCAGCTTGAGCACGTTCACTTCGAGGACGACGCGCATGCCGCCCTGCAGGTCGAGGCCCAGCTTGATCCGCTTCGCGCGGACCTCGCGGATCTCGGCATCGTGCTGCTCGAGGTACGCCAGACTGTCGGCGCCGTGCAGTTTCGCCAGCTCCTTGCGGATCTCATTGTCCTTGTACGTCGGGTACAAGAAGTAGAACGCGAGGGCGATGGTGGCCAGCGTGATGAATATCGGTGTCTTGTACTTGTTGAGCACTGCAACCTCCGGGGGAAAGCGTTCGGGGACTCGTAATGAAGCCCATAAATATACGAGCAACCCCCCGAAAAGTCAATAAAAATGATTGCTTTTCCCGCGCGCATCCCGTATATTTTCAAGCATATCACGTGTAATCTCGTTTCCCAGGAGGTCGCTTCTCCCTATGCCTATCATGACCCGCATGCGTGACAGCATGCCCTACGTTCTGTTCGGACTCCTCATTGCCTTCCTCGTCACGATCATCTTCGAGTGGGGTATGGACTACCTCGGCATGCGCGGAGGCCAGTCCGATGTCATCGGCTCGATCAACGGCACCAAGATCAAGTACGCCCAGTTCACGGAGATGGTGAAGCAGTTCTCGGACCAGCAGAAACAGCAGACCGGCACCGAGCCTGATGAAAACACCATGACGCAGATCCGCGAGCAGGTCTGGGACAATCTCGTGACCCAGCATCTCCTCGAGGATGAGGTCCGGCGCCTCGGCGTGAACGTCACCGACCAGGAGCTGGTGGACTGGGTACGTGGCGACAATCCGCCCGATGACCTGAAGCGGAACTTCGTCGACTCGACCGGGCAGTTCCGCCGCGATGTGTACGAACAGTTCCTCGCGAACCCGAACCAGTTCATCCGCGACCCCGAAGGTCGCGACCAGGAATTCGGCGTGAAGTGGCTCAAGCAGTACGAAGCGAGCCTCCGCCAGCGCCGCATCCAGGAGAAACTCCAGAGCGTCCTCCTGGCGTCCGTCCGCGTCAGCGAAGGCGAACTCCAGCAGCGCTTCAGCGACCAGAGCCGTCGCTACAGCGTGCTCTATGCGCCGTTCGATGCGAACGCCCTCGTGCCCGACGCCGATGTGCAGGTGACGGATGCGGACATCAAGACCTACTACGACGAGAACCTCGATCAGTACAAGGTCGAGCCGACCCGGAAGCTCCAGTACGTGCTGTTCCTCGAGACGCCGTCCGCCAGCGATTCGTCGATGCGCAAGCAGGACATCGAGGATGCGGCGAAGAAGGCCCGCGAGGGTGCGGACTTCATCGAGCTCGTGGCCGCGTTCTCGACGAAGCCGGACAGCGGTGCATGGTTCAAGCATGGCGAGATCAGCACGACGCTCGATGGCGCGGCCTTCGCCGCGGCGAAGGGCCAGATCGTCGGACCGATCCAGGACCAGGACGGCTATCACCTTCTGAAGGTCCTGGACCAGCGTCAGGGCAAGGATGAATTCGTCCATGCCAGCCACATCCTCCTGTCGTTCGAACAGGGCGCCGATACGGCGAAGGTGTGGGCGGCGGCACGGACGATCATGCAGGAGATCCATGCGGGCAAGGACTTCGGCATGCTGGCCCGTCAGTATTCCAAGGACCTCGGGTCCGCACAGCATGGCGGCGATGTCGGCTGGTTCGGCAAGGGCCGCATGGTGCCCGAGTTCGAGAAGGCCGCGTTCGCAGCGAAGCCCGGCCAGGTGGTGGGTCCGATCCGCACGCCGTACGGCCTGCACATCATCAAGGTGCACGGACGCGATGCGCGTGAGTTGAAGCTCGCCCAGATCTCGATCAAGATCGAACCGAGCAGCCAGACGAAGAACGATCTCTTCGAACGTGCGAAGGATTTCGCGTACAACGCACGGCAGACCTCCTTCGGGCCGGAAGCACAGCAACTCGGCTTCGAGGTGAAGGATGCGCAGATCCAGGAGAAGAGCGCGGTGATCCCCGGCATCGGCGTGCACCAGGGCGTGACGCGCTGGGCGTTCAAGTCGAAGGTCGGCACCGTGAGCGAACCGTTCACGATCCCCGGTGGCTATGCCGTGATGAACGTCGCCGAGATCAAGGATGCCGGCGTGCGTCCGCTGGATGAACTGAAGGATCAGATCCGTCCGCTGGCCCTCCGCGACAAGAAGATCGCGAAGGTGAAGGCGATGGCGGAAGAGGTGCGGGCGAAGCTGGGTCAGGGCGACAGTCTCCGCAAGGTGTCCCAGATCAACCCGGCCATCCCGGTGCAGGAGATCCCGGCGTTCACGCTGGGTGGCATGGTGCCCGGCATCGGCCGCGAGCCCAACTTCCTCGGCACGGTGGCGGCGTTGCAGCCCGGACAGATCTCACCGGTCGTGAAGAACACGCGCGGTGTGTTCATGGTCCAGCTGCAGTCGGTGACCCCGTTCGATTCGGTGACGTACAACGGGCAGCGTGATATGCTCAAGGGACGACTGTTGCAGGAGAAGCGGAACCGCTTCTTCTCGGACTGGTTGACGACGCTGAAAGAGAAGGCGAACATCGAGGATCATCGGGACCAGTTCTTCCGCTGAGACCCGGTCATGTGGGAAGGGTGAAGCGATGCGTCTCATGCGTTCACTGCTTCTTGGTATCGTTGTGTGCTCCTGCCCGTTCGTTCGTGGAACGGCGCAGGAGCGCGCGTTTTCAGTGGTGCTGAAGGGGAATCTGTCGACCATGGGGCACGTGTTCCTGGACCCCCACGCGGCCGATCCCGTGGCGCGGTCGCGTTCCACGGGCATCACGGATTTCTTCGGCTATGGCGTCGAGGTGCGCTATCGTCTCCCGGTGGCGATGCTGTCGGTAGGGATCTCGGCGGACCGCATCGTGAGCAAGACCACGACGGACGTCCGCCTGGGCGGCGGACGCACGGTCCCCGAAGAGGATGGCTATGCGATCGTTCCCGTGGAAGTGACCGGGTACTTTCATATCCCGATCACCGGCGGACCCTTCGGTGTGTTCATGGGCGGTGGCATGGGACTCTACTTCGGTGAACGGCGCTATGCCCTCGCCGGCGCAACGGCACCATCAACAGGTTCGACCCCGGGGTACGGTATCCATGTCCTCGGCGGCGTGCAGTATCAGTTCACACCAGCGTTCACCCTGTCCGCGGAGATGAAGTTCCGCGATGCGCAGTTCGATGCAACGAATGCCTTTGCCGTGCCGTCCGTGGTCTATGGCACCACTCTGGTGACGCTTCCCGGTAAACCCTTCGACTCGAGCATTCACACGGATGGGATGGTCTTTCAGCTTGGAGCAGCATACAGTTTCTAACCGCATTCCCCCCGGCATCACCTCACGCTACGACACGGTGGTCACGGACCAGCGGTGCGGCGACCGGACCTTCCGGATCCTCACCGTCCGCGATCCCGGCACCCTGCTGGATGCCATCACCCCTTCAGCGTTCGCCGTCGATGAACGTTTGCCGTACTGGGCCGAGCTGTGGACCTCCGCGCTCGTGCTCGCCGGCCGGTGCATCGCGTCGCCCGCTCTTGCGGGGAAGCGCGTGCTCGACCTCGGTTGCGGGCTCGGGATGACCGGCATCGCCGCCGCGGCCGCGGGCGCACACGTGCTCTTCACCGATTACGAAGAGGATGCACTGGCCTTCGCCGCATGGAATGCGCGGGAGAATCTCACGCCCGATGAACATGCGCGATGCGCGTTCCGGACCGGTGACTGGCGTGCGCCGGAGACGTTCGGTGTGTTCGATGTCGTGCTCGGGGCGGACATCGTGTACGAGCGCCGTGCGTTCGCGCCGCTCCTCGCGTGCCTGCATGCGACCGTCGCACCGACCGGTGAGGCATGGCTCGCCGAACCGGACCGCACGCTGGGGCACGATTTCTTCGCGCTCGCCCGCACGGAACACTGGCACGTCGACCTCGAAGCAACGACGGTCGAACGGCGCGGACGCATCTCCACCGTCCGCATCGCCCACCTCCGTCCGGCAGGTGCAGCATGACCACCGACCTGCGCGCACGGCGGGGGCGCATCTTCCTCACCGGCTTCATGGGATGCGGCAAGAGCACCATCGGCCCCATCCTCGCGAACTCCATCGGCTATCAGTTCGTGGACCTGGACCGTCTGATCGAGGACCGCAACGGGAAGTCCGTGAAGCGGATCTTCCAGGAGGAGGGGGAGCGGTTCTTCCGTGATGAGGAGATTGCGGTGCTCGAGGAACTGACCGGACGCGACCGTCTGGTGGTCGCCCTCGGCGGTGGGACGCTCGCGGAACCTGCGGCCTTCGCGACCATCGTGCACGCCGGCATCCTCGTCTATCTGAAGGTCCCGCCGGACGACCTGCTGAAACGTCTGCAGCACAAAACGGACAGGCCCCTGCTGATGGATGAGCATGGGAACCGTCTGCCCGAAGCGGCCCTGCGTGCGCGGATGATGGAACTCTTCACCCGCCGTGCACCGCTGTACGAGCGCGCGGATGTGATCGTGTTCGCGGACGAGCAACGGCTCGGGCTCACCGTGGACCACATCGTGCGGATGCTCTCCCCGGTCCTGAAATAGCCCTGCCTTGCGTCTGGCGGCCAGCCTATCTATATTAGTGGATGCAGAGAACGATGACCACTTTCACCGAAGACCACCTCGACACGCTCCTCGCGACCTTCACGGGGAAGCGCATCGCCGTCCTGGGCGACCTCATGGTCGACAAGTACACCTGGGGCACCGTCCGCCGCGTCTCGCCGGAAGCTCCGGTGCCGGTGGTGGAGGTGGAATCCGAGAATGCCCGCCTCGGCGGCGCCGCGAACGTCGCGAACAACATCCATGCACTCGGCGGTGTGCCGATCCTGATCGGCCTGATCGGGAACGACCACACCGGGACCTTGCTGGTGGACCTCGTGCGTGAGCAGGGGTTCCCGGTGCACGGGATCATCGCCGACAGCGGACGTCCGACCACCATCAAGACCCGCGTGATCGCCCAGGGGCAGCATGTGGTGCGCATCGACAATGAATCGAAGGCGCCGTGCACGCCGGCGTTGCGTGCGGCGATGATGGATGTCGTGCGCGCGGAGATCGCCACGCTGGACGGCATCGTGCTCGAGGATTATAACAAGGGTGTGCTGAGCAAGGAACTGATCGAAGAAGTGATCGCGCTGGCGCGCGCGAACAAGGTGCCGGTGACCGTCGATCCGAAGTTCGATAACTTCCTGGAGTACCGCAACGTGACGGTGTTCAAGCCCAACCGCCGGGAGGCGGAAGAGGCGCTGGGTGGACGGTTGAAGACCGTGCAGGACATCGAGCGGGCGGGACGGCAATTGCTGGATGTGCTGCGTGCGGAGAATGTGCTGTTGACGCGCGGCGAGGACGGGATGACGTTGTTCGAGGCGGACGGGACGATCACGCATACCCCGACCGTCGCGACGAACGTCCAGGATGTGTCCGGCGCCGGCGATACGGTGATCGCGACGCTCACGATGGCCCTTGCCGGGGGCGCATCGATGCGGGAAGCCTGCACGCTCGCGAACTGCGCGAGCGGTGTCGTTGTTGGAGCAGTAGGGATCGTGCCGATCCATCCGGCCGAGCTCCGGGCCTCCGCCCTGGCCTATGCGCGGAAGGACGGGCAGCGCTGATGGGGGCGATCCTGTCGACGGCGGCGATGCTGCGTGTGCGGCACGCGCTGAAGAAGAAACGGAAGACGGTGGTGTTCACGAACGGCACGTTCGACATCCTGCATCGCGGGCATGTCGCATATCTCCAGGCCGCCCGGAAGCTGGGCGACTGTCTGGTGGTGGGCCTGAACACCGATGCGTCCATCCGACGTATCAAGGGGCCGAAGCGCCCCATCAACCCCAACCGCGACCGTGCCGAAGTGCTCGCGGCCCTGGGGTGTGTCGATTATGTCGTCCTCTTCGGGGACGATACGCCCGAACACCTCATCCGCACATTGATACCCGATGTGCTGGTGAAGGGTGCGGATTGGAAGAAGGGTGAGATCGTTGGCGGTGACATCGTGGAAGCGCATGGCGGTTCGGTGCGCCGCATCCGCCTCACCAAAGGCCGGTCCACCACGAATGTCATTCAACGTGTTCTGGATGTCTATACACCTGCTCCGACGGAACCGCGACCTGCGCGGTAAACGATGAAGACGCTCAAACGCATACTGCGCTACGCCCTGTATGCGGCGGGGGGAGTCGTCGTTCTCCTCATCGTCACCGCCGGTATCACCCAGACGCAGTACTTCCGCGACACGCTCCGCACGTTCGCCCTCGCCGAACTGGATTCCGCCCTCATCGCGAAGGTCTCGCTCGGCGAGATCCATGGCAACCTCGTCACGGGGTTCCAGATCGACGGGATGTCCATGACCCTCGATGGTGACACCATCGTGAGCACGTCACACCTCGACCTGCAGTACGACCTCTTCGAGATCCCCGGCAAGACCATCGCGGTGCAGAGCCTGGTGCTCGACCGTCCGGTGGTGCGCATCCTCCGCGGCCACAACGGCGTCTGGAACCTCGGCCGCATCGCCCGTCCGACGAGCGACACCACCACGTCGCGGTTCGACTGGGACATCCTGGTGAAGAGTCTCGAGCTCCGGAACGGGATGGTGATCCTTGTGGACTCCACGTCGCTGGCGCATCCGCCCGAACCCGGACGGCCGCGGGACGCGATGGATTACGACGAGGTGCGGCTGGACAACTTCTGGCTCGCGCTGGCGTTCTCCTCGAAGAAGGATGTGTACAAGGCGGACGTGGCCAGCTTGCGCTTCGATGTGCGAGGGACGCCGCTCCACCTGCATGAGTTCTCCGGGAAGTTCCAGCTCGCGGCCACGGGCGCGCAGGTGAAGGACCTCCGGATCAGGACCGACAGTTCCGATGTGCATCTCCAGGCGATGCTGGCGGGCGCCGATCTGCTGGGTGGTGTGCAGCTGGAACGGCTCGAACGGTGTTCCACGATGGTGGACCTGACGATCGAGCCGCTGAATTTCGGCGAGTTCGGACGGGTGTTGCCGCCGGTGGCGTTCCTGAACGGCAGTGTCCGCGGGCGCCTGCGCGCCGCGGGTCCGTTCGGCGCCCTGCCGGTATCCGGTCTCGAACTCCGTCTCGGACGGAGCGATCTCCGCCTGGATGGCGTCGTGAAGAATCTCCACCGGCCGCGCGACCTCGCACTGGACGTGCGCATGCGCGAGAGCACCATCGATCCGGCGGACCCGCTGACGCTCATGCCGTCCTTCGATCTGCCCGATTTCCGTTCGCTCGGACTGGCGCAGCTGGATGTGGAGTTCCGCGGCACGCCGCTCGACTTCCGCACGAAGATGATGCTGGCAACCGATGCCGGTACGGTGCGGAGCGACGACTTCGCGCTCACGATCGGCGGGCCGCGCAAGTTGCGCTATCGCGGCACGGTGGATGTGCGCGCGCTCGATCTTGCGCGGGTACTGGATAGGCCCGGGCTCGCCTCGCAGTTGAACGGCACCATCCAGCTCGATGGTGCCGGAGTGGATCTCCGCCGTGTGTATGCGACGATGCATGCGAAGCTGGACTCGTCCACCTTCCGCGGGTTCGCCGTGCGGGATGCCGACATGCAGATCGATGCGCGCGACCGCAAAGTGGACGGGCTGATCCAGCTCGGCATCAGCAGCGCGGAGTATCATCTCACCGCATCGCTGGATGAATCGACGCTCCCGTTGCCTACGTTCGCGCTGGGCGGCACGGCCGCGGGTGTGAACCTGGCGGACTTCACGGGGGATGCCGCGAACACGAGCGACCTCAATATGGTGATCGGCCTCACGGGGCATGGCTTCACCCTGCCGACGCTGGGTGGTGATTTCCATTTCGATGTCACGGGATCACGGTATGGTGACTATCCGATCGAGGACGGTGATGTGCATATCGTGCTCGATCAGCAGGACACCACCGCGAAGTCGCTGACGATCACGTCGCCCGTGCTCGACGCATCGCTCACGGGACGTTTCGACATCGCCCACCTGAGCCGCCTCGTGCGGTTCCAGGTGAACAACACGGCACAGGCGCTCGAGGAGAATTTCGCGGTGTTCGATTCGGTGTTCCATTTCGAGGTGGACACCATGGCGCTGAAGAAGCTCCGCACGCGGCTGGAGGCCGAACGCCGGCCGGTGGATTGCCGCTACGATCTCCACGTGAAGGATCTGCAATTGGTCTCACGCGTCGTGGGCCAGCGGAGCTTCGATGGCATGGCGGATCTGGAAGGGACACTGCAGGGTGATATCGCAGGGCTGACCTCATCCACGAAGCTCGGGGTGAAGGAGTTCTACTACGGGGATGCCACTGCCGGTCTGCTCGTCGAGGGCGCGTCGGTCAAGGTCGATGCGGCCGACATCGGTCCGGACCGGAACTTCGCCGATGCCGATATCCATGTTGTCACCGAGGCCCGGCGCCTGGATATCAGCGGAACGGAGCTGGACAGTGCGAGCGTGGACGTGCGGTTGAAGGACCGTCATGCGCGCTATCTGTTCAGCGGGGCGCTGAACAAGGATTCGCGCATGCACATGAGCGGCGAGGCGCACCTGCAGGGCGACACCATCCTGTGCAGTGTGGACGGGCTCGAGGCGTCGCACCGCGATTTCCGGTGGGTGGCGGACCCGGCCGCGCGGTTGAGCATCGGCACCGATCACATCGCCGTGAAGGGGCTGGGGCTCCGGCGCGGTGATGCGCATGTGATCGCCGACGGCGTGATCGGGACGAAGGGCGCACTCCGGGCGACGGTCCGTGGCACGCATCTGGACCTCGCCGATCTCGATTACATCCTGCCCCGGTCCGAACAGTCGTCCGCCGAACATGCATTCACGGGTGTGATGGACGCGGACATGACGCTCGGGGGGACGATCGTCCATCCCACGTTCTCCGCTCAGGTGATCGCGGACAGCATCGCGTTGCGCGGCATCCCGTTCGGCGCCGTGCGCGGGCGGATCGGCTACGGCGGCGGGGTGCTCGACCTGTCCGTGAAGGCGGACGTCACCAACGGGCGCGTGAAGGACGGGCCCGAACTGATCGCGGAAGGATCCATTCCGCTGATCGGTGACGATGGTGCGCCGCTGGACGACAAGCGACAGTTCAAACTGAACATCCGTTCGGCGGGAACGCCCATCGCGATCCTGGACCCGCTGTTGCCGAACTTCAACGACCTGTCCGGGATGCTCGAATGCGACCTCACGCTCGCGGGCACGGCCGAGCATCCGCTGTACTCGGGCAACCTGAAGCTCAGCGACTGCCGGTTCCTGTTCGAGCCGAACAACATGGAGTACATCGTCAACGGCACCTTCCATGCATCGGGTGACCGCATCCAGGTCACCGAAGCGACGGTACAGAACGTGCCGGGCGATGAGCGGAAGAACGAGAAGGGTCTCGTGCATCTGGGTGGCGACTTCGCGCTGCGGAATTTCACGCCGGGCGATTTCAACATCACGGCCACCGGACAGCTGCATGTGGTGAAGGAAGCCACGCGGAAGTCCTCGCTCGAGATGTATGGCGACCTGTTCGTGGAGATCGGGCCGGGCGGACTGAAGTTCACCGGGAACATCGACCGGTCGCTCCTCACGGGGCGCTTGCTCATCAGGAATTCCAACCTGATCTTCCCGCCCACGCAGCAACAGGTGGTGGAGGAATCGGCGCTGTCCGTGCCGATCGTCGTGTATGACGATACGACCAAGTACGGCGAGAAGGTGGTGCTGTCGGCCGCGGACCGGTACTTCGGTGCTGCGCGTGCGACGGGCGGGCGCCACGCGGTGGAGGACATCCAGGGGACGGTCTCGTTCATGGACGGGTTGCGCTACGACCTGGACATCGACGCGACAGGCGGGACGACCGAGATCCGCATGGTGTTCAACCCGATCTCGAGCGAGGAGCTCGTGGCGACGATCGACGGGAAGTTCTCGATCACCGAGGATGGCAGGCGCTGGCTGGGCAGTGTGGCGGTCAGCCGCGCGTATTACAATTTCTACCGGCGCTTCGATGCGGAAGGACGCATCACATTCACCGGACCATTCATGAACCCCGAGCTGGACATCCGCGCGACGTACAAAGGAACGCGCGCCGTGATCGATACGCTCGGGAACCGCGAAGAACGCGTGATGGTGATCGTGGACATCAAGGGGCCCCGGCAGTCACCGCGGCTCGCGATGGACATGACCATTGACGATGTGGACTACGTGGCCTACCGTGGCCTCAAATCCAATGACGTCCAGTCGGATGCCATCGGCTTCATCATCTATGGCTCCTTCCCGCTCACCGTTGCGGAGCGGGGGGAGGTCTCGTCCGAGGTCCAGAAGACCCTCGCGAAATCCGTCCTCACCGGTGCCTCCTCCCTGCTGACGGGAACGATGTCCGAGTTCCTCCGTTCGCAGACCGGGGGCACGATCAATCAGGTCGAACTCAACTTCAACAATACGGCGGGGTTGGGCGAGACCGCGGACATCCGTTTGAGCGGGCAGGCCTGGAATGGCTACTGGCGGTATGGTGGCCAGATCCTGGACGACCCCCTGGGGAATGCGAACTTCAGCGTGCTGTACTCCTTCGGCAGCATCTTCAACACGCCCACGCTCCGGAACCTGATGATGGAACTGGAGAGCAAGGTGGAGCGTGGGACCTTCGGACAAAGCAACGATCTCAAGCGGACGAACTCCGCACGGCTCTTCTATCGTTTTTCATTCTGATATTCATTTGTAAGAAAGGGATGCGCATTGCGCGATCTCAAAAAGAAGGTGATGGCACACTTTGCCGGCCATCCCCGTACACGTATCACCCTCAAGGACCTTGCACGGCACCTGAAGGTGAACGGCAAAGAACAATTCCAGACACTCCGCAGCGTCATCGATGAGCTCGAACGCAAAGGGTCGCTCGACACCGATGAGCGGGGACGGCTGGGCTATGTGGTCCAGAAGAAGAAAAGCGGCGCGCAGCAGCGGCCGCGTGCCCTCACCGGCCGCCTGAGCGTCACGCGCCGGGGGCTCGGGTTCGTCCGGGTGGAAGGACTCGACCAGGACATCCGCATCGCACCGAAGTTCCAGCACACGGCACTCTCCGGCGATCTCGTTGAGGTGTCGCTCTTCGCCCGCCCGAAGGGGCGCCGCGATGAGGGCCCCGAAGGGGAGATCGTCCGCGTCGTCGAACGCACCGTCACCCGTATCACCGGGCGACTGGACCAGCGGAAGGACTTCGCGTTCGTCATCCCCGATGACACGCGCATCACGCGGGACATCTATGTGACCGCCGAAGAGGCACGCAAGGCGAAGCCCGGCGACAAGGTGGTCGTGGAGCTGGAACCCTGGGAGGACGAACATCTCAACCCCGAGGGCTCTATCGTGGAGGTCCTCGGCCCCTCGGGCGACGTACGCGTGGAGGTGCTCAGCGTCGCACGCACGTACGGCCTGCCTCCGTCGTTCCCGCCCGAGGTCGAGCATGCCGCGGCCGCATTGCCCGGCACGATCGCACCGGCGGAGATCGCACGCCGCATGGACCTGCGGGACACCGTCTGCTTCACGATCGATCCGATCGACGCGAAGGATTTCGACGATGCCCTGTCGTGCGAGGACCTCGGCAACGGGATGTTCCGTCTCGGCGTGCACAACGCCGACGTGAGCCACTATGTGACCGAAGGCTCGGTGCTCGACGAGGAGGCCTATGTCCGGGGTACGAGCGTGTATCTCGTGAACGAAGTGGTGCCGATGCTTCCCGAACGGCTCTCCAACGACCTGTGCAGTCTGCGTCCGGCGGTGGACCGCCTGACGTACACGGTGATGATGGACGTGACCGCGGACGGGAAGGTGGAGCGGTATCAGTTCGCCCGATCCGTCATCCATAGCAAGCGCCGGTTCGCCTATGAAGAGGCGCAGGCGATCATCGAAGCGGGCAAGGGCGAGTACGTGGCGGAATTGCTCCGGCTCCGCACGCTCGCGCGGGCACTGTACAAACAGCGCCGGAAGAACGGGAGCCTGGACTTCGAGACACCGGAGGCGAAGTTCACCTTCGATGCGCAGGGATACCCCGACAAGATCATCCGGAAGGAGCGCCTGGACGCGCACCGGCTCGTGGAAGAGTGCATGTTGCTGGCCAACAAGGTCGTCGCGCGGCACGTTGCCGGGCTCAAGCTCCCGGGCGGCGTGGCGCCGTTCCTGTACCGGGTACACGACCTGCCGAACCCCGAGCGCCTCGCGGACCTCGGGAAGTTCGTGAAGCAGTTCGGGTTCTCGCTCGATGTGAAGAGCGGGGTGACGTCGCGTGAGCTGCAGAAGCTGCTGGACCAGGTGAAGGGCAGTGAAGTGGAGGATGTGATCAACGAGGTCGCCCTCCGCTCGATGGCGAAGGCCGTGTATGCGGACAAGAACATCGGGCATTTCGGGCTCGGGTTCAAGCATTACGCACACTTCACTTCGCCCATCCGCCGGTATCCCGACCTCATCGTGCACCGTCTGCTTGCCGAATATACCGGACAGGTGACACCGGAGCGGCTGAACAGCCTGCGTGCGGCCATGCCCGACGTGGCCCGGCAGTCCTCGGAACGCGAACGCGTGGCCGTGGAGGCCGAACGGGCCTCGGTGAAGGTGATGCAGATCGAGTACATGAAACGGCACGTTGGCGACGAATTCGACGGTGTCATCACCGGGGTCATGGAATTCGGGCTGTTCGTGGAACTCCGCGACATCCTGATCCAGGGCCTGGTGCACGTCCGGGAGCTGGACGATGACTATTATATGTACGACGAACGGCAGTACGCCCTCCGGGGGAGGTCCCGGGGGCGCCAGTACCGGCTGGGCGACCAGATCCGGGTGCGTATCCTCAGCGTGGATGCGGAACAGCGGGATCTGAACCTGTCGATCGTGCCTGTGGCGCGGACCCGTCGAACCTTTTGACATGGCCCGAGGTTTTGTATATTAGAATGGCAGAATAAAGGTGGGAAGATGACTCAGCGAGTGAGGAGCGGTGCGTGGGTGCTGGTCCTTGCGGTGTCGCTTGTCGCGACCGCATGGGGCCAGCCCGACAACTTCGGGAAGAACAAGGTCCAGTACAAGAACTTCACCTGGTCCTTCATCCAGTCCGATCACTTCGATGTCTACTTCGCCGGCGATGGTGAAGCGCTGGCGCAGTTCACCGCGATGGCCGCGGAATCGGCCTATACCTCCATCAGTACACTCTTCCGCTATCAACTCGTCAACCGCGTGCCGTTCGTGATCTACAACTCGCACAACGAGTTCCAGCAGACGAACGTGATCAGCGAGTACATGGACGAGGGGATCGGTGGTGTGACGGAGCTCTTCAAGAACCGCGTGGTGGTCCCGTTCGAGGGCGACTACGGGAAGTTCCGGCACGTGATCCATCATGAACTCGTGCACGCCGTGATGAACGACATGTTCTACGGCGGCAGCATTCAGTCCATCATCTCGAACAACTTCTCGCTCCAGCTCCCGCTCTGGTTCAATGAGGGGCTCGCGGAGTTCGAGGCGCTCCGGTGGGACACGGATTCCGACATGTTCCTCCGCGACGCCACGGTGCATGAGTACCTCCCCCCCATCAATCAGCTGTACGGCTATTTCGCCTACCGTGGCGGGCAGTCGGTCTTCTATTATATATCGCGGAAGTACGGCGAGCAGAAGATCGGCGAGCTGCTGAACAAGATCAAGAGCGCACGGAGTCTGGACCAGGGCTTCCGTGCATCGATCGGCCTCACGGTGGAAGAGCTCTCGGAGCGGTGGCAGAAGGACCAGAAGGTGACCTACTGGCCTGACATCGCGAAGCGCGAGGACCCGGGGGACTATGCCCGGCGGCTGACCGAACACAAGAAAGAGGGCGGCTTCTACAACACGAGTCCCGCCATTTCGCCACAGGGCGACAAGGTGGCGTTCATCTCGAACCGGAACGACTTCTTTGATGTGTTCGTCATGAACGCCGTGGACGGGAAGGACCTCGAGAAGCTCGTGGACGGGCAGCAGACCAACAACTTCGAGGAGCTGCATCTGCTCACGCCGGGCATCAGCTGGTCGCCCGACGGCAAGCGCCTCGCGATCGCGACGAAGGCCGGTGAACGCGATGCGATCATGCTCGTGGACGTGAAGAGCGGCGACATGGAGAAGCTCACCTTCGACCTGGAGGGGATCTTCTCCGTGGCGTGGTCGCCGAAGGGCGACAAACTGGCGTTCGTCGGGAATTCCGCCCGGCAATCGGACGTCTTCACGTACGACCTGAACACACGTCAGCTCGTCAACCTGACGCACGATGTGTACAGTGACCAGCAGCCGTCATGGTCGTCGGACGGTTCCACGATCTATTTTTCGTCGGA
>WBZP01003365.1_pt1 | contig 17379 bp, 14 predicted proteins | sample 5204301 | NCBI WGS metagenome assembly WBZP01 (sample SAMN12412401, study PRJNA552823) | activated sludge metagenome | isolation source: activated sludge from nitrification reactor of wastewater treatment plant... | place: USA: Pennsylvania | collected 2017 | reverse complement strand
GGCGGCAGCAGTCGCGGCAGCGATGCTTGGCGCGTTCGGTGCGGCGGTGATCAGCGTCAACAACACCCGCGATCTCGGTACCGACGCGCGGGCAGGCAAGAACACTCTGGCTGTCCGTGCCGGCAGGCCGGCGATGAATGCGGTCTATTTCGTCGAGATGCTGGTGCCCTATGCACTGCTGCCGGTGCTGGCGGGTCTTCTCGGCAAGGGATGGTCGCTGGCGCTGCCCTGTCTGTCGGCAGGCATGGCCTTGCAACTCTGCCGCCGCTTCGTGGCCACGACGCCGGGCGCCGGCTTCAACGACCTGCTGTCGGCAACGGCTCGCCTGCAGGCCGCCTATGCGTTCCTGCTGGCGCTCGGCCTCGTGCTATGACGCGTTCGGCTTGAACCAGGCCAGCCTGGACTGGAGCGTGACGACCGTGCCGATGATGATCAGTGCCGGCGGTCGAATGTCGCTTTTGTCGATTTCTGCCGCCAGCGTACCGAGCGTTGCCGTGAGTACCCGCTGACGCCGCGACGTCCCGTGCTGGACGACTGCTGCCGGATGATCGGCGGGCAGGCCGTTTTCCATGAGTTGCCTGCAGATCTCGTCGGCGCCGCCGATGCCCATGTAGAACACCACCGTCTGGTTCGGGCGGGCGAGCGCTTTCCAGTCCAGATTGACGCTGCCGTCCTTGAGGTGGCCGGTGGCAAAGACGCAGATCTGCGAATGATCGCGGTGGGTGAGCGGAATACCGGCATAGGAACCGCAGCCGGAAGCTGCCGTCACGCCGGGCACGACCTCGAAGGGCACCCCGTGTTCTGCCAGCGTCTCGATTTCCTCGCCGCCACGACCGAAGATGAACGGATCGCCGCCCTTCAGGCGGACGACGCGCTTGCCTTCCTTCGCGAGGCGTACCAGCAGGACGTTGATCTCCTCCTGCGGCAGTGCGTGGTTCGAGGCTTCCTTGCCGGCGTAGATCTTCTCGGCCTCGGGGCGGGCGAGGTCGAGCACGTTTTCGGCGCCCAGATGGTCGTATACGATGACATCCGCCTCGCGCACGAGACGCGCTGCCTTGAGGGTCATCAATTCGGGATCGCCGGGGCCGCTGCCGACAAGATAGACGGTTCCGGGAAGGCTGCTTGCTCGAGGGGGAATCATAAGAAATTATATGCTGTTGTGAGGCAATTCGCCTCGGGCGAAATGCTTGGAGGCGCAAGGATATACGGGCAATGTGTGTTTGTTCAACCGAAGGCGAACTTTAGTAATAACCTTGCTTCGAATAGTTGATTTGCGTCAAAGATCGGGTCTCCCAAACAGCGCACATTTACGCCCAGCGTTGTGTCCATTTAGCGACCGTGCGCGCCGCTTTTCAATAAGAGGAGAGGAAGTATGAATAAACTGATCCGCAACACCCTCATGCTGGCTGCCCTGCCGCTGGCTGTTTCCGCTGCCTTCGCCGCCCCGGCCAAGAAGGAAGCTGCTGCTCCGGCTCCGGCTGCTGCCGCTGCCCCGACCCTGTCGGCCGAAGAAAAGGCCGCTACCGGCAAGATCTACTTCGAGCGTTGCGCCGGCTGCCACGGCATGCTGCGCAAGGGCGCTACCGGCAAGAACCTCGAGCCGGCCAACACCTCCAAGCTGGGCAACGCCCGCCTTGAGAAGGTCCTGTCCTACGGCACCGAAGGCGGCATGCCGAACTTCGACGACATCCTGTCGAAGAAGGAAATCGCGAACCTCGCCCAGTACCTGCAGATGCCGGCCGAAGCGCCGCCCGAGTATGGCCTGAAGCAGATGAAGGCCGACTGGAAGCTCCTGATCCCGCAAAAGGATCGTCCGACCAAGAAGATGAACAACATCAACATCGAGAACATTTTCTCGGTGACCCTGCGTGACTCGGGTGAAGTTGCTCTGATCGACGGCGACACCAAGCAGATCTGGGGCATCGTCAAGACCGGTTACGCTGTTCACATCTCGCGCGTTTCGGCCTCCGGCCGCTACATGCACGTCATCGGCCGCGACGGTCGCTATGACCTGATCGACATGTGGACCGAGAAGCCCACCACCGTTGCCACGATGAAGTCGGGCTACGAGGCTCGCTCGATCGATACGTCGAAGTACAAGGGCTTCGAGGACAAGTACGCCATCGTTGGCGCCTACTGGCCGCCCCACTACGCCGTTCTGGATGGCGAAACGCTTGAGCCGCTGAAGATCGTCTCGACCCGTGGCCAGACCGTTGATGGCGAATACCATCCGGAACCGCGTGTTGCCTCGATCGTGGCCTCGCACGACAAGCCCGAGTGGGTTGTTAACGTCAAGGAAACCGGCATGATCAAGCTGGTTGACTACTCGGATCTGAACAACCTAAAGGAAACCACGATCAACTCCGCCAAGTTCCTGCACGACGGCGGCTGGGATTCGTCGAAGCGCTACTTCCTGGTTGCTGCCAACGCCTCGAACAAGATCGCTGTGGCTGATACCAAGACCGGCAAGCTGGCCGCTCTGGTTGATACCGCCAAGATCCCGCACCCGGGCCGTGGCGCGAACATCGAGCATCCGAAGTACGGCAAGGTCTGGGCGACCTCGCACCTGGGCGCTGACGTGATCACCTTCATCGGTACCGATCCGGAAGGCAACAAGGACTACGCCTGGAAGGTCGTTCAGGAAGTGAAGAACCACGGCGCGAACTCGCTGTTCGTCAAGTCGCATCCGAAGTCCAAGAACATCTGGGCTGACGCACCGCTGAACCCGGATCCGAAGCTGGCTGGTTCGGTCACGGTGTACACGATTGCCGACCTCGCCAATCCTGATCCGAAGCCGCAAGTGATCGACATCGCCGCCGCTGCCAACCTCGGCAAGACCAAGGGCCTGCAGCGCGTCGTGCATGGCGAGTACAACAAGGGTGGCGACGAGATCTGGTTCTCGGTTTGGACCGGTAACAAGACCGAGCCGTCGGCGATCGTCGTCGTTGATGACAAGACCCGTACGGTCAAGACCGTCATCAAGGATCCGCGTCTGGTTACGCCGACCGGCAAGTTCAACGTCTACAACACCCAGCACGACGTTTATTAATCGGCTGATTGTTCTAGCGTTCAACGCAAGCTAAAACCGGGGGCTTCGGCCCCCGGTTTTTTTTCGCCTGCTCGGGTAAACTTCGCACTTTCATGGCCGCAGGGTTCGGGACTTCGCACCGGCAGGCCGCACGATCATCAAATGTGGATGTATGCGTTACTTCTCTCTGCTCATTCTTGTCTCCGCGCCTGCACTGGCCGCATCGGAACCGCCCCCCGAGCGGCAGCGCGAGCTGGTGCGCATGGTGCGCCAGGACTGTGGTTCCTGCCATGGCATGACCCTCAATGGCGGGCTTGGCCCTGCGCTTACGGCCAAGGCGCTCAAGGAACGCGACGTGCCGAAGGAAGCGCTGGTCGCGACGATCTACGGCGGTCGCCCCGGCACCCCGATGCCGCCCTGGCATCGTTTTCTTTCCGAGCCTGAAGCCGAGTGGATTGTCGATCGCCTGCTCGAGGGCTTCCCGGAACAATAAGCAGAAGGCACCGCGAGTTACGCTGACTCGCGCGCTTCATCCCGGCCCGCCTTGTGCGGGCTTTCTTGTGCCGGCCACTATTTCACCCGGATTTGACCAAGGTCAAGCGATAAGGTCGCGAACGGCGTGTTCTGCGACGATATGTCGCACGGATTAAGCGATCCGAACACATAGAATTCGAGCCCGAATTGAACCTTTCCGGGCGTGTCGATGCTGTTCCGCTATCTTTCCTGTCTGCTGCTGATTCTTGCCGGTGCGGCGCATGCCTCTGCCGGTCATCTCCGCAGTTTCGCTCCTGGCACGATGGAACGGATCGTGGCTGAACGGCAGGGTAGATCTTTTGTCCTGGCCTTCTGGTCGATCGGCTGCGCCCACTGCCCGGCAGAATTGAAGGCGCTCGGTGCGCTGAAACGGCGCTATCCGGGGCTGGATGTGGTGCTGGTAGCCACTGATTCCCAGGATGAAGCGCCGCGTGCGGCTGAAATTGCGGCCGGGTTCGGGCTGCGGTCCACGCAGCAATGGATTTTCTCTGATGAGGCGGCGCCGGAACGCTTGCGTTTCGAAATCGACCCCAAGTGGTACGGTGAGTTGCCACGCACCTATCTGTTCGACAGGAATCATCGCATCGAGGCCGTCTCCGGGCTGATTCCCGCCGCGCGGCTGGAGCGTTGGGTGAAGGAGAATGCCCGGTGAGTGATGCGGCTTATTATGCGCTGCCGGGCAACACCGTCGTCACCGCCCCGTGGCGGAGCGGCTCCTTCGCGCTGCTCGTGCTGGCAGCGCATGCCCTCTTCCTGCTGCTGATCATTTATGCTGCCGCCCGCCCTGCCGTGCCGCCACAAGTGAAGGCGCTTGCCGTGCGCATGCTCGAACTCTCGCCGCCGGCGCCGCCGAAGCTCGAACCGCCCAAGCCCTTGCCGCCGCAGCCGGCGCCGAAAAAGGCACTGACGCCGCCGCCGATCATGGCGGTCGCAAAGAAGGCTGATGCTCAGGCCAGCTTTGTCGTGGCGCCACAGCCCGAGCCTGTCGCCGCTCCGCTGGTGCAAGCCCCTGTCGCTGCACCGGTACCGATCGTCGCAGCCCGTTTCGATGCCGACTACCTGCAGAACCCAAAGCCCGTCTACCCGCCGATGTCCCGTCGGCTCGGCGAGGAGGGCAAGCTCGTGCTGCGCGTCCGCGTCAGCAGCCAGGGCCTGCCACTCTCCGTCGAAGTCAGCAAATCGAGCGGTTTCCCGCGCCTCGACGAGGCCGGCCGGGCTGCCGTTGAGCGCTGGCGTTTCGTGCCGGCGCGGCAGGGCGATCAGGCGATCGAAGCCTCGGTGCTGGTGCCGCTGAATTTCACATTGAACAGCTAAGCAAGGAACGAACATGAGAATGGAAATGGGATTGGCGCAATTCTGGTCGCAAGGCGATGCCGTGACGCACTTCGTGGCTATCCTGCTGCTCGGCCTGTCGCTTGCCAGCTGGTATGTCATGGCCGGCAAGATCCACGGCGTCTGGCAGGCCCGCCGTTGTCACCTGCGTGCGCAGAACGCCTTCTGGGGGGCCGAATCGCTGCCCGAGGCGATCGAAGCGGTTCGTAATGAGGACAAGACAGGCATTCTCAGCGGACTGGCGATCGCTGGCGTCAACGCCGCCGAACTGCACCGCCAGCACGCCGCTCGCGGCATCGGTGCCGGCGTCTCTGCCAGCGAGTTCGTCACGCGTGCTGTGCGTAGCCAGATCGTCGAATCTCAGGCGCGCATCGAGTCCGGCTTGACCTTCCTCGCCTCGGTCGGCTCCACGGCACCTTTCATCGGCCTCTTTGGCACCGTGTGGGGCATCTACCATGCCCTCGTCGGGCTTTCCGGTGCGACCCAGGTCGTACTCGACAAGGTCGCCGGCCCGGTCGGCGAAGCGCTCATCATGACCGCCGCCGGCCTCTTCGTGGCCATTCCCGCGGTGCTCGCCTACAACGCCTTCACCCGCGCCAACCGCCTGACGCTGGCGCGCCTTGACGGCTTCGCACACGACCTGCACGCCTACCTCACCACCGGCCTGCGCGGTCGTCCCGGCGACAAGCTGGTCGATCTCGCCGCCGCACGTTCCGCGAAATCGGCCTAAGGAGCTGCCATGTCCTTCGGATCCTTCGACAGCGGCGGCGTCACCCAACCGATGGCCGAGATCAACACCACGCCGCTGGTGGACGTGATGCTCGTGCTGCTGGTCATCTTCATCATCACTGCGCCGCTCTTTCATCAGGCAGTAGCGGTCGATCTGCCCAAGGTCGATTCGACACGGCTTGACGATAAGCCGCGCGTGGTTTCCGTCGCGATCGATGGCGAAGGGGGCGTATTCGTCGACGGCGAGCGTCTCGACCGCAACGAGATCCATGGCCTGGAATCGCGCTTCCAGTCGATCGCGGCAGCTGGCAGCGAACCCGAGCTTCACCTGCGCGCTGACCGCGGCACACGTTACGAGCGCGTGACCGAGGTTCTGGCGGCGGCGCAGAAGGCAGGTTTGGCCAAGATCGCTTTCGTTACCGAACCCAAATAGCTACTTACGAAACATGGTCACAGTCATGACGACAGGCCAAAGCAATAAAATCAGGAGAAAGAGAATGTTTTCGACGCACAAACTGCCGATGAGGCGCCTGTCAGCACTGTTGCTTGGAGCATTCTCCACGCATGCGCTCGCGCAAGGCGTTGCAACGGAGCGCGAACTGGCGCCTGTATCGGTGTCGGGTGCGCGGGCGCCGCTCGATCCCAACCTTCCGGCCTCAACGTTTTCAACTACCCGAGAAGCGCTGGAGACGCAAAGCTTCCTGAATACGGAAGATGCGTTGCGATATGCACCGAATACAACCGTCCGCAAGCGTTTCATCGGCGATCGGAATGCGAACCTGGGTGGTCGCTCGTTCGGTACGACTCAGCCTGCACGGGGCTTGGCCTATGTCGACGGCTATCTGATTTCCAACTTCCTCGGGCGATTCGACGCGCCGCGCTGGAGCATCGTTGCGCCTGAAGAAGTTTCGCGCGTCGACGTCCTCTATGGACCTTTCTCCGCCATTTATCCTGGCAACTCGATCGGTACTACAGTGGCAATTACGACGCGGACCCCAAAGGAATTCGAGGCTTCTGGGAGTGCGCAGGTTTACCATCAGAACTACGATAACTACGGCTACAAGAAAGGCTACACCAACGATCAGGAAAGCGCCTATGCGGGCAATCGTTGGGGCGATCTGTCGCTTGCCGTGGCACTCAACCGGATGGCGTATGAATCACAGCCAATGGGGTATGCGGCCGCTACTTTTGTCGGGGGGGCGGTAGGTGGACTGCCAGTAGCGAATGGTGCCGTTGCCGACCGCGATCAGAATGGCAATCCGAGAGTCATCGTCGGTGCGATCAATATGCAGAAAGGGGTTCAGGAGCAAGCAAAATTCAAGCTTGCCTACGATATCACTCCGACGCTCCAAGCCGATGCACTCTACGCTCACTGGACCAATGACTACAAAGTCTATAACCACTCCCTTTTGACAAATGCGGCGACCGGTAGCGAACTGTGGCGTGGCGTCGGAACGCCAGCGACAGGTGCCACCGCTGGCTACGTGAATATCAACGGAAGTCGCTATTCGATTCCCCTCATGGCGCCGCAACGAGGCAATGAAGAACACGAGCAACTCGGCGGGCGGCTGCGGACACGTAATGCCACCGGTTGGAATTCGTCGATTCAGCTCTCCAGCTATCGGGTCATCGAGAACACCAGTCTGACATCGGATCGTTCTGACCCTATTGCCTATAGCGGTGTGACGACGGGGACCTATACCAAGGGTGACGGAACCGGGTGGCGAACCTTCGAGCTTCAGGGGACCTATACGCCGGGAGCCGGTGAAAATCATGCGCTGACAGTCGGCTACCACCAGAACAACTACACGCTGGAAAACCGCGTTTATGCACTGAGCTACTGGCGAGATTCTGACACTAGGACCAGCGAGCGCCAGAATTACTTCGGCAAAACTCAGGTTCAGGCCCTTTACGGGCAGGATGCTTGGCGGTTCATGCCCGACTGGGTGGCCACTTTCGGTGTTCGCTACGAGCGTTTCCGTGCCTACGATGGCTCTCAGTACGATGTTCAGGCTACCGCTAAACCACAGGTTAATTACGCAGACAGGAAGGATTCCGCAACCAGTCCTAAGCTGTCGCTTGCCTATACAGTTAATGACGAATGGCTGGCGCGCGCATCGGTTGGGAGAGGCGTTCGCTTTCCAACCGTGTCTGAACTTTTCCAGGGAGCGCGGTCTGGAACCTCGCTGGTCAGCAATGACCCGAACATGAAACCGGAGGTGAATGATGCCAAGGAGTTGTCCGCCATTCGGGAATTGGGGAATTCCAGTCTGCGCATTTCCCTGTTTGAAGATGACATCAAGAATGCAATTTTCCAGCAGTCACAGCTTGTCGGAGCGACGACGGTGACGACCGTCCAGAACGTCAAGCATGTTCGGACGCGCGGTATCGAAACGGCTTACCAGGGAACCGACATTTTCGTACTCGGGTTTGATCTTCAAGGCAGTATTGCCGTCGCGCATTCAGAAACGCTGAGCAATCCCACCAATCCCGCATCTGAAGGCAAGGATTGGCCACGTGTGCCGCACGTTCGTGCTTCGGTGCTGGGCAGCTATCGGACAGGGCCGTGGCTGGCTTCGCTTGGCGTTCGCCACGAAGGGAAACAGTATGGCAGTCTGGATAACACCGATGTCCACAGTTCAACGCCGGGCGGTGTTTCTTCATTCACGATGGCGGATGCAAAACTTGGCTACAACCTTGGCAAATGGGGAAGTGTGGCCGTCGGTATCGACAATCTTACCGACAAGAAGGCTTATGTCGGCCCCCATCCCTACCCCGGGCGGACGTACTTCGCCGAAGCGCGGTTGAAATACTGATGAAGCAGGTGATTCTGAGCCTCATGCTGGGGATTGCACTTGCCTACGGGCCGGAGCGTCTCCAGGCTGCAGAGGCCATGCCCACGATGGGGAAGAAAGCCAGGGTCGAACTCGGTTCTGCCGCTGCATTCGCGCCTGACGGACAACTGCTGGCTGTCGCCAAGCAAGGTGAGCATCTCATGCTCTACCGAAGTGGCGACGACGGCGTCACCTGGTCAGCTCCGACTGTCGTCAACGCGCGTCCAGAAGCCATCTCGGCCGATGGTGAAAATCGGCCGAAGCTGGCGTTTGACGCCGATGGTGCTGTACTGGTGTCCTGGACTCAACCGCTGAGTCGCCCCTTCTCTGGAGCAATCCGGCTGGCCCGGACCACCGATGGTTCCAGTTTCTCAGAGCCGATCACGGTTCATCGTGACCGCAATGAAATTACCCACCGTTTTGAGTCGATGGTGGTGGCAGCAGACAGTCGCGTCGTGCTGGCGTGGATAGACAAACGTGATCTGGAGGCGCAGAAGGGGGACAAGAAGGCGTACCGGGGCGCGGCAATCTATGCAGCGACTTCGCGCGACGGTGGTCGAAGCTTCGAACCCGAGCAGAAGGTTGCCGATCATTCATGCGAATGTTGTCGAATTGCATCCGCACTGGATTCCGACGGTTCTCCGCTGTTCCTGTGGCGCCACGTTTTCGTGCCGAACGAGCGGGATCACGCGATTGCGCGCATCGGCCGGGATGGCCGGCCGGAGGAAGTACTTCGTGCCACTTTCGACCGCTGGAAGATCGACGGCTGTCCCCATCACGGACCTTCGCTCGCCGTCGACGAGGCGGGCAACCGCCATGCCGTCTGGTTCAACCAGGTGGGCGGCGGAGAGGGCCGCGTCTTTTACGGTCGTCTGCCGAAGAAGGCAAGTGATGCCGTCAGCGCCCAACGCAAGATCGGTGAGGCGGGTGCTGCCCACGCCGATCTCCGGGTCATCGGAGCGCGTGTCGGTATCGTCTGGAAGCAGTTCGATGGTGAGCGTACGCAATTGAAAGGCGAGATATCCGAGGACGGCGGGGCCAGCTTCCGCGCCGTTGATCTCGCACACAGCGCCGGCGCGAACGACCAGCCGCGGTTGCTGGCCAAGGGCGATCGACTCTTTGTTTTCTGGCGCAGCGAGCTCGAAGGCATGCGTGTCTTCCCCTTGAATTGAATGAGCGCCATGACATCCGCCCTGCTTGAAGCACGTAGCCTGAGCAAGTGCTATGGCGATACCGTTGCCCTCGATGCGCTTGATCTCGGGGTGGCGGGCGGTGAAGTCTTCTGCCTGCTCGGGCCGAACGGTGCCGGCAAGACGACGACGGTCAACCTCTTTCTGAATTTCATCTCGCCGAGCGCGGGTTCCGCGCTCGTCTGTGGCATCGACAGCGCCGCCGAGCCGCAGCGTGCCCGGCAGCACCTCGCCTATATCCCCGAAACGGTGATGCTCTACGGCAATCTTTCCGGCGTCGAAAATCTCGATTATTTCGCGACGCTTGCCGCCGGACGCGGCCATTCCGATGGCGAGTTGCGCGGCTGGCTCGCCGAGGCCGGGCTGCAGGCCGAAGCGATGGATCGCCGTGTCGCCGGCTATTCGAAAGGCATGCGGCAGAAAGTCGGCATCGCAATCGCCCTGGCCCGCAACGCGCGGGCGCTGCTGCTCGACGAGCCCACCTCCGGCCTCGACCCGCTGGCGGCCAACGAATTCGCCCGCCTCATCGGAACGCTCAGCGTACGCGGCATGGCCGTGCTCATGGTGACGCACGATCTTTTTCTGGCCCAGCAATGCGGCACGCGTGTCGGCATCATGCAGCGCGGCCGTCTGGCGGCGACCTTTGATACCGCGGCAACCGATCACCTGAGTCTGGAGCGTGCCTATCTCGACGTCTCCCGCGGCGGGCTGGCCGCTTGACGTCTGGCGATTGAAGACCTCTCTGTCATGGACCTGCATCGGCCAAGCATGCAAACCGGCGAGGAAGTCGCTCCAGCCCCCACGCTCGCACGCCCGGCGGCGTCGCCGGCGCTGACCGTCGCCCGGCGCGAGTGGCGCGAACTGGTGCGTGATTCCCGCCTGCGGCTGCTGGCCGTCGTTTCGCTGCTGCTGTTATTGGCTGCGCTGATCGCAGGCTTCACGCAGGCGCAGCGCCTCGATCGCGAGCGCTCTGCTGCGATGCTCGCCGACCGTTCGCTGTGGGATGGGCAGGGCGCCAAGAACCCCCACGCAGCAGCGCATTTCGGGCAGTACGCGTTCAAGCCGGTCGGTGTCCTTGCGCTGGCCGACCCCGGCGTCGATGCCCATGTCGGCGCGGCAATCTGGCTGGAGGCGCACAAACAGAACGAGGCGCAGTTTCGGCCCGCACGCGATTCGGGCTTGCCGGGGCGCGCCGGCAACGGTTTGTCGCTGGCCTTCATCCTGCAGGCATTGCTGTCCTTGCTGGCCATCCTGCTGGCTTTTGCCGGGTTCTCGGGCGAGCGTGAGCGCGGCACCTTGCGGCAGGTTCTTGCGTTGGGGGTTCGGCCGCGCGATTTGCTCGCGGGCAAAGCCATGGCGATTTCCGGAGCCCTCTTTATACTCCTGCTCCCCGCCGCGATCGGCGTGTTCGCCGGCATCTACACCCTTGACCTCGAACACCACAGCGGCGTCTCCGATCACGGCCAGAGCGTGCTCCGTCTCGGCGCGCTCGCTGTCGCTTATGCGCTCTATCTGGCCGGCTTCGTCGCCTTGGCGCTGGCGGTTTCGGCACGGGCGAAAAGTTCTCGCGCCGCGCTCGTCATACTGCTCGCGTTCTGGCTGGCCAATACCTTCCTCGCGCCCCGCCTGAGCAGCGACTGGGTTCGCTCCTTTGCTCCCCTGCCCAGCGCGCAGCAGTTCCGTGACGCGATTGCCGCCGACAAACGGCAACTGTTCGGCCACGACGAATCGCATCCGGCCTTTGTCGCCTTCAAGGCACGAGTGCTTGCCGAATACGGCGTATCCCGCATCGAAGACCTGCCTGTGAGTTTCCGTGGCCTCTCGTTGCGCGAGGACGACCATGCCGGCTATCGCATTTTCGACCGGCATCATGCCGCGCTGCAGGCCGCCATCGATCGTCAGGACGCGCTCCGCGCCCTGCCCGGCGCCCTGCTGCCGTCACTTGCCGTACAGCCAGTGTCGATGGCGCTGGCGGGTACTGACAGCCGGCATCAGTATCATTTCACGACGCAAGCCGAAGGCCATCGCCGCCTGATCCAGGAGATCGTGAGTGACGATCTCATCCGCAACGCGAGAAACGGCGGTCCCGACTATCAGGCGCCGCCTGCCCTGTTCGCCAGCATTCCTTCTTTCGCCTACCAGCACCCTTCGATCGGCGAGGTGCTCACCGGCGACGCCCGCAATCTGGCAGCGCTGGCCCTCTGGGCGTTTGGCTGTACGCTGTTCGCGCTGCGCTCCGTGGCGCGCCTCAGGGCTGTGTGAGATGCGCCTGAAGCACTTTTCCGAATTGCGGGTTGCCGCGTGCTTCGAGCTCAAACTCATGCGGCGCGATCCCGCCGTCTGGCTGGTACTAGCCTTGCTCCTTGCTGCTATCGTTCAGGCGCTGGTCAGCGGGCGTGCCGTGGTTGAGGCACGCGAACGGGCGGTTGCCGTGATGCAGGACGCCGAGGCGAAGCAGCGCGCCGAACTGGTCACCCAGATCGAGGCGATCGAGTCGGGCAGGATCGCCGCCCCAGACCGTTTTTACCGGGATCCGCGCAACGCCTTTGCCGTCAGCAACCGTATCGGGCCGACAGCTGCCTTGCCCCCCGTCCCGCTGGCGCTGGTGGCGGCTGGTGCTGGCGAAGCCTTTCCGCCTGCGGTGCGCCTGCGCGCAGGCAGCAAGGACAGCTTTCTCTTTACCGAAGAAATCAACAATCCGGCGCATCTGTCGGCCGGCACCTTCGATCTTGTTTTCGTGCTCGTCTTCGTGCTGCCGCTCTGTCTGCTGGCACTCACCTACAACCTTGTCTCCGGAGAGCGCGAGCAGGGGACGTTTTCACTCAACGCCGCATCGCCGGCTTCGCTTGCGACTGTCTTCGGCGGTAAACTGCTTGTCCGCGGCGGGCTGCCTGTCGGAGTGACACTCGTCGCCGTCAATGCCGGTATTGCGCTTGCAACATATTCGTCGCACGCACTTCCGCTCGTCTCGCTGATATGGCTGTCGCTTCTGGTCGTCGCTTACGCATCGTTCTGGTTGGCGCTGGCAGCCTTCGTCAATGCCTTGCGACGCGATTCGGCCCTCAATGCGCTGACACTGGTCGGTGCCTGGCTGGTTTTCGTGCTCCTGATTCCGGCCTTTTCGACCGCGCTTTCCGAGGCGACGTATCCGGCGCCACCGCGTGCGGAAGTCATACTTGCTTCCCGCAGCGCCGCGATTGACGCCGAGCGTGACCGTGCCGCCGAAGAGGCGCGCTACCGCGACGAGTATGGCGAGACCGCGGCGAAAACAGCGGGCAAGGTAGACGAGCGGACGCGGATGCTGCAACGCATTGCCGTACAGACCATCGCCACCGAGCGTGCCGATGCCGTGCTGGCCCGCCACGACGCGCGCGTAGACGAGCAGGCCCGGCTCGCTGCTCGACTGGCCTTTCTCTCCCCGGCAATGCTGGCCGAAGCTGCAATGATCGACCTTTCAGGAAATGGCAGGGCGCGCTACCGGCAGTTTGAGGCGGCACTCGATACCTTTCATCGCGAGTGGCGGGATTTTTTCATTGCAGAGCGTGCCGCGCGCAGCTTGCCCCTGACGCGGGCCGACTACGACCGCCTGCCACGTTTCTCGGTTCGGGAAAAAGCACCGGAGAGCCTCCTGCCTGCCACGGCGGCAGTGGTTTTCCTGCTCGCCGCCCTGATGCTGGCAAGTTACTATGTTCGCAGTCTCGGACGCTGAGAACGCTGAACTGATTCTGGCTGGAACTGCAAAATATGGCCCCGTCGACACCGCAGGTTGACGGGGCCTTCCTTTTCGGAGTTCAGAACTTGTAGTTCACTCCGGCGTAGAGCGAGCGGCCCATCCCCGGTACTGCCGTTCCCCAGCCGAACATGCCGTCGCTTGCAACCGGATTCAGCGACATCGTGCGACCCTGGCCGATATACGCGCCGCCGAGCGGCAGGTCGTAGTTGCGGTCGAACAGGTTCTCGATACCGAAGTCGAAGCGGACATTCTTCAGCGTGTAGCTCGAGCGGAGATTGACGAGGCTATAGCCGTCTGTCTTGGTCTCGTTGCGCACTTCGGAGACGTTGTCCTTCGCCTTGACCATCACCAGCTCGACGCCGCTGTCCCAGCCGCCGGTCTTGTGCGTCAGCGTCAGCTTGGCGTTGAGCGGCATGATGTTGTACAGGTCGTCGCCGGTGTCGCGGTTGCGGCCGTTGGTGTAGTTCAACTGGCCGCGCAGCCCGAAGTCGCCGATGCCCGTCTTTCCCAATGGCATCTTTCCAGCGAGGTCCAGGCCGTAGAGGCGCGCATCGTGGTTCGCGTACTGGAGGATGACAAACTTGTTGGTCGTCGTTGCGTTGGTGGCTAGTGAGGCGAGGCAGGTGGAGTTGCGGCACCGTACGGCGTCGATGTAGTCAGTAACGTACGTGTAGTACGGCGTCGCCGAGAATTCCCAGTCGCGTGCTGCGGTATGCAGGTTGAACGTTGCCGAGACGGTATGCGCCTTCTCAGGTTTCAGGTTGATGTTGCCGACGTAGCCGTTGCCGTCGCCGACGAAGTTGTTCATCCCGGCCATCATCCCCGAACTCGACCAGGTGTAGCGTTCGTAAAGATTCGGCGAGCGGACCTTGCGCGCGATGCCGAACTCGACATCGTTGGTTTCCGACGGCGTGTAACGGGCGAGGGCCGTGAAATTCCAGTTGTTGTCGGTCTTGCTGCGGTCGGCGTTGTTGAAGGCAACCGCCTCGGTGGTTTGTCCCATCATGCCACCCGAGCCGCTGGTCGGCGCCGTGGCGAGGTTGTAGCCGTGGACCTTGCCGGCGTCGGTATTGACGTGCTCGTAGCGAATGCCCATCAGGGTCGTCCACTGCGGGCTGTATGCAGCCTCCCATTCACCGAACAGCGCCGTGCGGTTGCGCTTGCCGTCGTTGATGTTGATGAAGTCATATGGCCACATGCCGCTACCCGAGGGGGGCCACCAGTCATCAAGGCGATAGTGCTGGTATTCGCCACCGACACGAAGCAGATCCTGTTGCGTTAGCGATATGTCGGCCTTGATCGTCAGTCCGCTGTTTTTGCTTTCCGTTTCCATCGGCATGCCGGCCGCGCAGTTGCTCCCTATTGCGCATGGATAGCCGTTTCGAGTCAGGCGGCCGTCGGCACCTTCTGGTCCCCCCGAGTTGACTCCATACCAGAAGCGCTTGTCATCACCGAAGTCCATCTTGTGATCGACCTTCTCGTGATAGACACGGGTTTCCAGCGATCCCCAGTCGTATTTCCCGAGGTGGCGCAGATTCAGGCGCCATTGCTGGTTCTCAGTCATGTCCATGCGCTGGTTCGGATAGTTCTGGAACGGCAGATCCTGAAAGCCGAGCTTCGCTTCAACGAGGTGGTTGCTCCCCTTCATGGCGAGGCCCAGCGTGTGGTTACGGGTCTCGTACGCGCTTGACCCGACTTCATCGCGGTCAAGCGCATGTCCCGGGACGCCCGTGGCCGTGTAGTTCTTGAAATTTCCGCCAGCCTTGTAGTTGTCGGCCTGCGCAGTCGCACCGGTGTAGGTGAGGCTGAGGCTTTCATTGGCCAGCGTAGCGTTGATGTTGCCGCCGTAGCCGTTGCCGTTGCTGCGATAGAAGGCGCCTGCCTCACCGGTAAACAGCAAGTCCTCGCCGGGTGCTGCAAATTTCGGTTCCTTCGTCCTGGCGACGATGGTCCCGGCAATGCTGTCGCCGCCGGCACTGACCGGCGATATGCCAGCGTAGACCTTGAGCGATTCGACAGCGCTTGGATCGACGTACGAGAGCGGCGGGTTCATGTGGTTGGGGCAGGAAGCGATCAGATCCATGCCGTCTACCTGGGTGCGCACGCGGTCGCCAGCGAGTCCGTTGACCACGGGCAGGCTGGAGACACCTCCCGCTCCCTGCAGGTTGACGCCGGGGATGTTGCGCAGAAGGCCTGCGGTGTCACTGGTCGCGGCACGTAGCGGCGTGATCGACTGCGCATCCAGCTTGCCGGCGGGTGCCGGTGCTGGTTCGATACGCGAGCCGCTGACAACGATTTCATCGAGCGCCGGCGACGAAGATTGTGCGGCTGCGCCCTGCCAGGCGCCGGACAACGCGTACGCGAGCGCGATCACGATTGGTTTTTTTGTGGCTTTCACTGGAACTCCCCTGAATATCTTCCGCAAGGCTGCGGGCGCGCGAATTCTAGGGAGGTGCGAGGTGCAAAGGAATGTGACACGTTGTCGCTGCGGCAAAGCGCCGCAGCGCCGGCGTCGTCAGCTGCCGGCCTCGAAACGGAACGGCGCGGCGATCACACCCCTGCCGGTGTCGACCAGTACGGTCGCTTCCCAGGGCATTGAACCGCTGATGCACACCGGCAAGTTGCCCTGGCCGGAGAAGCGGCCGTCGCCCAGGTTTTCAAGTTGTGGCCGGTTGTACCCCATCTTCATGTCGACGCCGGCAAAGTCGATTTCGATCTTCTCGATACGGGTGCCGCTGGCGAGTGCGAGCAGGCGCAGGGATTTCAGTGCCGGAATCGGGCGCGGGTCGATCGCGACTTCCACCTTGCCCCCGTCGGGCAGGTCGATGGTACAGGGGCCTGCATTCAGGTCGCAGGCCGAGAGCGGCAGGCTGACATCGGTCTTGGGCAGGAGCAGTGGCGCCAGCCAATAGCCGGCGGCGCCGAGCGCAATGACGGCAATGAGGATGGCGATGTCGGCAACATACTTTGGCGGAGAGGAGGTGCTCCCGGATTTTTGTATCACGCTGTGCTTTAAATTTTCGATTGAAATAGGCGGAACCCAGATTTTGCAGGGTTTTGCGGGCGAATGGCCGGAATGATTTTGGAGGGTCGCGAGCGCCGGGAACTTGACCTGCATCAAGGCCCGACGCAGCGCCTGCTAGGATCATGTGCGACATATTGCCGCAGGAGTATTTACGGCAATTCAGCTAGCAAGCACGATCAATAAGATGGGAGAGCCACCATGAAGACCCGTATGAAGCAAACCGTATCCATGCTGCTTGCAGCTGGCATCGGTTTCGCAGCAGCCGGCGCCGCGTATTCTGCAGAATCCCTGCAGGATGTGATGAAGCGCCGCAACCTGTCGCAGCAGGACCTGCTCGCGGCCGCCAAGACCTACGTCCCGACCGGCAAGCGTGACGAGTTCGTCGTCTTCGCCTCCGGCGGCCAGTCCGGCCAGGTCATCGTCTATGGCATCCCGTCGATGCGCATCCTGAAGTACATCGGCGTGTTTACGCCGGAACCCTGGCAGGGCTACGGCTACGACGAGAACTCGCGTGCCGTGCTCAACCAGGGCAAGATCGACGGCAAGGACATCACCTGGGGCGATACGCACCACCCGGCGATCTCGGAAACCGACGGCAAGTACGACGGCCAGTTCCTCTTCATCAACGACAAGGCCAACCCGCGCCTCGCCGTGATCGACCTGCGTGACTTCGAGACCAAGCAGATCGTCGTCAACCCGATCTACAAGTCCGAGCACGGCGGCGCCTTCGTCACGCCGAACACCGAATACGTCATCGAAGCTGCCCAGTATGCCTCGCCGCTCGCGAACAAGAAGTTCGAGCCGCTCGAGGAATTCAACGAGAAGTACCGCGGTGGCGTCACCTACTGGAAGTTCGACCGCAAGGAAGGCCGTCTCGATCCGAAGAAGTCCTTCTCCCTCGAACTGCCGCCGTACTCGCAGGATCTGTCCGATGCCGGCAAGGGGCGGTCGGACGGCTGGTCGTTCACCAACTC
>WBZP01003364.1_pt1 | contig 17381 bp, 15 predicted proteins | sample 5204301 | NCBI WGS metagenome assembly WBZP01 (sample SAMN12412401, study PRJNA552823) | activated sludge metagenome | isolation source: activated sludge from nitrification reactor of wastewater treatment plant... | place: USA: Pennsylvania | collected 2017 | reverse complement strand
GAGTTCGTCGGGGTACACGGAGGGCCTGCCGCAGGGGACCAGCTGGTGAGAGTGATCGCCATCGACGGCCCGGCGGGCGCCGGCAAGAGCACCGTCGCCAAGGCGCTGGCGGCGCGCCTTGGCCTCGACTATCTGGACACCGGGGCGATGTACCGCGCCGTCGCCTTCGCCGTCCTGCAGCGCGGGGTCGACCCGCGAGACGTCGACGCGGTGGCGGCCGCGGTCCCCACGGTCCGCATGGAGATCGGGGCCCAGGTCGTCGTTGATGGCGTCGACGCCACGACCGCGATTCGCGGTCGCCAGGTGACCGACGCGGTCACCCCGGTCGCCGCCAACTCGGCGGTTCGCAGCGCACTGCGTGAGCGCCAGCGGGAGTGGGCGTTGGCACACCACGGCGGGGTGATCGAGGGCCGGGACATTGGCTCGGTCGTGTTCCCCGATGCCGAGCTGAAGCTGTACCTCACGGCGTCACCGCGGGTGCGCGCCGAGCGGCGGGTGGCCCAGACCGGCGGCGACGTGGACGAGATCGAGGCCTCGATCGCCCGCCGTGACGCCGCCGATGCGGGGCGGTCCGACGGGCCGATGGTGGAGGCCTCCGGTTCCGTCGTGATCGACACCACCGGGCAGACCGTCGCCGCCGTACTCGACAGCATCGAGCGTCTGCTGGAGCAGCCATGACCAGGATCGAGACCAAGCTGGTGGGTAGCACGTGGATCGACCGGGCTGCCTACGCGTTCGTGCGCACGCTCGTCACCGTGTTCTGCCGGACGTGGTGCCGGATGCGCATCGAGGGGCGCGAGCACGTCCCGGCGACGGGCGCGTTCTTGCTGGCGCCCGTGCATCGCAGCATCCTGGACACGCCGATCGCCTCGGGTATCACTCGCCGGCGGATGCGTTTCATGGGCGCCGACAAGTACTGGAAGAAGGCCTGGTTCGGCCGGGTGTTGACGGCGCTGGGCGCCTTTCCCGTGACGCGTGGGTCGGCGGACCGGGAGGCATTGAAGCGCTGCATTACGGTCCTGCGGGCCGGTGAGCCGCTGGTGTTGTTCCCCGAGGGCGAGCGCAAGGAGGGCCCATTGGTCGAGCCGCTGTTCGACGGGGCCACCTTCGTGGCCTCCAAGGCCGGTGCGCCGATCATCCCGGTCGGCATCGCCGGATCCGATCGGGCAATGCGCAAGGGCGCCAAGTTCATCAAGCCGTGCCGAGTCCACGTCGTGGTGGGCGCGCCGATCACCGTCGCCACTGACGAGCACGGCAGGGCATCACGCGAGATGCTGCGCGCCGCCAGCCAGCAACTGCACGACGAACTGCAGCGCCTGTACGACGCCGCCATGGTGCGCGCCGGATAGCAGGGTGAGGAAAAGCGCCTGATTGGGGTGGGTTTGCGGGTTGGGCCGTGGTGATCGGTCTCGCTGGCCGATTCCGGGGCGGCGAGGGTGAGAGGCCTCTGGTGTCAACGGCTGCGCTGTCGAGTGCGGCGATGCGCATCCGCGGTGGCCGCCTCGACGTGCGAGCACGCCAGTGTGTGCGGCTCTCCGCCTTTTGAGAGTGGGGGGTTGATCGCGTAGGTCCCAGGCGCGGTGCGGGCTGGCTGCGGGTCTTGTTGCGGTCGAGTCCGAGCGGCCGTCGTGGTGCGGCCGCCTGGGTGATTTCGCGAAGATCGCCGCCCGATCTTGCCTCCCGCAACGCCCGCATGATCACTCAACTGGACCACACCCCACCCGCGCTACCATGCCCTCGCCCGCTGACCACTGGAACGAGTCGCCCTCGCTGCCGACGCACGCTGAACCTTGACGGCTCTGGCCCATGTTCTCTACCCTGCGTTCTGGAAGCATGGAGAGGTACGTTCCTGTAAGTGAAACGTACTATTCTGCTTGCTGTAGGGATGCTTGGGATGGGCGAATTGCATTATCGGACGAACCGAGGGACGCGAGCTTGCTACAACGGCCACGCCGACGCAGCGTATCGCTCTGGAAGCACTGAGAACACTCGAAACGCTGAGTGTGACAGCGACGGTCACCATGAAGGCACCTACATGCGCCGCTCGGTGGTATCGAGATCTTGGCTGAGATTCGCATCCTCTGGGCATATCTGCAGACAGCTCGCACCACAAGTCAGGCGAAATACAGTTTCGATGATTCCCATCACCATAGGCTTGTTGCAACTCGTCTCTTCTGTTGACACAGGCTCAGGTGCATCTCCTTGGGCTAGGAGAGAGATGGATGTCCCGTGAAGCACGTTGGTTGGTCGCAGAGGCGACGTTGTTGGCAACGTCTGCGCCTTTTCTCCGGAGTCGCCGGAGTAGTTCTTCTGTCAATGGCATGCAGCGCCCCGGCGGAGCAGGTGGCGAATGGGATCACTTCATCAAAGGCCACCGCGTCTGGTGGCACTCAACAACGCGATGTGGACGCGGAGATCCTCCCACTGATTGAGCTGACAGCCTCGGTGCTCGGCACGGATGCTGCTTCCGCGTCCCACACCGTTCGGATCGTTCGCCAGCGCCTTGTGGCGTCGTGCCTGGAAGCACGAGGGTTTCCAGATCTTCACGCGGACCCAATCGATTTGGTAGACACTGCGCCCAGATACGTCGCTAAGGACTATCTGTTCAAGCTTGATTTGAAGAATCCGAATCACCTCAACGCCCAAGACCCATTGGCGAGGTCGGCCTCGTATATGGCCGCGGATAGCGAATGCGTGAGGGGGGCGGAGTCCGCAGTGCCCGACCCATTTCGCTCGTTCAAGTCTTGGATGAATGAGAATGGCCGAGAGCTTGACGCGCAAACCATTTCGGATCCGGCCTATCGGAACGGCGAGCGGACCTACGAGGCCTGCCTTGCCGCGGCTGGGTACACCATTGAATCGTCCCAGGCGCTGAGAGCCGAATTGATCGACAAGGCGAATGGCGCGTTGGTGAACTTCATGTCTGGGCAATCTGACCGGGAGTCAAGCTCGGCTACGTTGAGAGCACTTGCTCTGGAGGAGTTAAAAGTACTCCCGAGCATCTTTACATGTGAAGATGCCATGGATCGCACGTACTTTGTTGTTCGATCTCAGCATGAGCAGGCATTTCTCGAACTACATCGGGATGCGATCGTTGAAGCTCTCCTGAAGGGACAGAAGGACATGAAAACGTTGATGAGTTTGCAGTCGTCAAACTAGCTCACTCGGCTGTTCCGCACACTCCCCGTGATGGCGTCGGGATCCGCCACGAACCAACGCCGCCTGCGTTCACTGCCGGCCGCTGATGTTCGCGCACCTCGAGGTAGGTGACCTGTTCTCGTTCAAGTTCCTCTGTCGTGAAACTATGCCACGATCGCTCGTACTGCGGTTGCGTGTATCCGCGGAACGTCAGTCGCCGGTGAGCACGGCCAGTTCCAACGGTCGGTGCACGGTTCCCGGCATGATGCCGGGGCTGTCACCGTCCCCGACCGTTGGAGAACCACAGGATGCCAGGTACACCGTTGTCGTCGCGCGAACGCGACGAGATTCATGCCGCGTTGATCGCCGATGTCGAGGTGCCGTGGGCGGTGTTGGGTCGCAGGCTTGGCCGTCACCCGACAACGATCATGCGTGAAGTCGGCGCCGGCGGCGGCCGCCAGAAGTACCGGCCCGCAGCCGCGGATCGGCGCGCTGGGCAGTGTCGCCGCCGGGCACGCGTGTCGCTGCTGGCGGCGCCTGGGCTGTTGCGTGACCGGATCCGCGCCGAGTTGCAGCTCGGCCGATCCCCGGTCGCGATCATGTTGGACCTCGACGCTGATGGTGTTGTAGGGCGGCCGTGCGCCGAGACGATCTACCGTGCCGTGTATGACGGCACACTCGACGTCAAGGCCCGTGAGTGTCTGCGGATGCGCCGGCCGCGACGACGCTCGCGGACCGTCCACAACCCCAGTAACCGTCCGGCTCTGCCGAACATCCGCGACCGGCCCGCCGCTGTCAACGACCGGCTCGAGCCCGGCCATTGGGAAGTCGATCAGATCATCGGCGCCCACAACCGGTCGTCGATGATCTGGCTCACCGAACGCGTCACCCGCTACTCGATCCCGTTCACGATGCCGTGTGGCTACGCCGCGGACGATGTCCTCGCCGGCCTCGTCGAAGCCTGCGAACAGATCCCCGCTCACATGCTGCGCTCGCTGTCGTTCGACCAAGGATCCGATCTCCTCGATTTGCGCCACGGATAGCCGTTTTACTGATGACGCGACGCATGGGATCGAACGCGACGTTTCCGTCGACAACCTCACAATCGCCTCCGAGCGATCATCGATCGAACGAACTACGATTGAACGACCTGTTACCGCACTCATCCCCTGTGGTTGTGAATGCCCGGAGCAAGCAGCTGCAGTAAATGCCAGCACCGTGAACATTCGAACGATCCGGAGTCTGCGGTTACCCATTAGCCTTGAATCCCTCGCAACAGAGCCAACGATTTGTAGGGCCGCCGGCCTCCTGCTCGAATCGCACAATAACCGTACTTGAGTATCCCGAGTCAGGCGGATAGGTCACATAGCTGGTGACCACTTTGCGATACAGGTCATCGAAGGTGTTCGTGGCTGGAACGGTCGTGTTCCCCGGTGTGGCGAACCGTTCACTGGACACCGTCGGGCCCTGCCCGTCGACGATCACCCGGCTGTTCGAGCCGACCGGTGGGGTGGTCACGGTGACCGCCCCATCAAACACGGTGGAGGTGGTGTTGATCGTCGCGCCCTGGTAGCCGGTGGTGACCTTGGGTGGCCCGATTCAACGTGTCATACACCGTGGTCGTGTCATTGAAATCGGTGGTCGGCAAGTTCACCAGGGTCACCATCGCGGACCAGTTCGAGAACGTCAAGTGGGCGACGTACGCGTACGGAGATCGAGCGCTGCCGCGTTGGCCGACAGGGCCCACCATGCCCATCATCTCTCGACGACCGGCAGTCGCTTCCGGTGTTGCCCAGGAGGCAGTCTGCGCGCCCACGCGCCAGGGCGGGGCGCCTCGCGACGCCCCGCCCGGCAACGTGGTTCCGTCGGGTGTTAGGTCAGACGCCGCCCTCGGTGACGGTGACGGTCAGCGGGGCGAACCCGGCGCCGTCCACGTCCACGCCGGCAGCCTTGGCCTGCTTGATGGCCTCGGTGACGATGTCGTTGGTGTACGACTCGGCGTCGGGTGCCTTGGTCAGCACCGTCTTGCCGTCGAGGTTCTTGGTCTCACTGGCGATCTTCGCCGTGCGATCCCAGGCGTCCTGCTCGATCGTGCCAACGCCACCAGTGGCGGCCGGCCAGATCAGCTTGTTGACCTCGTTCATCTGCCACAGCTGGTGGCTGTTGCCCAGCTTGGAGCCCTTGGCCACGACGATGTCACGGCACTTCTCGGCGTTGTCCCGGCAGAACGCCCAGCCCTGCAGCGAGGCCTTGACGAAGGCGATCGCCTGGCCGCAGTAGGCCGGGTCGGACAGCTTGGCCTCGTCGGCGAAGATGGCGTCCTGCAACATGCCGACGCCCTCGGCCTCGTAGGACACGACGTTCAGGTCGTCGGCGGTGTACAGCGAGCCGTCGGCCTTCTTGGCCTCCAGCACCTGGGCGTACTCGTTGTAGGTCATCGCCTCGGCCGCGTCGATCTCGCCGTTGAGCAGACCGTTCATGTCGAAGTTCTGGCCGATCAGGGTGACGTCCTTGGCCGGGTCGAGGCCCTCCTTGGACAGCGCGGCGAAGATCTCGTACTCGTTGCCGAAGCCCCAGTTGCCGATCTTCTTGCCCTTGAAATCAGCGGCCTTGGTGATGTTCTTGTCCTTGAAGCTGACCTGCAGCGTGCCGCTCTTGCGGAACACTTGGGCGATGTCGGTGATCTTCGCCCCGGCCTCGCGCTCGGCCAGCGCCTTGGGCACCCAGCTGATGGCGAAGTCGGCGCCACCGCTGGCCAGCACCTTGGCGGGCACGATGTCGACGGCGCCCTCGAGGATCTCCACGTCCAGACCGGCGTCCTTGTAGAACCCCTGGTCGACCGCGGCGAAGTAGCCGGCGAACTGAGCCTGGGTGAACCACTGCAACTGCAGCTTGGTCTTGACCCCGCCAGTCGGCGCCGTGCACTTGGACACGTCCACCTTGAGACCGCCGCCCGCCGGGGCCATTGCCTCGGTGCCCGCCGGCGGTGTGGTTGCCGACGCGGTGCTGAACGCAGCGACTGCAAGCAGCCCGCTCAGACCCGCGACGCTGAGCGTCTTGACCGCTCGTGTACGCATGTGTTTCTCCCCTTGTGTGTTGGTGGTGTGGTTCACCTGGACTCGCGTCGTCGTTGCCATGGCACGAAGACGTATTCCAGGAGACTAGACCCGAGATAGAACACCAGGCCGACGATCGACCCGCCCAGCACGTAGGCGAATCCGAGGGCCTTGTTCGATCCGGTGAGGCTGCTGGCGATCTTGGTTCCCAGCCCGTTCTGCGGGCCGCCGAAGTACTCCGACACCAGGGCGATGATCAGCGCCAGTGGCGCCGCCGTGCGGACACCCGTGAAGAAGTACGACAGCGCGTTGGGCAGGCGGACCTTCATCATCACCTGCCGCGGCGTCGCCGCGTAGCTGCGCATCAGCTCCATCTGCGTCGGGTTGTTCTGGCGCAGGCCCTTGGACACCTGGACGAAGACCACGAAGAACACGGCGATGGTGGTCATGATCCGCCGGGCGATCTGGCTGTCGAGGGCGTACATGTTGTTGAGCACGCCCACGATGACCACCGCGGGGATGGCCGCCACGGTGACCGCCAGCGGGTTGACGATCTCGCTGACCAGGCTGAAGCGGTTGGCCGCCGCCGCCACGACGAAGCCGAGCACGGCGCCAAGCACCAGGCCCACCAGCGCGTTGAACCCCGTCACCAGGGAGGCGTCACGGACCAGGCCGAAGTCGGCGGTGAACGCCTGCCAGATCTTGCTGGGCGCGGGGATGACGAACGGCTTGATGTCCCGTGCCTTGACCCACATCTGCCACAGGGCGATGAAGGCCACGCCCAGCACCACCGGGGGCAGGGCCACGGCCAGGTTGCGGCGCAGTCGGGCCGGGTTCACCGATCCTCGATCCCCCGGGCCGTGTCGCCAAGCTCGGCGCCACGCAGCGCCTCGCGCACCTCGGTGACCCGGTCGAAGAAGTCGCTGGCCTCACGGGTCAGCTCGGTACGGTCACGACCCATGTTGACGTCGACGACGTGGGTGATCCGCCCGGGGCGTGGTGACATCACCACCACCCGGTCGGCCAGGTAGACGGCCTCGGGGATCGAGTGGGTCACGAACACCACCGTCGTGCCGGTCTCGTTGCAGATCCGCAGCAATTCGGTCTGCATGTGCTCGCGAGTCATCTCGTCGAGCGCGCCGAAGGGCTCGTCCATGAGCAGCAGCGGCGGGTGGGCGGCGAGCGCCCTGGCGATGGCGATGCGCTGCTGCATGCCGCCGCTGAGCTGCCAGGGCATGTGGTCGGCGAAATCCGGCAGCTTGACGAGGTCGAGCATCGCCAGGCTGCGCGCCCGGCGGTTGTCCTTCGTCCACCCCTTGAGCTCCAGTGGCAGCTCGATGTTGCGGGCCACGCTCCGCCACTCGAACAGGCCGCTCTGCTGGAAGGCCATGCCGTAGTCCTGGTCGAGGCGAGCCTGATGCGCGGGCTTGCCGTTCACCGTGATGGTGCCCTGCGAGGGGTTGATCAGGTCGGCGATCAGTCGCAACAGTGTGCTCTTGCCGCACCCGGACGGGCCGATCAGGGAGATGAACTCGCCCCGGCGCACCGTGAGGTCCACCTCCACCAGCGCGTCGACCTGGTTCGACTTGCCGCGGTTGAACACCTTCCACACGTCGCTGACGACGACGGCATCCTCCGCAACGGCGGGTGACACCGGTTTCACAGTCATCAGGCACTCTCCGGGGGAAGGTTGCGGCGCAGCAGCCGGTCGAGGCCCACCACCAGGGCAGCCATGACCAACCCGAGGACGGCGGCGCCGAAGACGGCCGAGTACAACTTGGGTGGATCCGAGGTGGCCTCCTGGCCGTAGGACAGCACGAGCCGGCCGACGCCGAAGCGCACGCCAGTGGAGATCTCGGCCACCACCACGCCCACCACGGCGGACGCCCCGGCCAGGCGCAGGCCGGGCAGGATGTAGGGCACCGCCGAGGGGAAGCGCAGCTTGAACAGCGCCTTCCACCATCCCGCGGCGTAGCTGTCCATCAGCTCCAGCGCCGCGGCGTTGGTGGACTGCAGCCCCTTCAGGGTGCTGACCGCCACGGGGAAGAACGCCAGGAACACCCCGAGGGCCATCACCGGCATCCACTTGGCGTCCACCCAGTCCTTGTTGACGTCGATGATCAGCACCGCCAGCAGCGGGGCGAGGACGATGATGGGCACCGTCTGGGAGATGGCCAGGTACGGCATCAGCGCCCGCTCGGCCAGCTTGAACCTGGCCATCACCACGGCCAGCATCATGCCCAGCAGGACCCCGACCAGGAACGCCGCCAACGCGACGCGGAACGAGTACCAGGTGGCCTTGGTCACGACCAGCCAGATGTCGTCACCCACGCGGACCTCCGGGCGGCCGAGGCGCTGGACCATTTTCCAGACGTGGGGCATGGCCCGGTCGTCGGTGCGCGCCAGCAAGCGCATGCCCAGGATCTCGCCGCCCTTGGCGGGTCCGACCCACTTGTACAGCTCCCACGCGCAGGCCACCAGCACGAAGGCGAGCGGGTACATCAGCGCCCGGCGGACGCGCACACGACGGGCGACGACCTCGTCGGTCACGACTTCGCTTTCACGTGCTCGGCCACGGCGGGGAGGATCTTCTCGCCGTAGACCTGCAAGGTGTGGTCCTTGTCGTCGTGTTGCAGGTACACGCTGAACTGATCGACGCCGAGCTCCTTCAGGGCGTTGATCCGCTCGATGTGCACCTCCGGCGGGCCGACGATGCAGAACCGGTCGACGATCTCGTCAGGGACGAAGTCGGTGTGGGTGTTGCCGGCCTGGCCGTGCTCGTTGTAGTCGTAGCCCTTGCGACCCTTGATGTAGTCGGTCAGCGCCGCCGGGACCATGTCGGTGTCCGAGCCGTAACGCTCGACGATGTCGGCCACGTGGTTGCCCACCATCCCGCCGAACCACCGGCACTGCTCCCGGCCGTGGGCCAGGCCGGCGTCGGTCCCGTCGGTGACATAGGCAGGCGCGGCGATGCAGATGGTGACGTCACCGGGATCCCGGCCGGCCTCGGCCGCCGCGGCGCGCACCGCGCCGATGGTCCACTGGGCGATCGACAGATCGGCCAGCTGCAGGATGAAGCCGTCGCCCACCTGCCCGGTGAGCGCCAGGGCCTTCGGGCCGTAGGCCGCGACCCAGACCTCCAGCTCGCTCTTGGAAGCCCACGGGAAGCGCAGCTCGCTGCCCTTGTAGTCCACGCTGCGGCCATTGGCCAGCTCACGGATCACGTGGATCGACTCGCGCAGTGTGGCCAGCGTGGTGGGCGCGCCGTTGGTGACGCGCACCGCGCTGTCGCCGCGGCCGATGCCGCACACCGTGCGGTTGCCGTACATCTCGTTCAGCGTGGCGTAGACGCTGGCCGTCACCGTCCAGTCGCGTGTGGCCGGGTTGGTCACCATCGGCCCGACGATCAGGTTGCGCGTCTCGGCCAGGATCTGGCTGTAGATCACGTACGGTTCCTGCCACAGGATGTGGCTGTCGAACGTCCACACGTAGCCGAAGCCGTAGCTCTCGGCGCGCTTGGCCAGTTCGACGACCCGCCGCGAGGGCGGCGTCGTCTGCAGTACGACACCAAAGTCCATGTTGTCCCTCCCCCGGGGTAGTTGGTTCAGCGGTTCTGCGGAAATCCGAGATCGATGCGGCTGGTGCGCGGGTCAGGCCAGCGGCGGGTGACCACCTTGGTGCGGGTGTAGAAGTTCACGCCCTCCGGACCGTACATGTGGGTGTCGCCGAACAGGCTGGCCTTCCACCCACCGAAGCTGTAGTAGCTGACCGGCACCGGCACGGGCACGTTGATGCCCACCATGCCCACCTGGATGTCGTACTCGAACTGGCGGGCGGCCCCACCGTCACGGGTGAAGATGGCGGTCCCGTTGCCGAACTGGTTGGCGTTGATCAGGTCCACGCCCTCCTGGTATCCGCTGATGCGGGTGACGGTGAGCACCGGGCCGAAGATCTCCTCGTCGTAGCACTTCATGCCCGGGGCGGCGTTGTCGATCAGGCTCGGCTTCAAGAAGAACCCGTCGGCCGGCGCATCCTCGCGGCCGTCCACCACCAACGTGGCGCCCTCGGCTTCGGCGTTGGCTACGTAGCCGGCCACCTTGTCCCGGTGCTCGCCGGTGATCAGCGGGCCCATCTCGTTGCCGGCCTCGCTGGCCGGGCCCACCTTGATACCCGGGATCCGGTCCTTGATCTTGCCGACGAGCTCGTCGGCGATGCCGTCGCTGGCCAGCACCACGCTGATGGCCATGCACCGCTCACCGGCCGAGCCGTAGGCCGCGCTGACCGCAGCGTCGGCGGCCATGTCCAAGTCGGCGTCGGGCAGGACGAGCATGTGGTTCTTGGCCCCGCCGAGGGCCTGGACGCGCTTGCCGTTCCTCGTCCCGGTCTCGTAGATGTAGCGGGCGATCGGGGTGGACCCGACGAAGCTGATCGCCTGCACGTCGGGGTGCTCCAGCAGGCGGTCGACGGCGACCTTGTCACCGTGGACGATGTTGAAGCAGCCGTCCGGAAGGCCGGCCTGCTTGAGCAGTTCGGCGACGAACATCGCCGCCGAGGGGTCCTTCTCGCTGGGCTTCAGAACGAACGTGTTGCCGCACGCCAGGGCGTTGGCGAACATCCACATCGGCACCATCGCCGGGAAGTTGAACGGGGTGATCCCGGCCACCACGCCGAGGGGTTGCTTGATCGAGTACACGTCGATGCCGGTGGACGCCTGCTCGCTGTAGTCGCCCTTCAGCAGCTGCGGGATGCCGCAGGCGAACTCGATGTTCTCCAGCCCGCGAGCCACTTCGCCCAGGGCATCGCCCAGCACCTTGCCGTGCTCGGCCGACACCAGCGAGGCGATCTCCTTGCGGTTGGCGGACACCAGCTCACGGAGGTGGAACAGCACCTCGGCGCGGCGCGACAGGTTCGTGGCCCGCCACGCCGGGAAGGCGGCCTTGGCCACCGCGACCGCGCGGTCGACCTCGTCGACGGAGGCGAAGTCCACCGACGCGGCGCGCTCGCCGGTGGCGGGGTTCCACACGGTACCGCTGCGGCCGGACGAGGACTCGACGACCTGGCCGTCGATCCAGTGCGAGATGCGATTCATGGGGGTCCTTCCTAGACGAGGTATTGCGACAGGCCACGCTTGACGAACTGGCCGTGGCCCTTGCGCCCGACGTACTGGTCGTTGTGGATGACCACCGCGCCGCGGGACAGCACGGTGTCGACCTTGCCGTCGATCACCCAGCCTTCCCAGGCGCTGTAGTCCATGTTCATGTGGTGCTTGCCGTTGAGCCCGATCGTGGTCGTGGTGTTCGGGTCCCAGATCACCACGTCGGCGTCGCTGCCGGGGGCGATGACGCCCTTCTTCGGGTACATCCCGAACATCCGCGCCGGGGTGGTGGAGCAGGTCTCGACCCAGCGCTCCAGGCTCAGCTCACCAGCCACCACGCCCTGGTAGATCAGCTCCATGCGGTGCTCCACGCCGCCGATGCCGTTGGGGATGGCGGCGAAGTTGCCCACGCCCATCTCCTTTTGGTCCTTCATGCAGAACGGGCAGTGGTCGGTGGACACGACGGCGAGCTCGTTCATCCGCAGGCCCTTCCACAGATCGGCCTGGTGACCGTGGCCCATCTGGCCGATGTAGTGCGGATCGTGGTCCTTGCTGCGCACCGGGGTGGAGCACACCCACTTGGCACCCTCGAAGCCCGGCTTGCCGAGGGTCTCCTCGAGGGTCAGCCACAGGTACTGCGGGCAGGTCTCGGCGAACACGTTGCGGCCATGATGGCGAGCCGCGGCCACCTCGTTCAGCGCGTCACCGGCGGACATGTGCACGATGTACAGCGGGACGTTGCCGGCCACATGGCTCAACACGATGGCCCGGTGGGTGGCCTCGGCCTCCAGCGGGGAGGGCCGGGTGTAGCTGTGGTAGCGCGGGTCGGTCTCACCGCGGGCCAGCGCCTGCTGGACGAGCACGTCGATGGCGATGCCGTTCTCGGCGTGCATCATGATCATCGCCCCGCACTCGGCTGCGGTCTGCATGGCCCGCAGGATCTTGCCGTCGTCGCTGTAGAGCACGCCGGGGTAGGCCATGAACAGCTTGAAGCTGGTCACGCCCTCCTGCTCCACCAGGTACACCATGTCCTTCAGCGACTGCTCGTCGACGCCGCCGATGATCTGATGGAAGCCGTAGTCGACGGCGCAGTTGCCCTCGGCCTTGCCGTGCCACAGGGCCAGCTGGTCCTGGACGTTGCCACCGGTGTTCTGCACGGCCATGTCCACGATGGTGGTCACGCCGCCCCACGCCGCGGCGCGGGTGCCGGTCTCGAAGGTGTCACTGGCGACGGTGCCGCCGAAGGGCATCTCCATGTGGGTGTGCACGTCGATGCCGCCGGGTATCACGTACTTGCCGGCCGCGTCGATGACGGTGTGGCCCTCCTCGGCGAAGTAGCCCGGGGCGCCGAGAGCGGTGATGGTCTCGCCGTCGATCAACACGTCCTGGGCGATCACGCCGGTGGTGGAGATGACCTTGCCGTTCTTGATGAGAGTGCTCATGGTGGCAATCCTTGTCCTGCGCCGCTCAGCGGGCAACCAGCTCGTCGTACGCGTCCGGGCGGCGGTCTCGGTAGAACGCCCAGCGGTCACGCACCGTCTTGATCTTGTCCATGTCGAGGTCACGGACGATGAGTTCTGGCTTGAACGGGTCACCGACCTCGCCGACGAACTTGCCCTCCGGATCCACGAAGTAGCTCTGCCCGTAGAAGTCGTTGTCGCCCAGTTCCTCGATTCCGACGCGGTTGATGGCGCCGACGTAGTAGATGTTGGCCACCGCGGCAGCCGGCTGCTCCAGGCGCCACAGGTATTCGCTGAGGCCGCGGCTGGTAGCCGACGGGTTGAAGACGATCTCGGCGCCGTTCAGGCCCAGTGCCCGCCAGCCCTCGGGGAAGTGGCGGTCATAGCAGATGTACACGCCCACCTTGCCCACCGCGGTGTCGAACACCGGGTATCCGCCCGTGCCGGGGGTGAAGTAGTACTTCTCCCAGAAGCCCTTGGTCTGAGGGATGTGCTGCTTGCGGTACTTGCCGAGGTAGCGCCCGTCGGCGTCGATCACTGCGGCGGTGTTGTAGTACAGGCCGGCCTGGACCTGCTCGTACATCGGCAGGACCAGCACCATCCCGGTCTCCTTGGCGATGGCCTGGAAGCGCTGCGTCGTCGGACCGTCGGGGATGTGCTCGGTATAGGCGTAGTACTCGGGCTCTTGCACCTGGCAGAAGTACGGGCCGTAGAACAGCTCCTGGAAGCACATGACCTGGGCGCCCTGCTTGGCCGCGTCGTGAGCGGCCTGCTCGTGCTTGTCGAGCATGCCCTCCTTGGTTCCCGGCCAGTCGGTTTGCAGCAGTGCGGCGCGTACGGTGTTCCCCATCTCGCCGACTCTAATGTGACACCGAGCCCTGCACAATACTGGTATTGTTACCTAACAATGAACGGTGTGTTGGCCGACCTTCGTTCCGAGATCGACGATCGCAGCGCCCGCGGGATCGCTGCCGCGGTGAACCGGCTGGTCAGTTCCGGCCGCCTGGCGGTGGGCACCCGCCTCCCCACGGTGCGTGAACTGGCCAGGCTGCTCGGGGTGTCGCCCACCACGGTCAGCGAGGCCTGGCAGACCCTGGCCGGTGTGGGCGCGGTGGAAGGGCGCGGCCGCCTCGGCACGTTCGTGTGCCAGCCCACCGGGCCGGGAGCACCCACCCGCTACCGGCGCGTCACCGAGGGCCCCGGGCACTTCAGTCTCGACCTGTCCACCGGCACACCCGACCGGGACCTGCTGCCGGACCTGGCCGCGGCCATCGGTCTGTTGGGTGAGCGCTCGTTCACGTCCAGCTACCTCGATCCCGCGGTGCTGCCGGCGCTGGAGGAGCACCTCCGGGCGACGTGGCCGTTCTCACCGCAGGCCATCACGGTGGTGGACGGGGCGATGGACGCCCTCGATCGCCTCGCCCAGCAGGTCGTCCGTCTCGGTGACCGGGTCGTGGTGGAGCAGCCGACGTTCCCACCGTTGCTCGACCTGCTCGATCATCTCGGCGCCGAGATCGTCGGCGTGCCGATGGACGCCGAGGGGATGCTCCCCGGACCCTTCGCCGAGGCGCTGGCGCTGGATCCGGCGGCGGTGATCTGCCAGTTGCGGGCCCACAATCCCACGGGAATCACCACCTCGGCCCGGCGGGCCAAGGCCCTGGCCGGCGCGCTGGCCCGGTCACGGGCGACGATCATCGAGGACGACCACAGCGGCGACATCGCCACCGGCACGTTGGTCAGCCTGGGCAGGTGGCTTCCGGAGCGCACGGTGCACATCCGCAGCTTCTCCAAGAGCCACGGACCTGATCTTCGCCTGGCCGCCATCGGCGGGGCCGAGGGGCCGGTGCGCGCCGTTGCCAACCGCCGCCTGCTGGGCGCCGGGTGGACCAGCCGCATCCTGCAGGCCGTGCTGCTCACCATGCTCACCGACCCAGTCACGGTGCAGGCCGTGCGCCACGCCAGGGACACCTACGCGGCGCGCCGCGCCGCGGTGTGCGAGGTGCTCGATCGCTCCGGCGTGAACTACACCGGCGACGACGGCATCAACCTGTGGGTCGCCGTCGTCAACGAGCGTGCCGCGATGCTCACCCTCGCCGCCCTCGGCATCGGCGTGGCCCCCGGCGAGCCGTTCATGGTCGGCTCGCACGACCCCGGCGCAGCCGACGGCCGCGCCTGGGTCCGCGTCACCGTCGGCCAGATCCCCGACGCCTCCCTCACCGCCGTCGCCACCGCCCTGTCCACGGCATCGTCAGTCCCCCCCACGTGGCGCTAACCCATCCGCCTTTCATGAGGATGATTGCGGCGTTCTACCCAATCATCCTCATGAAAGCGAGCGCGTACCGGCCGTGCGTAGTCTTGGCCGATGCCCAAGGAGCGAACGCTCTACGTCGGTGACCTCGGCGCGGTCGGTGTCTACCGGTCCGGCGTCGACGATCCGGGCGTAGGTCTTCCGTTCAACAACCCGCTCCTGGTGTTCCCGCGCACGACCGTGCGGCTTTCCGTGGATCGGACGCGTGAGGACGCCGTGATCGGCCCCGGATGCGCGGTGCTCTACGCCGCCGGCGATCTCAGCCGAGTCGGGTGGGTCGACCCGGTCGACCGCTGCGACTACCTCGTCCCGAGCCCATCGCTCTATGACGACGTCTTCGGCCGGGCCTGGGAGGAACCGGTCCACGGCGCCACGGTCGTCGGCGCCGACCCGGCGCTGGCGGTGCAGATGCGGAACCTCATCGGCGGGCTGATGGGCGGCGAGCACGATGCCCTGGCCACCGAGGAGCATCTCGCCTCGATCGTCTCGAACATCGGCGGCGCGCTGCGTTGCCGCCCGGCGTCGATCAGGGCTCGGGACCTGCGCCTGGTCGACGACATCCGCGAGGCGATCCTCGACGATCCGGCCGGCGACTGGACCCTCGGCGGGTTGGCCGCGCTGGTGGGCGCTTCCATCGGCCATGTGTGCCGGACGTTCCGGCGAGTCACCGGCCAGAGCGTGCACCAGTTCCGCACTGCCGTGCGGGTCCTCTCCTCGTTCGACGAGATCGACGGGGATCTCAGCGCGGTAGCCCAGCGGTGGGGATTCTCCTCGCACAGCCACTACACCGCCGTGTTCACCCGCTGGTTCGGGGTGACGCCCGCGCAGGCGCGCCGCCACCTCCGCCGTCAGCCGCCGATGGACAACGGGCCGTGGTGGCGGGCAGCGAACACCTCGGTGGTCCCGCCATGGCCCACCTCGGGCAGGAGCAGGTAGTCCTCACCGGTCCAGACCAGGGCCGAGTACCACAGCTGCCCACCACCGGGGAAGTCACTCGCCTTCACCACCGCGCCGTCTCCTCGGCGCCAGGTGATGCCGTCCTGCGAGACGGCCAGGCCGTGTGACTGGCGGTACGACGTGGTGGTGAAGTTCACCGCACCGGCGTAGGTCATGACGAAGCCGTCCGGGCCGGCGGTCACCCGTGGTTGCAGGACGCTCTTGCCGTCGAACGCCGTCCCGCCGGTGGGCGTGAGGACGGGAGACGGGTGCTTGACCCAGGTGAGTCCGTCGGTCGAGGTGGCGTAGCCGACGGTGCTGACCCCACGGCGGTCCACGGCGGTGAACCACATCCGGTACCCGTCCGCATCGCGCAGCACCGACGGCGTGCGCACGGCGCCGGCATCGAAAGAGTCGTCTGCGCCGGGCTCCAGCGCCGGGGTGGCGTCAGGTGTCCACGGCCCCTCCGGCGCAGGCGCGGTCGCCCGCCAGATCCGTGATGGGGCGACCGGCCACACGGTGGCCTCCCACGTGTAGTACCACATCGCCCAGGTGCCGTCGTCTTGGATCAGCGCCGCTGATGCCAGCACGCCGTGGTCGTTGGCGGCCCGGGCCGAGTCGAACACCGGCGCCGGGGTGAGCTTGGTGAAGGTCGTGCCGTGATCGGTGGAGCGTGCGTACCCCATGCCAACCGGGCCCGGGAAGGTGTTGAACCCGTTGTAGAACATGTGAACCACCCCGGCCGTGTCGACGACCACGGCGCCAGGGTCCAAGAACACGTCGTCCCACGCGCCGGTGGCCCCGTTGGGCACTACCGGGTCCGGCTCGGCGACGAACAACCCGGCCAGCGGGAACCGCGGGACTCGCACGGGCGGGGTGGTGGGTGGCGGGACCGACGTTCCGGCCAGCGCCAACACGATCGGGGTCAGGAGCGACAGTCGCATCCGCCCAGCACACCAGCGGGCCACCGCGACCGCTATCAGATTCGTGACCGATCGGCAGCCGCGGCGATGGTGGCCCAGCCGATCAGTAGGCGTTGCCGAGCTTGGAATGGTCCCAGCTCACCGTGCGCTCCACGTCGAACACCACGCCGATGCGCTTGCGCGCCTGGGCCTCGAGGAACGGGAGGGCCTCGGCGCTCAGCACGCCCTCCCCGTTGTACCGCACCCCCACCGCCTTGCCGATGGCCAGGGTCTGGTCGTAGTCGTCCACCAGCCGCCCGCTGCCCACCAACTCCAGGCCCCTCAGCTCGTTGTAGGCGCCACCGCTCTCGATCAACCCGGTCATCTTCGGGTCACGGCGCAGGTTCAGCACCTTCTGGCTCTTGGCGAAGGTCCAGAACACCACCTTGCCGTCGATCACCGCGTACCACATGGCCACCATGTGCG
>WBZP01003363.1_pt1 | contig 17381 bp, 10 predicted proteins | sample 5204301 | NCBI WGS metagenome assembly WBZP01 (sample SAMN12412401, study PRJNA552823) | activated sludge metagenome | isolation source: activated sludge from nitrification reactor of wastewater treatment plant... | place: USA: Pennsylvania | collected 2017 | reverse complement strand
GTGGAGGTGTATGTGCATTACCTGCGCAAGAAGTTCGGCGCCGAATTCATCCGCACGCTGCGCGGCGTCGGCTACATGATCGAGAAGCCGGAGCGGTGATACCGCGCGCGCTCAATTGGCTGGCGCTGCGCATGCTGCTGCTGACCCTGCTGGTGGTCGCAGTGTGCGGGGGCATCGCGGTGATGATCAGCTATCGCAATGCCTTGCACGAAGCCGATGAATTGCTCGACGCGCAGATGGCGCAGTCGGCGCAGACGCTGCTGGCGCTTACCGCCCAGCATGGCGCCGTGGTGGCTGGGGCGGGCGAAACCATTGCCGGCGAGACCGGTGAGCCGCGCCACAAATACCAGATCAAGCTGATGTTCCAGCTCTGGCATCACGATACGAACGGCACCCGCCTGGTGCTGCGCTCGCCCAATGCGCCGGCCGCGATGTTGCTGGGCGGGCAACAGGCCGGCTTCGTCACTGCCGACTGGCAGGAACGGCCCTGGCGTTTCTATTCACAGCGCGATCCGGCGCAGTCGATGGTCGCGATCGTCGGCCAGGATTTCGCGATTCGCGAGGAACTGGCCACCGAAACCGCGCGTCACGGCGTGGTTCCCTTTGTCGCGGGCCTGCCGGTGCTGGCGCTGCTGTTGTTCGTCGCGATTCGCGCCGCCTGTGCGCCGGTGCGCCAGTTGGCCGACGACCTCGCCTCGCGCGATCCGGACAATCTTCAGCCGGTGGCGATCGGCAACGTCGCGCGCGAGATCGAGCCGGTGACCGATGCGCTCAACCGCCTGTTCGCACGGCTCGAATCGACCCTGCAGAACGAGCGCCGCTTCACCGCGGATGCCGCCCATGAATTGCGCAATCCGCTGGCCGCGCTGATCGCGCAGTTGCAGGTGGCGCAGATGGGCGAAGGCGCCGGCGAAGGTCGCAGCGTGCTGAAAAAATGCGAGCACGGCGCGCGGCGCATGTCGCACCTGGTCGAACAGATGCTCACCCTGGCGCGGCTCGATGTCGGGCCGGCCGCCCCGGCGCGCGAGCCGCTCGATCTGGCCGCCGAGACCGCCGCCGTGTGTGCCGATCTCGGCCCGGCCGCGATCGCCGGGCAGCTCGCGCTCGCGCTCGATGCGCCCGCTCCGGTGCCGTTGTGCGGACAAACGGAATTGCTGCGGGTGCTGCTGCGCAACCTGCTCGACAACGCGATCCGCTATACGCCGGCCGGCGGGCGGATCGACGTGTCGCTGATGCGCGAGGGCGCCTGGGCAGTCTGCGTGGTGCAGGACGACGGCCCCGGCGTGCCGGCCGATCAACTCGCGCTGCTCGGGCAACGATTCCACCGGCTGGCACCGCACGACGTCGAAGGCGTCGGGCTCGGGCTGTCGATCGTCCGGCGGATTGTCGAACTGCATGGCGGGCGGATCGATTTCGCCAACGTTCCTGCAGCGCACGGACTGCGGGTGACACTGCGCCTGCCGGCAGCGAGCGAAACAGCACGCTGAACGCTGCCCGTGCATAATCCCTGCCACGCCCCCCGCCGGGCGGTGCAGGAGCCGACGCGCATGAATGCCCCTTCCGTCCAGCCGGCTGCCGCCGGGCCACGCCGCTACCGTTTCCATGTTCATGTCGCCGTAATTTTCACGGCGTTCAGCCTGCTACTCGGCACGCTGATGATGTGGCACAGCCATCGCGAAATCAGCCGCCTGGCACTGTCGGCCTCGTTCGACGTGTTCCGCCAGATCGGCCGCGAAACCGTCGGCGAAATGCGGCGGCTGCAGGCGCCGATCGAAACGCTGGTCGATCTGCTGGCCAACGCGCCGCTGGTGCACGCGACGAGCCTCGAGCAGCGCCTCGCCAGCGTGCCCTGGCTGCGCGAGGCGCTCGAGCAGAACGCGCATGTCTCGGCACTCTACGTCGGCTACGCGGACGGCGATTCCTTCCTGATCCGGACGCTGCGCGATCCGGTGCAGCACGAGCGGCTCGGCGCACCGGCCTCGGCACGCTACCTGGTGCAATCGGTCGAGCACGTGCCCGGCGCCGATGCCCGCGGCATCTACCTGTTCCTCGACGCGGCTCTGCAAACCGTGCGGCGCGAGGAGCGCGCCGACTACCGCTACGATCCGCGCACCCGCGGCTGGTACGCGACCGCGGTGACGCAGACGACGCAGGTGCAGACCGAGCCCTACGTGTTCTTTACCACGCACGAGGTCGGCACCACCTTTGCGCGCCGCACGGCGGCGGGCAACGCCGTAGTCGGGGCCGACCTGGTGCTGACCGAACTGTCGCGCGCGCTGGCCGGCCAGCGGGTTTCGCCGTCGGCCGAACTGGCGCTGTTCGGCGCTGGCGGCGGCGTGGTCGCCTATCGCGAGCAGGCGCGGGCCGTGCGCGAGCACGATGGCGCGGTGCGTCTGGCGCAACTGGACGAACTCGGCGTGCCGGTGCTGCAGCAGGCGCTGGCGCGCTACAAGGCAGGTGCGCTCGGCAGCCCGGTCGAGTTGCGTGTGGGCAACCGCGACTGGGTCGGCCTGATTGCCGAATTGCCGGGCCATCTTGGCCAGCCGATGTTCCTGGCGGTGACCGCGCCGCGCGACGAACTGCTCACCGAGGCGGCGCGCATATTGCGTGACGAGACGTTGATCTCGATCGCGATGCTGATCCTGATCGTGCCGCTGGTCTGGCTGCTGGCGCGGCGCGTCGCGCAGCCGTTGCGCCGGCTGGCCGGCGAAGTCGAGGCGATCCGCCGCTTCGATTTTCGTGCGCCGGTGGCGGTGCGCTCGCGGGTGCTGGAGATCGATGAACTCGCCCAATCGATGGGCACCCTGAAGACCACCATCGCCAATTTTCTCGACATCGGATCGGCGCTCGCCGGCGAACGGGATTTCGATCGTCTGCTGACGGCGCTGCTCAGTGAGACGCTGACGATCTCTGAGGCGCGCGCCGGGGTGATCTACCTGATGGACGACGAGGAGCAGACCCTGCGGCCGGCCGCGCTGCGCCGCGCCGACGGGCCGGTTTCCCACCTGCAGCTCGCGCCCTTGCCGGTCGGCAGCGGTTCGCCCTACCCGCAGTTGGCGCAAGCGCTGGGGCGGCGCGAAACGCTGGTGTTCGAGGTGAATCGCATCACCGCCGGCAACGAGGGCTTCGCCGCCGCGCTGGAGGAAGGCGCCGACGGCGCCACGCTGGTCGCCGTGCCGCTGGTCAATCGGCAGGAGGAAGTGGTCGGCATGCTCGGCCTGCTGGCCGGCTCCCACGAGACGATCAGCGACGAGCGCCTGTCGCTGATCCACGCGCTGTCCGGCCCGGCCGCGCTGTCGATCGACTCGAACCGCCTGCTGCAGGCGCAGAAGGATCTGCTGCGTTCGCTGATCGAAATGCTGGCCGGCGCGATCGATGCCAAGTCGCGCTATACCGGCGGCCATTGCCAGCGCGTGCCGGTGCTGGCCAAGCTGCTGGCCCGCGCCGCCTGCGCTGCCGGCGACGGGCCGTTCCGCGATTTCACGCTCGACGCCGAGCAATGGGAGGCGCTGCATACCGCCGCCTGGCTGCACGATTGCGGCAAGGTGACCACGCCCGACTTCGTGGTGGACAAGGCGACCAAGCTGGAGACCCTGTACGACCGCATCCACGAGATTCGCATGCGCTTCGAGGTGTTGAAGCGCGACGCGCAGATCGAATGCCTGCAGGCAATCGCCGGCGGCGGCGATGCCGCCGTACTGGAGGCGGAACGCCAATCGCGTTGGGCGCAGCTCGACGAGGAGTTCGGCTTCGTCGCGCGCTGCAACCTGGGCGGCGAATCGCTCGACGCCGCGGCCGTGGCGCGGCTGCGGCAGATTGCCCAGCGCACCTGGCTGCGCACGCTCGACGATCGCATCGGCATCGCCTGGGAGGAGCATGAGCGCAAGTCGCGCAGCGAGGCGCCAACGCTGCCCGCGCCGGAGCCGCTGCTGGCCGACAAGACCTGGCACCGGGTAGAGCGCGCCGCGGCCGAGACCATCGCGGCCGACAATCCGTGGGGATTCCGCCTCGACGTGCCGCAGCTCAAGTACAACCGCGGCGAACTCTACAACCTGGCGGTGGGGCGCGGCACGCTGACCGCCGAGGAGCGCTTCCAGATCAACGACCACATGGCCCAGACCATCATCATGCTGTCGCGGCTGCCGTTTCCGCGCCATCTGCGCAGCGTGCCGGAGATCGCCGGCGGGCATCACGAGAAGATGGACGGCACCGGCTACCCGAAGCGCCTGACCCGCGCCCAGATGAGCGTGCCGGCGCGGATGATGGCGATCGCCGACATCTTCGAGGCGCTGACCGCGGTCGACCGGCCCTACAAGCGCGGCAAGACGCTGTCCGAATCGCTCGCCATCATGGCGCGGATGAAACGCGAATCGCATATCGACGGCGATCTCTTCGATCTGTTCGTCAGCAGCGGCGTGTATCTCGAGTATGCGCGACGCTACCTGCGGCCCGAGCAGATCGATGCGGTGGACGCCGAGGCGCTGCTGCGCGCGGCATAGCACCAGGTACTAGACGGGCGGCCTAGGACTTCAGCCCGATTTTCTTCGTGCGCCGATTTTGGCAAAGTTGTTCCTGCCGGCCGACGGTGTGCGACGGAAGAAAAAACAGGAATTGTGCTTGGCCTCCTCCGCCGTCTCGTTGTTTCGCCGTCGTATGCTGTCGGTCGACACCAGCCAGGAATCTTCGAGACTGCGCAACGCGAACCAGAGCGCGTTGCGCAGAATCGGATGCGCTACCGGCGCGGCCCGCCGCTGCCGCGCTTGCCCCCGCGTGATTTTGTTCTCGCACCGCCGTTGTGTCCGGTGGGAGCCGCACCCGTGACGGCGTGCCCGATGTCACGCCGCCCCGCATTTGGCGCGCATTGCCGACGCAATGGCGTAATGTTCCGCAGCACGATTCCGTCGTTCATCGTGAAATGCTGTCATGGTGGATTGCGGAGGAAGCGATGCGGGACGGAATGGCGGACAATATTTTCGAGACGATCATGGTCGAGCCCAGCGAGGGGCGCGAGACGCAGCTGGTGCACTGGTTTCGCCTCTGCGTGGCCGAGTGGCACAACGGCGTCAGCCCGCGTCTCGGCCTGGTCGAAGAAGAACTGCTGATCTGGGACAAGGGGCGCGAGCGCTACCTGCTCGAAACGCACTGGTACGGCCGCGAGCAGCCGCACCGCTGCGAGCGCGCGCTGCTCGACCACGAATCGATCCGCGCCTGGGTCGTGCGCCGCGGCAGCGCCATCGTCTGGCGCGACGACGCGCAGGCTTACTATCCGCTGTTCGTGCACGCCCGGCCGGCAGAGCCGAGTGCGCAACGCGTCGCCGCCTGAGCCGGCCGGCGCCCGCGCCCGCAGCGGAGCATGGCTGGGAACCGCATGGAATGGCGATCTCCAGCCTGGCAGGCCGGCAGAGCGCATGTAATGGCGCTTGCAGGACGGCATGCCTGGAGAGCGCCATTCCATGCGGCCTCCAGCCGTGCCGAAAAAGCAAACGGCCCGCACTGCGGGCCGTTCGTCTTGATGCGCGGCGTGACTACTTGAAGCGGATGATCGGCTGGTCGACCGACAGGCTTTCGCCCTGATTGGCCAGCAGCGCGTCTACCACGCAGTCCTGCTCGGCGCGCAGCACGTTCTCCATCTTCATCGCCTCGATCACCGCCAGCTTCTCGCCGGCCTTGACCTCCTGACCGGCCGCCACCGCCAGTTCGCGCAGCAGGCCGGGCATCGGCGAGAGCAGGAACTTGGACATATCTGGCGGAACCTTTTCCGGCATCAGCGCGAGCAGTCCCGCGGCGCGGGCGGTCATCACGGTGGCCTTGCAGATCACGCCGTTGTGCGCGATGCGGAACATCAGGCCGATACGCTCGATCTGCACGCAGATCGGCTCGCCGTTGCAGGTGCCGGTGAATATCGGCAGGCCGAAGTGCCAGTCGGAGATGATGCGGTAGCTCTTGTCCGCCATCTGCACCTGGTAGCCGGTCACATGGGGCGAGTCGATCGGTATCAACGAGAGCGGGTAGTACTGGTTGCCGATCAGTACGGTCCACTCGGCGCCGACCTTGCGCGCCATGCCGCGCGCCTGATGCGAAATGCGCACGGCGCGGTCGATGTACTTGCGCCGTGCGCAGGCGGCGACCGCGGCGAGGAATCCGAAATCCTCATGCGGCACGTCCTCGGCGTGGAAGCCCTTCGGGTACTCTTCGGCGATGAAGCCGGTGTTGAAGCTGCCCGAGCAGAAGCGCGGATGCTGCATCAGCGCGGCCTGGAACGGTATGCTGCTGCTGACGCCGCGGATATAGAAAGCGTTGAGCGCGTCGCGCATCTGCTGGATGGCTTCGGTGCGGTCCTTGCCGTGCACGATCAGCTTGGCGATCATCGAATCGTAATACATCGAGATTTCGCCGCCCTCATACACGCCGGTGTCTACCCGCACCTTGAGCGGAATCTCCGCCGGCGGCTGGAACTTCACCAGCCGGCCGGTCGAGGGCAGGAAGCCGCGGAACGGGTCTTCGGCATTGATCCGGCATTCCATCGCCCAGCCGTCGAGCTTGACGTCGGCCTGGGTCAGCGGCAGCTTCTCGCCGGCGGCCACGCGGATCATCAGTTCCACCAGATCGAGCCCGGTGATGAGTTCGGTGACCGGGTGCTCGACCTGCAGGCGGGTGTTCATTTCGAGGAAGTAAAAGCTCTTGTCGGCGCCGACCACGAATTCCACCGTCCCCGCCGATTCGTACTGCACCGCGCGGGCCAGCGCCACCGCCTGTTCGCCCATCGCCTTGCGGGTGGCCGGGTCGATGAAGGGCGAGGGCGCCTCCTCGATGACTTTCTGGTGCCGGCGCTGGATCGAGCAGTCACGCTCGTTCAGATAGACGTAGTTGCCGAACGAATCGCCCAGCACCTGGATTTCGATGTGGCGCGGCTCGACCACGAACTTCTCGATGAATACCCGGTCGTCGCCGAAGGCCGTCCTGGCTTCATTGACGCAGGAGGAGAAGCCCTCGAAGGCTTCCTTGTCGTTGTGGGCCACACGCAGGCCCTTGCCGCCACCGCCGGCCGAGGCCTTGATCATCACCGGATAGCCGATGCCCTTGGCGATCTCGACCGCCTGCTCGGGGCCGGCAATCGGCTTGTTGTAGCCGGGAATGGTGTTGACCTTGTGCTCCAGCGCCAGCTTCTTCGACTCGATCTTGTCGCCCATCCTGCCGATCGAGTAATGCTTCGGCCCGATGAACTTGATGCCTTCCTCTTCGACCCGGCGCGAGAAATCGGCATTCTCGGACAGGAAACCGTAGCCCGGATGGACCGCCTCGGCGCCGGTCTGCTTGCAGGCAGCGATGATCTTGTCGATCGACAGGTAGGATTCCTTCGAGGCCGCCGGGCCGATGCACACTGCCTCGTCGGCCAGTTGCACATGCAGCGAGTCCTTGTCCGCCTCGGAATGAACGGCGACGGCCTTGATGCCCATTTTGTGTGCGGTCTTGATGACCCGGCAGGCGATCTCTCCGCGATTCGCGATCAGTATCTTCTTGAACATTTCATAATCCCCTTGAGGAGTGAGGCGTGAGGCGTGAGGGGCAAACCCCTCGCGGCTATCACATCCTCACCCGATCCTCTTGAATGGCTAATCCCCCTGGGACGAAAACGGCCGGGTGTTTCCTCCTCACCCCTCGCGCCTCGTCCCTCACCGAACATCCACCTCAAAGCGGAATGTTGCCGTGCTTGCGCCAGGGATTCTCCAGCTTCTTGTCCTTGAGCATGGCCAGGCTGCGGCAGATGCGCTTGCGCGTCTCGTGCGGCTGAATCACGTCGTCGATGAAGCCACGCGCGCCGGCCACGAAGGGGTTGGCGAATTTGGTGCGGTACTCGGTTTCGCGCTCGGCCAGTTTGGTCGGGTCGCCCTTTTCCTCGCGGAAGATGATTTCCACCGCGCCCTTCGGACCCATCACCGCGATTTCGGCCGCCGGCCAGACCAGGTTCACGTCGCCGCGCAGGTGCTTGGACGACATCACGTCGTAGGCCCCGCCATAGGCCTTGCGGGTGATGATCGTGATCTTGGGCACCGTGCACTCGGCGAACGCATACAGCAGCTTGGCGCCGTGCTTGATGATGCCGCCGTACTCCTGCGAAGTGCCCGGCATGAAACCCGGCACATCGACGAAGGTCACCACCGGAATGTTGAACGCGTCGCAGAAGCGCACGAAGCGCGCGGCCTTGATCGCGCTCTTGATATCCAGGCAGCCGGCCAGCACCAGCGGCTGGTTGGCCACGATGCCGATGGCCGAACCGTCCATGCGGGCGAAGCCGACGATGATGTTCTTGGCGTATTCGGGCTGCAGCTCGAAGAAGTCGCCGTCGTCGACCACCTTGATGATCAGCTCCTTCATGTTGTAGGGCTGGTTGGTGTTGTCCGGCACCAGCGTGTCGAGCGACAGGTCGATGCGGTCGGTGGGGTCGAACGGCGGCACCACCGGCGGCTTCTCGCGGTTGTTCGAGGGCAGGAAGCCGATCAGCCGGCGCATCATCATCAGCGCCTCGACATCGTTCTCGAACGCCAGGTCGGCAACTCCGGACTTGGTGGTGTGGGTGACCGCGCCGCCGAGTTCCTGCGCCGTGACATCCTCGTGGGTCACCGTCTTGACCACTTCCGGGCCGGTGACGAACATGTACGACGAATCCTTCACCATGAAGATGAAGTCGGTCATCGCCGGCGAATACACCGCGCCGCCGGCGCACGGGCCCATGATCAGCGAGATTTGCGGAATCACGCCGCTGGCCATCACGTTGCGCTGGAACACGTCGGCATAGCCGCCGAGCGAGGCCACGCCTTCCTGGATGCGCGCACCGCCCGAGTCGTTCAAGCCGATCACCGGCGCGCCGACCTTCATCGCGTGATCCATCACCTTGCAGATCTTTTCGGCATGGGTTTCCGACAGCGACCCGCCGAATACCGTGAAGTCCTGCGAAAACACGAACACCACGCGGCCGTTCACCGTGCCGTAGCCGGTCACCACGCCGTCGCCCGGCGTCTTGTCGGCCTCCATGCCGAAGTCGGTGCAGCGGTGCTCCTTGAACATGTCCCATTCCTCGAAGGAATCGGGATCGAGCAGCAGCTCGATGCGCTCGCGCGCGGTCAGTTTGCCTTTTGCATGTTGCGAATCGATTCGCTTTTGTCCGCCGCCCAGGCGTGCCGCGGCGCGTTTATCGTCCAGTTGCCGGATGATTTCCTGCATGTTTCGCTCCCCAGATGAATTGCCCTGCTATTTGCCTTCAAACAATCCGAGCAGACGCTGCGCGGCGAGCGTCGGCATGGTGTGGCCCAGCGCAACCGCCTCGACCAGGGCCGGCATCTTGGCCTTGACCTGCGGATTGCCGCGAAAGCGTGCGCTCAGGCCGCGGTCGATCAGTTCCCACATCCAGGCCAGCGCCTGCCCGCGCCGCTTGGCGATGAACTCGCCGCTGGCGCTCATGGTTTCGCGGAAGCGCGTCACCTCGGCCCAGAACGCGGCCACGCCGTCGCTCTTGAGCGCCGAAAGAATCAGTACCGGCGGCTCCCAACCCGGCGTGGTATGCCGCAACATCGACAGCGCGCTCTTCAGTTGCGCCTGCGCCAGCGCCGCCGCCTGGGGGTCGAGGTCGGCCTTGTTGATGACGATCAGGTCGGCCAGTTCGACGATGCCCTTCTTGATTGCCTGCAGATCGTCGCCGGCGTTGGGCAACTGCAGCAGCATGAAGATGTCGGTCATCGCGGCCACCGAGGTTTCCGACTGGCCGACGCCGACGGTTTCGACGATTACCACGTCGAAGCCGGCGGCCTCGCACAGCAGCAGCGTCTCGCGCGTGCGATCGGCCACGCCGCCCAGCGACCCGGCCGAGGGCGAGGGCCGGATGAACGCTTCCGGCCGTTGCGAGAGCAATTCCATGCGGGTCTTGTCGCCGAGTATCGATCCGCCCGATACGCTCGACGACGGATCGACCGCGAGCACCGCGACTTTGAGCCCCTGCTCGATCAGGTAGAGGCCGAAAGTCTCGATGAAGGTCGATTTGCCCACCCCCGGCACGCCGGAGATGCCGATGCGGATCGAATTGCCGGTATGCGCCAGCAGCGCTTCGATCACCTGATGGGCGCGCTGCTGGTGATCGTGCCGAGTCGACTCGATCAGCGTGATGCTCTTGGCCAGCGCGCGGCGGTTCTTCGCCAGCACGCCGTCGACCAGGTGCTGGTCGACGGCTGCCAGTGCAGGGCGTGCTTCGGTGCGGTTCATCGGCGAGTGGCCGGAAGACATGCCGCCCGGTCAGGCCGGTGCGCGCGCCTTGCGGATCGCCGCCAGAACGTCCTTTGCCGCCGCCGGAATCGGCGTGCCCGGGCCGAAGATGCCCGAAACGCCGGCCTTCCAGAGGAAGTCGTAGTCCTGCGGCGGAATCACGCCGCCGACGAAGACGATGATGTCGTTGGCGCCTTCCTTCTTCAGCGCGCTCAGCAGTTCCGGCACCAGCGTCTTGTGGCCGGCCGCCAGGGTCGACACGCCGACTGCATGAACGTCGTTCTCCACCGCCTGGCGGGCGGCTTCCGCGGGAGTCTGGAACAGCGGGCCGATATCGATATCGAAACCCAGGTCGGCGAAGGCCGAGGCCACCACCTTGGCGCCGCGGTCGTGGCCGTCCTGGCCGAGCTTGGAGATCATGATGCGCGGGCGGCGCCCGTCTTCGCTGGCGAACTGCTCGATCGCCTGCTGCAGTTCCTTCCAGCCGGCATCGGCTTCGAAGCCCGCGCCGTACACACCCGATACCCGTTGCGAATCGGCGCGATAACGGCCCCAGGCCGATTCCAGCGCATCGGAAATCTCGCCCACGGTTGCGCGCACGCGCATCGCGGTGATCGCCAGTTCGAGCAGGTTGCCCTGTCCGCTGCGCGCCGACTCGCCGAGCGCTGCCAGCGCCTGCTCGACCGCCTTGCCGTCGCGGCTCGCGCGGATGGTCTTCAGCCGCGCGATCTGCGAGTCGCGCACCGCGCTGTTGTCGATTTCACGCGTATCGAGCTTGGCTTCTTCCTTGAGCTTGTACTTGTTGACGCCGACGATCACGTCCTTGCCCGAATCGATGCGCGCCTGCTTGTCCGCCGCCGCCGCCTCGATCTTGAGCTTGGCCCAGCCGCTGCCGACCGCTTTGGTCATGCCGCCCATGCGGTCGACTTCCTCGATGATCTGCCACGCCTGATCGGCCATGTCCTGGGTCAGCCTCTCCATCATGTACGAGCCGGCCCACGGGTCGATCACGTTGCAGATATGCGTCTCTTCCTGAATGATCAACTGCGTATTGCGAGCGATGCGCGAGGAAAAATCGGTCGGCAGCGCGATCGCTTCGTCGAGCGAGTTGGTATGCAGCGACTGGGTGCCGCCGAATACCGAAGCCATCGCTTCGATGGTGGTGCGCACGACGTTGTTGTACGGGTCCTGCTCGGTCAGCGACCAGCCGGAGGTCTGGCTGTGGGTGCGCAGCATCGACGACTTCGGGCTCTTCGGGTTGAACGCCTGCATGATCTTCCACCACAGCATGCGCGCGGCGCGCATCTTGGCGATCTCCAGATAGAAGTTCATGCCGATGCCCCAGAAGAAGCTAAGGCGCCCGGCGAACTCATCCACGTCCAGTCCCTTGGCCAGCGCGGTCTTCACATATTCCTTGCCGTCGGCCAGGGTGAACGCCAGTTCCAGCGCCTGATTGGCGCCGGCTTCCTGCATGTGGTAGCCGGAAATGCTGATCGAGTTGAACTTGGGCATCTTGTGCGCCGTGTACTCGATGATGTCGCCGACGATGCGCATCGACGGCTCCGGCGGGTAGATGTAGGTGTTGCGGACCATGAACTCCTTGAGGATGTCGTTCTGGATCGTGCCGCTCAACTTGTCCTGCGGCACGCCCTGTTCCTCGGCGGCCACCACATAGCCGGCCAGCACCGGCAGCACCGCGCCGTTCATGGTCATCGAGACGCTGATCTTCTCGAGCGGAATGCCGTCGAACAGAATCTTCATGTCCTCGACCGAATCGATCGCCACGCCGGCCTTGCCGACGTCGCCGGTCACTCGCGGGTGGTCCGAGTCATAGCCGCGATGGGTGGCCAGATCGAAGGCCACCGACACGCCCTGGCCACCGGCCGCCAGATTGCGCCGGTAAAAGGCGTTCGATTCCTCCGCGGTCGAGAAGCCGGCGTACTGGCGAATGGTCCACGGCCGCACCGCGTACATCGTCGCCTGCGGGCCGCGCAAGTACGGCGCCAGTCCGGGCAGGGTGTCGACGTAGGGCAGTCCTTCGATATCGCGCTTGGTGTACAGCGGCTTGACGGTGATGCCGTCGGAAGTCTTCCAGTCGAGTTTGGAGACATCGCCGCCCGGCGCCGACTTGGTGGCGGCCTTGGCCCAGAGGTCAATTTGAGAAGAATCGGGACATTTCGCGGAGTCGGACATGGTTGTCTCCCAAGAATTGGTCGCAGTGAGATCGTTCGGACGTTTGCCGCGCCGGCTGCTTCTGTTGTTGCCGAGGCGGATTTCGAGCTTATCCTGAAAGCGGGGCAACGGAACAGCCCCGGTTTCCCCAATCAGGGAAACCCGCCACCGCCCGGCGCAGGATCGCCTTGACAATCAATGCACTGCATAATACGTTATCCATAATTATGAGTGCAAGAGCCGTGTTGCACCGCACTATCTCGAATCAATAAAGCGGCCTGACTGCGTTAGCGCCCACTTCTGATATGAGCCCCGGCGCCATTGTCTCGACCGCGCTTTACCAGGAAGTCGCCGAGCGTTTGCGGCAACGCATCTTCGCGCACGATCTGGCGCCCGGCAGCTGGATCGACGAGCAGGCGCTGGCCGAGCATTACGGCATCTCGCGCACGCCGATGCGCGAGGCGCTCAAGGTGCTGGCCTCGGAAGGGCTGGTCACGCTCAAACCGCGCCGCGGCTGCTACGTCACCGAACTGACCGAACAGGATCTGGACGACATTTTTCCGGTGCTCGCGCTGCTCGAAGGGCGCTGCGCCTACCAGGCGGTCACCAGGGCGCGGCCGGCCGACCTGGCCCGCCTGCGCGCTGCCCACGCCCTGCTCGAACGCACCGCCGCCAGCGGCGATGTCGACGCCTTCTTCGAGGCCAACCAGCAATTCCACCGCCAGGTGCAGCAACTCGCCGGCAACCGCTGGCTGCTCCAGGTGATCGATGACATGCGCAAGGTGCTCAAGCTCAACCGGCACGATTCGCTGTCGCGCGAAGGCCGCGTCGGCGAATCGCTCAACGAGCACCGCGCGATCATGCAGGCCATCGAAGCCGGCGACGCCGCCGCCGCCCAGGCGCGCATGCACGAGCACCTGCTCAACGGCCGCGCCGCGCTCGCCGCGCTGGCCGCGCGTTAGCGAACGCGGCGGCGCCTCGGGCTACACTTGCACCGAATCGCGTTGCAGGAGTTGCCCATGATCGATCACACCGGCCTCGTCGTCACCGACCTGGCTCGCAGCAAAGCGTTCTACTCGGCCGCGCTCGGCGCCATCGGCCTCGCGCTGCTGAAGGAATTCCCCGCCTCGCTCACCGGCGGCAGCGATGTCGCCGGCTACGGCGAACTTGCGCCGGCCGGCGAGTCGCGCAGCCCGGAATTCTGGCTTTCCAACGGCGACCCCGGCTCGAACCGGGTGCACGTCGCCTTCCGCGTCGAGCAACGCGCCGCGGTGGAAGCCTTCCACCGCGCCGCGCTGGCAGTCGGAGGCCGCGACAACGGTGGCCCCGGCCTGCGCCCGCACTACCACCCCGACTACTACGCCGCCTTCGTGCTCGACCCGGACGGCCACAACATCGAGGCGGTCTGCCGCCGGCGCGCATGAGCGCGCGCATCGACAGCAAGCGCGACGGCGCCATCGCCACCGTCACCCTGGTCAATGAAGACAAGCTCAACGCCGTCACCGCGCAGATGTGGCGCGACCTCAAGGCGGTCTTCGACGCCCTCTCGGGCGACGACAGCCTGCGCTGCGTGATCGTGCGCGGCGCCGGCCCCGCCTTTGCCGCCGGCGGCGACATCGGCGAGTTCGCCGCCCTGCGCGACACCCTCGAGCGCGCCCGCCGCCTCCATGAAGAATGGGTGGCACCCGCGCTGGCCGCCGTGCGCGATTGCCTGCACCCGACCATCGCCGCCATCCGCGGCCCCTGCATCGGCGGCGGGCTCGAGATCGCCTGCGCCTGCGACATCCGCATCGCCGCCGCCGATGCGCGCTTCGGCGCGCCGATCAACCGGCTCGGCTTTTCCATGGCGCCGGACGAACTGGCGGCGGTGATGGCAGTCACCGGCCCGGCCACCGCGCTCGAACTGCTGCTCGAAGGGCGCATCATCCCCGCCGACGAAGCGCTGCGCCGCGGGCTGGTGAGCCGCGCGGTGGCGGTCGAACTGTTCGAGGCCGCGATCAACGGCAGCGCGCAACAGATCGCCGCCGGCGCCCCGCTGGTCGCCCGCGCCCACAAACGGCTCATCCGCCGCCTGCAGCAGCCCGCGCCGCTCTCCGAAGCCGAGGTGCTTGCCAGCTACGACTGGCTGACCCACGAGGATTACCGCGAAGGCATCGCCGCCTTCGCCGCCCGCCGCAAGCCGGAATTCACCGGCCGCTGAACGGCCACCGCGACAGGCATCGCCAGGAGCCGCATGGATAGGCGATCTGCGGCATGGCAAGGCTGCAAGCCAGTACTGGTGCGGCCCGCGGGATAGGCATGCTGTAGATCGCCTATCCATGGGGCCTGCAGGCCGATGCTTTGCGCTGGGTCTTCCCGGCGGACGTGGTGCGACGGCGTTCCCTACGGCGCGGTTGGCGGCAATTGCGCCAATTGCTGCTCGAACCACGCTATCCAGTCCTGATTCGGCATCAATCGCCCGGCGGCCTTCAGCGCAATCAGGATGTCCCGGCCGCGCAGCAAGTGGTCGCGCCGCGCCTCGACACTGAGCACGTGCTCCAGGCTGCCGAGTTTGGCGCACGATACAGCGAGATCGGCTTGCCATTGCGCACTGGCCGGATCGCGCGTTGCCAGCGCCTCGCGGATGGTCAGGCTCTTGCGGAAGGCAGCCAGCGCGCCCGGCCCGTCGCCCTGTGCCAGCAGCACGTCGCCGATCTTGTTGTGGCTGACCGAGAGATCGCGCTGCCAGCCCGTATTCGCCGGATCGCGCGCAGCCAGCGCCTCAGCGATAGCGAGGCTCATTCGGTAGGCGGTTAGCGCGCCCGAACGGTCGCCCTGTGCCAGCAGCACGTCGCCGATCTTGTTGTGGCTGACCGAGAGATCGCGCTGCCAATCGGCATTGGCCAGATCGCGCGCAGCCAACGCCTCGCCGATGGCGAGACTCTTGCGGTAGGCGGCCAGTGCGCCCGGCACGTCCCCTTGGCCAACTAACACGTCGCCGATTCTGTCATTGCTGACCGAGAGATCGCGCTGCCACCCGGTATTGGCCGGATCGCGCACAGCCAGCGCCTCAGCGATGGCGAGGCTCATGCGGTAGGCGGTTAGCGCGGCCGACCGGTCGCCCTGGGCCAGCAGCACGTTGCCGACCTTGTTGTGGCTGACCGAGACATCGCGCTGCCACTCGGTGTTGGTCGGGTCGCGTGCGGCAAGCGCCCCTGCGATTCCGAGACCCTTGCGGTACGCGGCAAGTGCGGCCACGCCGTCGCCCTGGGCCAACAGCGCATTGCCGATCCGGTCATGGACGACCGAAAGATCGCGCTGCCACTCGGTATTGGCCGGATCGCGCGCAGCTAGTGCCTCGCGGATGGCGAGGCTCTTGCGGTAGGCGGCCAGTGCGGCCGGCTGGTCGCCCAGGGCCAATATCGCGTCGCCAATCTTGACGTGGCTGACCGAGAGATCGCGCTGCCACTCGGCATTGGTATTGGCCGGATCGCGCGTAACCAGCGCCTCAGTGATGGCAAGGCTGTTGCGGTAGGCGGCCAGCGCGGCTGGTCCGAGGCCTTGGCCCACCGACGCGTCGCCGACCTTGTTGTGGCTGACCGAGAGATCGCGCTGCCAATCGGTATTGGCCGGATCGCGAGCGGCCAGCGCCTCGCGGACGGCGAGGCTCTTGCGGTAGGCGGCCAGTGCGCCTGGCTGGTCTCCCAAGGCCACCAGCACCTCGCCGAACTTCTCCTGGCTGACCGAGAGATCGCGCTGCCAAGCGGTGTTGGCCGGATCGCGCGTGGCGAGTGCCTCGGCGATGAGCGCGCTCTTGCGGTAGGCGGCCAATGCGCCCGGCACGTCGCCCTGGGCCACCAGCACGTTGCCGATTCTGTCATAGCTCACCGAGAGATCTCGCTGCCAACCGACATTGGCTGGATCGCGTCCGGCGAGCGCGTCACGGATGGCGAGGCTCTTGCGGAAGGCGGCCAGCGCGCCCGGCCCGTCGCCCTGGGCCACGAGCACGTCGCCGATCCTGTCATGGTTGACCGAGAGATCGCGCTGCCAGCCGGTATTGGCCGGATCGCGCGCGGACAGCGCCTCGAAGGTCGCGAGGCTCTTGCGATAGGCGGCCAGTGCGGCCAGCCTTTTGCCCTGGGCTACCAGCACGTCGCCCAACTCGTTTTGCGCTGCGGCGCGGTCGCGATCGTCCCGGGCGGTATCGGCCGAGGAATTGGCCGCGCGCAGAGCGTCGCCGAGTCGTCCCGTATTTCGGTACAGCCTGGAGAGTTCCACCCAATCCCAATGCACGCCCGGATCCAGTCGCGCAACTTCCTCGAACCGGGCGATGACCTCCGGAGTGCCCAGTTTGCCCCGCGTGCGCGCTTCCAGCGCCAGCATGGCGATGCGCCTGCCTTCGGCCGCACTTTCGATCTCTGCGCCTTTCTTGCGCGCCGCATCGCGCGCCGCACGCAGCGCATCGAGCACACCGAGCGCACCGACTTCGTCGCCGCTGTTGAAGCGGGCCAGGGCGGCGGCGCCTTGCGGGGTCGCGGCAATGTCTTGCACCGATTTGCGGAACACCGCGATCTCTGCCGCATAGGCACGATCGCGCGCAGCCAGCCCCGCGACATAGGTCTCCTGCGCCTCGGCCAATTCGTTCTGCAGCCTCGCGCTGCTGGCGCGCAACTCGCTCAGTTCTGCCTGCCGTTTCGTCTCGCCGGCACGTGCGTCCTTCAGCGCGGTCTGCAGTTTCGTCTCGCCGGCACGCAGCCGCGAGCGCATTTCTTCGATCTGCTTGCGTTGTGCGCGCAGTTGCTGGTCGGCGATGCGCTCGCCTGCAGCTTGGGTGGCCGAAGCGGCGAACAACGCGGCTGCCACTTCGGCACGTGCATCGACTTGTGCGATTGTTGTGCCGGCTGGCTGCGCGGCCACCGAGTGAATCAAGGCCAGGCTCAGGCCGCAGAGCAGCACGACGAGCAAACCCGGTCTAG
>WBZP01003361.1_pt1 | contig 17386 bp, 12 predicted proteins | sample 5204301 | NCBI WGS metagenome assembly WBZP01 (sample SAMN12412401, study PRJNA552823) | activated sludge metagenome | isolation source: activated sludge from nitrification reactor of wastewater treatment plant... | place: USA: Pennsylvania | collected 2017 | reverse complement strand
TGCCAATGGAGCACCTATCACTGTACCTTCTCAGGATATGGTTTTGGGTCTTTATTACGTTACCAAAGGAAAAAGATCAACTCCTGAAGAACCGATAACCGGAGAAGGTAAAACCTACTATTCTGCAGAGGAAGTCGTGATTGCAATCAATGAAGGTCAGCTTTCGAAACATGCTTTTATCAAAGTGAAAGTGTCGGTGAAAAATGACAAAGGTGAATTGGAAGAAAAACTTATCGAAACCGTAGCAGGTCGTGTATTATTTAACCAGTTTGTTCCGGAAAAAGTTGGATATATCGATGAATTGTTGACCAAGAAAAAACTACAGTCAATCATTGGTAAAGTATTCAAAGAAGTATCTTTTGCACGTACAGCTCAATTTCTTGACGATATCAAAGAACTAGGTTTCCAGTCAGCCTTTAAAGGTGGTTTGTCAATCGGTTTAGGTGATATCATGATTCCTGAAGAAAAGCAGGCTTTGATTGAAAATGCTCGTACTGAAGTTGAAGAAGTACAAAGCAACTATATGTTTGGTATCATTACCGAGCGTGAGCGTTACAACCAAATCATCGATATCTGGACACGCGTTAACACTCGATTGAGAGAGACACTGCTTCGTCAGCTGGAAAATGATCGCCAGGGCTTTAACCCTGTATATATGATGATGCACTCAGGAGCCCGTGGTTCGCAGGAGCAAATTCGTCAGTTAGGTGGTATGAGGGGTCTTATGGCCAAACCTCAGAAAAATATCGCAGGTTCTGTGGGCGAAATCATCGAGAACCCGATTCTTTCCAACTTCAAAGAAGGTCTTGATGTACTTGAGTACTTTATCTCTACTCATGGTGCCCGTAAAGGTCTTGCCGATACAGCCCTTAAGACTGCCGATGCGGGTTATCTGACTCGTCGTCTTCATGATGTAGCTCAGGATGTGGTAGTTAATGAAGTGGACTGCGGTACTTTGAGAGGTATCAATGTTTCGGCCTTGAAAGAAAACGATGACATCATCGAGCCTCTTTCTGAGCGTATTTTGGGTCGTACTTCTGTACATGATATTATTGACCCTATAACTAAAGAATTGATATTGCCAGCCGGTGAAGAAATCACTGAGGAAATAGCAGAAAGAATTGATGAAACCGCTATCGAAACCATAGAGATTCGTTCGGCTCTTACCTGCGAAACTAAAGTAGGTATTTGTTCTAAATGCTATGGACGTAACCTGGCCTCAGGTCGTATGGTTGACGCCGGTGAAGCTGTGGGTGTAATTGCCTCTCAGTCAATTGGTGAGCCTGGTACTCAGCTTACTCTTCGTACTTTCCACACCGGTGGTACTGCGATGAACGTGTCGGTTGAAGCCAACCTGAAAGCCAAATTTGCCGGTAAAATTGATTTTGAAGAAATCAAAACAGTAGAGTCTGTTGATAAAGAAGGTAACCCTGCCACAATCGTAATCGGTCGTAGAGGTGAAATCAGAATTATTGATGAGGCTACCAAACAAATCTTGATTTCAAACATTGTACCTTATGGTTCAACCATTCAGGTAAAAGATGGTCAGAAAATTGCCAAAGGTGAGCCTATCTGTCACTGGGATCAGTTCAACGCCGTAATCTTAACCGAATTTGACGGTGTGGTAGAGTATGATTCAATTGAAGAAGGTGTTACTTACCGCGAAGAGGCTGATGAGCAAACCGGTTTCCGTGATAAAGTAATCACTGACTCTAAAGACAGAGCTAAAAACCCTTCAATTATTATCAAATCAGGTGATGAAACCAAAGAATATAACCTTCCGGTTAATGCTCGTTTGATGGTAGAGGATGGTCAGCAAATCAAAGCAGGTCAGATTTTAGCTAAAATACCAAGAGCGATCAATATGAACCGCGATATCACCGGTGGTCTTCCAAGGGTAACAGAGCTTTTCGAAGCACGAAACCCTTCAAACCCTGCTGTTGTTTCTGAGATCGACGGTGTGGTTTCTTATGGTAGCATTAAGCGTGGTAACCGTGAGATTTTTGTGGAAGCCAAGGACGGTACCAAAATGAAATACATGGTATCTCTTTCAAAACTTATCCTCGTGCAGGAGGGTGACTACATCCGTGCGGGTGAGCCACTTTCTGACGGTGCCATTACACCTGCCGACATTCTTCGTATCAAAGGACCAACCGCCGTTCAGGAATATTTGGTTGATGAAACACAGGCCGTATATCGTCAGCAGGGTGTGAAAATCTCAGACAAGCACATAGAGGTAATCGTACGTCAGATGATGCAGAAAGTAGATGTGCTCGATGCTGGTGACACGATGTTCCTTGAAATGCAGGCAGTAGATAAGTGGACCTTCCGTGAAGAAAATGACCGCATTATTGACAAGAAAGTGGTGGTTGATGCAGGAGCGTCTGAATTCTACAAACCTGGTCAGATTATCACCAACCGTGAGTTTAGAGATGAAAACGGTCGCCTGAAACGTGAAGACAAGAAACTTATGACTGTGCGTGATGCTCAGCCTGCGGTTTCTCAGGTAATCCTTCAGGGTATTACCACGGCTTCATTGGGTACTGAGTCGTTTATCTCTGCTGCCTCGTTCCAGGAAACTACCAAGGTACTTTCTGAAGCAGCCGTAAAAGGTAAGCGTGACGACCTGGCCGGTCTGAAAGAAAACGTAATCGTGGGTCACCTGATCCCTGCCGGTACCGGAAAACGCACCTATCAAAACATACAGGTAAATACTGTAGAAGAGATAGAAGCTGCTCAGGCCCGCAGATTGGCAGAGCCTCGCAGAAGAGAATACGTAGATTAATTTCTAAAAACGCTAATATCAAAAATCCCCTTCTGGCTATGCTGGAAGGGGATTTTTTATGTGATAGTTGACTTAAAATTTATCCTCAAAATAAATCTTAAAATAGCCTTTTCGGAATTCCTTTATCTTTGAAAGGGATGAATTTTCTTTTGGGAAATCAAGTTTGTAGTTTAATTCGAATACCCCCTCAATGTATTTGCTGGTAATATTCAATATTTCAACGTAACTTGATTTTGATTTGTCAGGAAGATATTTTTCAACATAACCATCTTCACTATAAGTAGAATAAAGACTATAAACCTTACCCAATTCTTCACAGTTTAGATTTTTATTTTTTTTAGAATCAAAAATTATTTCGTGCCTACCAATTTTTAACGGAATCAATTCAAAATAAAAGCCTTTAGAAATTTCGAATGTTTTAGAAAATCCAAAACTTAGATTTATATAGGAATTGACACATTGAATTTTTAAACTATCGATTTTTTGAATAGAAAAAAAGGGATCCACATCATTCCACTTATTAAACTCTTTTTGAGTTTTTTCAAACCAATCATTGCCATTTTCTAAAACATATACCTTATTGACTTGTTCAGAATTAAATTTTTCACATGAAGATAAAGCAAAGAATGCGATTGTTAAAAAGAGGGCATTTTTCATATTTTTGAAAGTTATTTAACTAAAATTCGCTTAATTGTTTTTCTTTTTTCTCCGGTTAAATTTAAATAATAGATACCCTTATTTAAATCTTTCAAACTTATAGATTCTTCAAAAGAACCTCCAGGTATGTTTTTTTCATAATACGTTTTTATTTTTGTTCCATATTCATCAAAAATTGATAAGTTTAAAGTTTCTGATTTTTCAATATTGAATTTAATTATTACTTTTTCTTCTGAAGGGTTTGGATAAATCTCAAAATTAAAATCCTGTTTAGAATTTTCGGTTAATGTAGAGACTTCGAATTGTTTTTCATCTTTTAAGATTGAATTTGCTAAAGTTACATATAGAATTCCAGTGGCAATCTGCCCGTCTGAAGAGGTTACTTTAACCCGCTTATATTGTGCAAATGAGGCTCCCGGATAAGCAACTTGATTGAGCGTATTACCATTAATTCCATAAAGTGTATAATAATTTATTCCGTTGCTACTTTCGGACCATTCATATGAATAAGAACTTCCTCCACAAGATACATTTGCTTCCCATGTATTTTGAACTAAGGGTTGTACTACGTTATTGCCTGAAATAGAAACATTTAATCTTTCAGGTTTAAAAGCCGCAACCAAAGGAGCAACTTCTGATATTATTCGAGCTACATTATTTGTATTAGTGGTTCCAGTTGCTGTTCCTCCAACGGTAACATTTGGATTTGAAAACCTAAGTACTCTTGTATATTGAGTTACTCCGCTTTGTATCGCCATAATTGTTCTTTCAAATTTCCTACCACATAACCAACAATTCTTATAGTCATATGCGTATCCATGCGTATAACTTGGGGCTGTATCATTTTGATGTCTGCCACCTAAAAGATGTCCTACTTCATGAGCAAGTGTATATTGACTGTTAATTGCACTAATTCTAACAACTGCAAAGGCGTTACTTATAGAAGTATTAATAGCATCACTTCTTACAAAACCAGCAACTGGATTATTATTATTATCTACATAATTTGCCTCAGCTATTAAAATTACTATATCGGCAGCATATTGATTTCTCAATGAAATAACAGTATTATTATTTTTAATATTATCAATTTCAGAATCATTCGAAATATTCGTGTTTTCAGAAAAATTTAATTCAACTATCCCTGTATTTATCAATTTTGCTGAAGTATTTGTAATATTGCTATTAACAGCGGAAGTATTAAAATGACCAATACCATTATTTATAGTTTGTATGTAATTTGGGTCTATAAGCTTTGCAGCGGGTGTAACCAAACATAAGACCCTAACTCCATTAACCTGATAACATGGTAAAATAGTTTGGTTTTCTTTTATTCTTAAATTTTTTTCAATGTTTGGTTTTTCTTCAAAATTTCCACAACCTAACTTACTGGTTTCTCCCGATTTCGTGTCAAATTCTATTAAGGTACTTGTATCATCGTCATTATAATAAATTGAAAATGCACGATCATTGATTCTAAAGAAAGAGTTTATTTTACCATCTTTTGACAAAATAAAAAACTCTCCTTCCTCATTACCAATAGCTCCATAACAAGAATAATTACTTTCGGATTCTGAAACCAAACTTTTGATGTTGCATTGGATTTTATAATCAAGACCTGGTATCAAAATTTTAAAACTATTGTTTTTTATATGATTTTCAAGTTTGTCTAATTTCACGATTCTGATATTTTTGATATCTTTATAATTTGAAAATACTTTTAAATTCTGTGTTTTTTTTTCCTCAGGTATATTATCAATAGTATTTATGAAATTTGGAGATTGAGAGAAAACTACATTGGAATAAATTAAGCCAATAAAAAAAAAGTTTAAATAAGATTTCATTACATTAAAAGTTAAATATTTAGTAGCTTCCTCTAAGGTGGAATAGCTGTTGACCTATCAGAAAAGTCTGATTTGCTGTGGTTTTATTGATAATATTATCTTAATTTTTATGAATTCTGGCTCAATTTATGATGGGGGGATTTTTCCTATTTCTTTTTTAAATATTTATTAAAGGGATAGTATTTGGGTTAAACTAATTGAACTATAGGCTTTTATATTAAAAGTTTTTACTTTTGAATCATTAACTCTAATGTAAATTTTTATAAAAAAAAGCAGAGTTTCTTACTCTGCCTGTCTTCTTTTTCCGTAATGTCTGTCTCGTTCAAAGGAAGTAATATGCCGTTCTTTTTTACTATGGAAAATGTCATCTATCGTAATCAATATGCCTGTTTCTTCTACTTCTCCAAACTCATCATTGAGAGCTGTACCAAAGGTTTTCATAGTTGAGGACAGTCCCATGTAGGTATTAATGAGCGGAGGGATGTTTTCACCCAATGCCCTTACTCTTGAATTGAGAATTTTGTATCCATCTTTGTAAGGAAGACCTTCAAACATTCCATCTAATGCCGAAACATCACCAAAATAGCCCAGTGGTTTAATAGGCCACACAAGCTTTTCAGGATCAGGAAAATAATGATTCATAAAATACAGCAAAAGATCCCTGGCTTCTTTATTATAATGCGGATACATGGTTACTTTTCCAAACAAATATTTGATGTCAGGATTCAAAACCACGATTGCTCCCAGGCCATCCCAGAGGTTATCCAATGAAAAAAGGCCTTTGCGGTTATCTTTGCCCGGCTGAAATTTGGGTTGAACAAACGACCGACCCAATTCAATAGTATAAGGCAGGTATTCGGTTTTAAATTTTTCGGAAAAATGAAAATAGTGAGTTGTAGATAAATTGTGTACGCCATGAGCGTTAAGACTCACATCACCGCCCCTGATTAGTCGGTAGCCAGCTACTATTTCTTCTTCTTCAGGATCCCATGTTATAAGCTGATCATAAGCATCTTCGCAGGTATCATTTTCATCAATATCTACCGCCAGACCTGTACCACCGCCTGCCGCTCTGAATGTAAGCTCTCTCAGGCGGCCAATTTCCTGAATGGTATTGGGCTGCCTGTGGTGGTTGACCAGATGAACTTCAATATTGCCAAAATTTGTATATCTCAGAAACGTACCCTCATTTATTTCCTTCTTAAGTACTTCTCGTGCTATAGGTTCTAATATTTTCTGCATAAATGTAATTTATTATGCCATTGCATAAACTATCTCTTTTACTTTTTCGGCCCACTCCTGTTCGGTTTTGGTTTTGTCGAAGCAGGTATAAGGAATAGGTTTTCCTATTACTATGGTTACTTTTTTCCCTTTTTGAGCAAACATTTCATCTGCCAGATAAAACATTTCGATGTTGGCTCCGATTCCTATGTTTTTACGAAATCTCGCTAAATTATAAAAAAAGTCTGAATTACGCCCTTCTATGTAAACCGGAATAATATCTTTTTTGTATTTTTTGGCTTTAGAAATAAAACTTTTCTTCCATTCCAGGTCTTTGATTATTCCGTTTTTTCGTTTGCGGGAAACCAAACCAGCAGGGAATACCAGCATCGCCTGATCACTTGCATAAGTTTCATCAATTGCCTTCATGGCGTCTCTGGCCTGTGACCCGTGTTTATTAATAGGGATAAACAATGAGCCCAGGTTTTTAATGTTCATGAGGATGTCGTTTACCAAAAACCTGATATCTGACCTGTACTTTCCCAGAGCATGCATAAAGGCTATGCCATCAAGGCCTCCCAATGGGTGATTCGACGCAAAAATAGCACCTCCGCTTAGTGGTATATTTTCGGCTCCTTTGAGCTCTACATTGATTTTAAGTTCCTGATTGATAAGAGCATCAACAAATTCAAGACCTTGAAGGTGGCCGATGTTATGCATCACGGCGTTGATATCGTCTTCATGTACTATACGCTCAATGTACCTCAATAAAAATCCCGGCATCCATTTAAGGAGCTTTGGGTTTTTTCTGGCAATCACGTCACGAATTACTATAAACTTCTGATTTCCCATAAAATCATTCACGGTCACTTTAGAAAAATTTTTCCTGAAAAATGTAAACGACTAAAGTGATTTTGTTTTTTAGATTACGAGTTTCTCCCGCCTTATTATTTTTCATAAACGTTAAATTGTTTCAAAAGGCTTTTGAAAAAATCCAAACCAGGCCGGGATATTGGTTTTGTTTCTCCATCACAAAATTACGGATGTTTTTATTAAGCAACATGGTGTATTGATGGATTATTTTGAATTAGTGGATTTTAGTATTTGCAAAAGTGTAGAATGGGAATACTATTTTGTATTAGAAACTCCAGTATTTAGTCTGACTCATTTCATAATTAATATATTAGGGCAATTCATATTGCTGCCATGGCTTTTAATATTTGGTAAATAGATAATCACTGACTGAACAAAATGAAAATTTAGATTTTGATTAGGATGTAATGGGGTTGAAAACAAAATCTCCTAAATTGCATCGGAAATTTTTAATTTATCATGGCCTCAATATTTACAAAAATTATCAATGGGGAGATTCCTTGCCATAAAATAGCAGAAACCGACGACTTCTTTGCTTTTCTTGATGTGTTTCCCTGTGCACCCGGGCATACTTTGGTAGTCCCGAAAAAAGAAATTGACTACCTCTTTGATCTCAGCGATGAGCTTTATGGAGGCTTTATGGCATTTGCGAAATCTTTGGAGCCGGCTATACGAAAGGCCGTTCCCTGCAAACGAGTGGGCGTTGCAGTTATTGGCCTGGAGGTACCTCATGCTCACGTACATCTGATACCCATGAACAGCATGGCTGATATGAATTTTAATGCTAAAATAAAAATTAGCCAGGAGGAATTAGCCGAAATTGCATCAAAAATAAAAGCCAATTTACCCTGAATTACCAGAGAAATTGGCTCTAACTTTATTCGACCTTGAAACTTTATCTTGTCAGACGATCTTTTAATTCTTTTCTGGCGATGTGAATTCGGTTTTTTACCGTTCCGATGGGTATTTCAAGGTGCTCGGCTATTTCATGATACTTATAACCTTCAAAATACATCTTGAACGGTACACTATGAACCTGGTCGATGTTTGAAAGGGCTTTGTTGATTTCTTCCATCGAAAGATTTCCGAGAGCGTCGTTTTCCACCGCATTTCCGTCAGAATTAATATAATGTTGGTGGTCAGTATGATCAAAAACGGTGTTTCGCTTGACCATTTTCTGGTATCCGGTGATAAACGTGTTTCTCATAATAGTATAAAGCCAGGCAGCCAGATTGGTGCCGTCTTCAAACTTCTCACGATTGACAAATGCCTTCATCAAAGTGTCTTGAATAAGGTCATTGGCATCGTCATAATTTCTGGTAAGTTTTAAGGCAAAAGGCCTCAAAGTTTTTGAGTTATTGCTGAGAGCGTAATTAAATTCAAGAGATGTCATATTTGCTGATTTGCTTTTTGTTTAATCAAAAATATATTTTGTTAAACACAATACAATGTAAAATATAAACATTTTGGCCTAAATATCAATATATTTATACAAAATATGAGAAATAGACAATTGTTTTGTTTAATGAAAATAAAAAATTAATAAACAAAATGTTTTATCCGAAATTTTAACTACTGAAAACCTACTTAAAAAGATTAGCCCTACCTCCAGTATCAAATTGTTTATAATATTAGGAAGAATAAAATTTATGTCAATCAAAAAATATTTTCAAAAAAGCCACCTTTAACCTTTTATACTGCCCGCAGGAAACTATTTTTGTGTATGAACAATCAAAATGGTCAGTTTCCTCTATCTGAAACCACAACTTTTGTGGAGGTGCTGTTGCCTGTTCCGATACCTCAGACTTTTACCTACAGAGTTCCAAGGGAGTTGGTCGAATGGGTAAAAGTGGGAAGCAGGGCCGTGGTAGAGTTTGGGAAATCAAGAGTGTTGACAGCAGTTATTGTTAAGATTCATGACGAGCCACCCCAAAAAACTCAGGCAAAGTATCTTTTGGAGCTGCTGGATGCCGAACCTATGGTTCTGCCTTCACAAATCTGGCTTTTCAATTGGGTTGCGGAATATTACATGTGCTACCCTGGAGAGGTGTTAAATGTGGCTTTGCCTTCAGGGCTCAAGATAAGTAGTCAGTCCAAAATTCAATATAATCCCGAGTTTGCACATCCTGAATTGCTGTCACCTGAGGAGTCACTTTTGATGGAAGTATTGCTCAGGGAAGACTCTCTCAATTATGAAGAAGTGGGCAGGTTGCTTGACAAACAAGATGTAAATAAAGCCATCAAGGAACTTGTGGCTAAGCATGCGATAATCGTTTATGAAGAAGTAAAAGAAAAATATAAACCAAAAATCATAAAGAAAATCCGGCTGAATCGTGTTTATGAAGGTTCGGAAGAAATCCTGATTTTGATTGAAGGCCTCGAAAAAAATCAAAAGCAGCAGGCAGTGATTCTGGAATATCTGAGCCATGTCTCTATTTCTGACCTTACCACAAGAAATAAAGAGGGGATTTTCAAGTCTTCTTTGCGGGAAGGAAACATTTCGGATTCATCACTTAAAACCTTAATAGAAAAAGGAATATTGGAGGAGTTTGAGGTGGTAGTTTCGAGGTTTGAGTCAGAAGAGCTGCTTACCGACTATGAAATTCAACTTTCTGAACCTCAGCAAAATGCCTCAGATCAAATTATGGCCTCCTTTGCCGAAAAAGATGTGGTTTTATTTCACGGCATCACGGGTTCAGGCAAGACCGAGGTTTATATTGACCTTATAAAAAAAGTGTTGGAGTCGGGCTCTCAGGTTTTGTTTATGTTGCCCGAAATCGCACTCACGACTCAGATAGTGGCAAGGCTTAAAAAAGTTTTTGGCGATATCATGGGTGTCTATCATTCTAAATTCTCCGACAACGAGCGGGTAGAGGTTTGGAAGGGAATTCTTGAGGGTAAGTTTAATTTTGTTGTGGGGGTACGGTCATCAATTTTCCTGCCTTTCGATAACCTTGGACTGATAATCGTTGACGAAGAGCACGAGTCATCATACAAGCAGTTTGACCCTGCACCAAGGTATCATGCCCGCGATGTAGCCATTATGCTTGCCGCAAAGCAGAAATCAAAAGTTTTGTTAGGGTCGGCGACACCTTCGCTGGAGTCGTTTTATCAGGCTAAAAACAAACGATATGATTTTGTACAACTCAACACCCGCTTTGGAGAGGCTCAATTACCTCAAATCAAACTAATTGACCTAAAAGTTGAAAGAAAAGAGCAAACATTGCTTAAGGATTTTAGTCTGGAGCTCAGAGAATCTATTTTAGAAAATCTTACCAAAAAGGAACAAACGATATTATTCCTCAATCGAAGAGGATATGCTCCATATCTCAACTGTCAGGAATGTAACTGGATAGGCCGATGCGACCAATGTGCTGTTACACTTACCTATCATTACTATGAAAAAAACCTGATTTGTCATTATTGCGGGCATCATGAGCCTGCACCGAGAGTTTGTCCTGATTGCGGGTCGACCAAACTCAATGCCGTAGGGACCGGAACAGAAAAGATAGAAGACGACCTCCATGAGTTATTTCCTGAGGCCTCGGTTTTGCGGATGGACCTGGACACCACCCGTTCCAAGAATGCTTATCAGGAGATTATCGGTCAGTTTGAAACCGGTGAGACTGATATTCTTGTTGGTACCCAAATGGTATCCAAAGGGCTGGATTTTGATAAAGTGAGTCTCGTTGGGATTTTTAATGCCGATAAAATGATTCATTTTCCTGACTTTAGAGCTGCAGAACGGGCTTTTCAATTGATTACGCAGGTTAGCGGTCGTGCAGGACGCAGAGACACTCCGGGCAAAGTATTGATACAAACGGGTAATCCTCAAAACCGGATTCTGCAATTTATACTTTCTAATGACTACGAAGGATTTTATGAGGCCGAGATTCAGGACAGGGAAGCCTATAATTATCCCCCATTTTCGAGGATCATTGAGATCACTGTAAAGCATCAGGAGCAATTATTGTCGCATCAGGCAGCCAATAGACTAGCCGAAAATCTTGCAACCACATTGGGACGTAACAGGGTGCTGGGGCCTGATAAGGCTCTAGTGGAGCGAATCCGGAATAAATATTTGTTTAAAATTATACTTAAACTCGAGAAGGACAGGTTAAATATCCAGGCTACCAAGATTTTTTTACAAAAAGAAATTGTAAATTTGATAACAGACAAAAAATTCAAAACTGTGCAGGTGGTGGTTGATGTAGATGCCGTATAATTATAATTTTTACTTTATGAGTTTAAAATCTTCAATTTCAGATTTCTTCAAATTCGATGAGCTTAAAGATAATTTCATAAAGCTTATCGAAGCAAAATTTGAATTAAAAAAGCTGGAGATTCAGGAGAAACTGGAAAACCTGATAACCGATTTAATTGTAAAAATAGCAGTAGGTATTTTCCTTTTTATGGCTTTCATCATGGGCAATATCTTATTGGCAGTAGGCCTTAATATTCTTCTGGATAGTAGCTGGTATGGTTTTGGGATTGTTTTTGTTATGTATTTGATTATAAGCTTTATAGTATTTATTAACAGAAATGCCCTCTTGGATCAGGTCAGAAAAAAAGTGAATGAGAAAGTTCAAAGTTCGGGCTTTTAACCTTTTCAAAATGACCTTTAGAGCAATCATTCTTCTGATATTTTTAATCTCTTGTGGTTCGGCAGAGCATGGTATTTCTGATAAAAACATGCTGAAGAAGACCAATCTACCCTACGTCAAAATCATAACCCCGAAAACGATAAAAGACGAGCCTAAAACCCCGGGGATTATCAAGATCATTGAAGATGACAAGTTGATATTTGAAAGCAATATTGGCGTTGAGATCAGGGGAGCTTCCTCTCAATTATTTTCTTCGAAAAAATCATATGGCTTTGAGTTTAAAAATCAGGCAGGCCAAGATACAAGTCTGGCAGTTTTTAATATGCCTAAAAATAAAGATTGGATATTATATGGACCGTATTCTGACCCCACGTTAATCAAAAATATTCTGGCTTACCAGCTTTCCAATAATCTTGGACATTATGCACCTAAAACACAAATTGTTGAACTAGAGATTAATGATTGGTATAAAGGTATTTATGTATGGATGGAAAAGCCAAAACGGGGCAAAAACAGGATTGAAACAGGGCCTGATTCAACCGGACTTTCTTTTATTCTGAAAATCGACAAGACGGTCGGAAAGGGATTTGATTCAGAGGGTGAATATAACGATACCAACTCTTTTGGCTCAAAATTTAATGTTGATGGAAAGCCCACCGATAGTCCCCAAATCCATTTTTTATATGAGTATCCCAAGTCAGAAAAACTTAAGGAAGCAAGAAAACGGGAGATACAGGATTATATAAACCAATTTGAAACCGGTTTGGCTGCCGGAAAGGATTTTACCCAATTTATTGATGAAGAGAGTTTTATTGACAATTTTCTGCTGAATGAGCTCGCTCAGAATTTTGATGCTTACCGAATCAGCACATTCATTCATAAGCCTTCCGACGGAAAACTAAAGATGGGACCCATTTGGGATTTTGACCTGGCATTTGGGAGTAGTTCTTATTGTGATAAAATTAATCGGAAAAAGAACGTTTGGGTTTTTCAATATAACAACTATTGCGGTCATGACCCTTGGTTGGTACCGTTTTGGTGGAAAAAGTTATTGGCAAATGAATTATTCAGAAAAAAACTTACAAACCGGTGGTTTAGTTTGAGAAAAAACAAATTATCAGAAAGTGAGATTTTTAAAATTATTGATGAAAATTACAAAAATATTCAGGGTTCCGGAGGGTATTTCAATGATCGTCAGGCTCAAAGCAAAAAGAAAATTCCGGATAATGTAAATGCTGATTACAAAAATGAAATCGAAAACCTCAAAGCTTGGCTAACCCAAAGATTAAGGTGGATTGATGAGCATATCGAAGAATTATGATTTTTTCGAAAATGAAATTAGTACTCCGCTCAGAATTATTAAAACCATCCCTAAAAAACCAGTTAAGCCAGGTATCGCATCACCCAGTAAAACTCCAAACCATACCGAGAACAAGATATTGAAATAGCCTATAGCAGACACTTCGCCCGAATCACCCAATGTAAATGCCTTAGTGAGGGCAATTTGCCCAAACAATGCCGAGATAGCTAATACCATTATCCATAGCCAGTCGCCACTACGGGGGACATCAAATTTTGCTATGATAAACTCAAAACCACCCGGCTCGATAAAATGCCCTGATAATAAGGAGATTATAGGCAAAAATATCCCTGAAAGCATAAAAGAAAGCACAATGGTTCTGGAATCATAATATCCGGACAGTTGCTTTATGCTCATATAAGCCATGGCAGTCATGATGGCGTTGGATATACCAAAAGCATGGAATTTTAAGGTGAGTAAGCCAATGCTAAACTGAGGAAGGAAAATGAGACATATCCCCAAAAAACCAATAATAATAGCAAGCCAAACTAGTTTCCCGGGAATCTTTTTTAGGAAAATAACTCCCATAATTGCCAAGAATATCGGGTAGGATTGTTGGTAAGTGATGGCTTCGGCAAGTCCTATTTTTGTAATGGCATAAAAGAAGGTATAAAGTGCAAGTGTGCCTATTACGCCCCTGAATACCAATACATTGGGCTTGCCTCCGGTGCTATTCAAAGGTTTTTTAAAAATTGAGGAAAAAACAAAAATGACCCCTATGATATTTCGGAACAAAACCAGCTCGACAGAATTGATATGGTTTCCTAAAACTTTGGTACTAGCACCTGAAACCGAGAAACAAAAAGCAGCTAAAAGCATGTAAATCATGCCCTGTGTATTGCCAGAATATCTTTTTTTCAGGATAACCACCAAGCTATGAGGCCTATGATCAGCCAGTAAAATGGTAAAGTGAATAATATTAAGCCGTAAAGTACAGAGTCATAAAATACCGTCCGACGAGTCTTACTTTTTGCCAGTGTTGCCAAAGATAAATAAACAGGAAAATTTACCATCCATCCCAGGCTATAAAACAATTGCCAATACCATTTTGGTTTGGGAAGATTTGGGTCAATTAATGGTTTTAGCCTTTCGGTCAGTAGTTTATTGAAATCTGTGGGGTAAATTCCCTCCATTGAGTTGGATGCCGCCGGGAAATCTGAAGTTGTGATTGGCTTACCAATATTGATGGTGATATTTTTTCCAAATTTTGAAAAACTGTTATAATTATTGGCAATAGGCACCACCATGAGGTCAATCCCCAGTTGCCAACTTTGTAGAGCCATTCGGCTGGTTCCTTTTTTTAGGGGTAATAATTCCTTTTGATGTACGCATATACCTTCACTAAAAATCAAAACCACGCCATTTTTCTGAAATACTTTCAAAGAGCGATTAAAAGTCTCATCATTTTTGCCCATGTTTTCCTTTCCTTCTGAAATTCTGAAAATAGGCATCATATTGATCGAAGATAAAAACTTGTCGGCCCAGGGATTTTTAAAAGCATCACCTCTTGCCAGAGGATGCAGCGGTCGCTCCAGCATACATGCCTGCACAATAGCATCAAAAAATGAATTGGGATGTGTACTAGCCAGCAAAACCGGTTTGTCTTTTGGGAAGTTTTCCAGGCCGTTTATTTGGATATTCCGGGTAAATAACCTTAGAATAAATTTTGCGTAATATCTCAGATATTTATAAACCATCAAAAAAACACACATTAAAAAGGGAGAGTAAAGTACCCTCCCTCAATATTATTTACTTTAGTTTTTTTATTTCTTTTTAGTAATGAGTTTTCCAGAAATATACTGGCCAATTTTGGTTCCGGTTACAAATGCTTCGTCACAACCAGATCTATAATGAATACCCCCATAAACCCTGCTTATTGAGGCCTCAGCTGCCGCTTGTCTAGGTGATGTAAATTTCCTGACTCCATGACCATATACAAATTCTGTAGAATCAGTAAAAGCGATATTATCACCCATTAAGTCAGTTAAAACTTCAGCAATTGTAGAAGAGCAAATGCTATGACCTGATGGATATTCGGGAAAAGGAGGTGTTTGTAAATATGGCATCCACTTAGGGTCAATATCGGCATTGATAACAGTTTCCGGTCTTATTTTTTCAGTGGCATATTTTTCAAACCAACACGCAATAAATGCATCAAAATGAGCGACAGATACTCTTAAATAGGCATTTGCAGTTTCAAAAATGTCTTTCTTTTCCTGTTTACAAAGCGTTCGTGTAATAGCCACCCAGTGGCCGGCAGGAGTCATTTTTTTATTGGCAAACATTACGTGGCCTTGTACATTCATTACAAAGGGATTGTCATCCCAGAACCAGGCGATATCTTTTTGCTCCTGTGTCAAGTTATTCACAGTTTCATACACTCCTTTTACTTCTTTCCTGAAAGGACTGTTTGGGTCTTTAGAATAAGGGATAACCACTTTAGAAGGAATCTGATGAGCTGAATCAAGAACCATAGTTCTGATAGTACCCCAGTAAGGTTCCATTGCATCACCATACTGTGGTGGCGTAGGAACCCATTTATCTCCAGTATTTTTTACAGTATATCTTAAGCCCCTGGTTTGTAGATAGTTGTCTTTTTTGGAGTATTCAATTACATAGTTACCAATAGCTTCTCCAAACGCCATTGAGCGATCATATACATCTGAAGGAACTCCGGCATCTTTAAACTTCTGATAAGTCATTTTTTCATATTCATCATATTTTTCAACCGTAAAAGTAAGATTCCTTGAAACGGTCATAATAGCTTTAACACTTGCAAGGGGAAAGCAATATTCTTTTCCTTCTTCAGGTTTTGGTGCTTCAGGTAGTCCATTTAAATGTCCTCCCAAACTTTGATAATCTTTATTACCGGGTATCAGTGCTTCGTAACCGGCAATTGAAGAATATGCGTAAATTCTGGCAGTAACCGGTGGCGAAAAAATGTCGTGAATGATTACTTCGGTAAGCTTCTGGTAGGCATCATGGATAAATTGGGGATCATTAGTAACTTTACTGTACTCGCTTGAGTCTTTCGTTTTACATGCAGCAAAAACCATCACTGCAAGTAAAAATGCAATTTTTTTCATTTTTTTGGTTTTTATTGATCTAGAATATTTTCTTCTAAAGTACTTGCCTTGTTTTTACCGTGTAAAACATTCACGATATCCCGAATATTGTACACGCCACGGTTGTACTTATTACTTAGCAAAATTACTACAAAATCTTCTCTTAAATCAAAAAACATTATAGTATTATATCCTTTCCACCAGCCGGTATGATAAATATAGTCTGTTTGCTGTAAATCATTCACCCAGAGTCTGAAACCATAGCCATAATTTCTTAATCCGGGGTGCTCAAAACTCCTCGGGGTGTACATTTCCCGGAGGCTTTCTTTGCTCAGCACTTTTTCTGATTTTAGTAAATTGTACCATTTAAGAAGGTCACCGGTAGTTGAATAAATTCCTTTGTCACCTTGTATATCATCGTAGAAATCTTTCTCCAATCTGCGTCCGTTTTGATATCCCTGGGTTTTGTTTTTCTGAAGCTCCGGATTTTTACTATTTCCTGCAAATGTTTCTTTCATTCCAGCAGGTTTGAATATTTTCTCCTGAAGATAATCATCAAAACTCTTTCCCGATACTTTTTCAATGATAGCGGCTAGTATGGCAAAGTTGGTGTTGTTATACGAAAAAAAGTGATCCGGCAGATTAAGTGGTTTAGGAGTGGGGTTAGCTTTGGCAAACCACGACATCATCATCTGGTTGGTAGGATATACTTTTTCTTCCCTTACCTTTTTGTCAAATTCATACTGGTAATAAGGTAGTCCCGACCTGTGTGAAAGTAAACTTCGAATTGTAACCCCATCATATGGAAAGTCAGGAAAATAATCTTTGACAGTGTTGTCGAGTCCAATCTGGCCTTCTTCTACCATTTTCATGGTCGCTACAGCTGTGAAAGTTTTAGAAAGTGATGCCAGCTGGAACTTGGAATGAGGTGTTAGCCTGATAGTGTCCTCAAAATTTGAAAATCCATAGGAACCCTC
>WBZP01003359.1_pt1 | contig 17399 bp, 9 predicted proteins | sample 5204301 | NCBI WGS metagenome assembly WBZP01 (sample SAMN12412401, study PRJNA552823) | activated sludge metagenome | isolation source: activated sludge from nitrification reactor of wastewater treatment plant... | place: USA: Pennsylvania | collected 2017 | reverse complement strand
GGCGATCTTCCAATCGAGATTGGACACGGTATTAATCGGGTTACTGCCCTGGATACTGTTCCCGTTCATGAGGTACAGCCAGTTTTCCCCTGTCGACGAGTTCCGCCAGAGGATGTCGGCCTTCCCATCGCTATTGAAGTCGCCGAGGCCGGCGATCTTCCAGGCGAGGTTGGAGACGGTATTGATCGGCTGGCTTTCCTGGATGGTGTGGCCGTTCATGCGATAGCGCCAGTTCTCCCCGGTGGCGATGTTGCGCCAGAGGATGTCGGCCTTGCCGTCGCCGTCGGTATCCGTGCCCACCCGCAGACTGGGGTTGGGATTGGGGTTGGGACCCCCGCCCTGGTTGTAAAAATTCGCCGTTGCGTTCTTGGCCGCGGTCATGTTGAGGGTACAGGCGCCCTGACCGGAACAATCGCCGCTCCAACCGCTGAACTGCCAACCTGTGGCCGGGGTGGCGTTGAGGGTGACGGCGGTGCCGGAACTATAGGTCTCGGTGCAGTCGGCTCCACAGTTGATGCCCGGCCCGCTGACAGTGCCGGAACCGCTCTTGTTGACCGTCAAGCTATAGTTGCTCACCGGGATTTGGCTGAAGGTGGCGGTTACGTTCTTGTCCGTGGTCATGTTGAGGTTGCAGGCGCCCTGACCGGAACAATCGCCGCTCCAACCGTTGAACTGCCAACCCGTGGCCGAGGTGGCGTTGAGGGTGACGGCGGTGCCTGAGCTGTAGCTCTCGCTGCAATCGGCCCCACAGTTGATGCCCGGCCCGCTGACGGTGCCGGAACCGTTTTTGTTGACGGTCAGGGTGTAGTTGTTCACCGGGATTTGGCTAAAGGTGGCGCTCACGGTCTTGGCTGCGGTCATGTTGAGGTTACAGGCCCCCTGACCGGAACAATCGCCGCTCCAACCGCTGAACTGCCAACCTGTGGCCGGGGTGGCGTTGAGGGTGACGGCGGTGCCGGAACTATAGCTCTCGCTGCAATCGGCCCCACAGTTGATGCCCGGCCCGCTGACGGTGCCGGAACCGCTCTTGTTGACCGTCAAGCTGTAGTTGACGGGAGCTGGAGTGAAATTGGCGCTCACCTGTTGGTTACTCGACATATTGAGGACACAGATGTCCCCTGTTCCCCAGCCAGCACAGTTTCCGCCCCAACCGAGGAAACTTTTCCCTGGATCGGGCTCGGCGTAGAGCTTGGCGAGCTGCCAACTGTCATAGCTGGCCTGACAACCACTGGTGCGACAGTCGATCTTGGGCGGATTCTCATCGGTGCTCACGGTGCCCAGCCCGCTGACATCGACGCCCAAAATACGGGTATTGGTGCTGTCGTCGATGAATTGGGCGGTGACGCTCTTGTCATAGCCCATCTGTAGGTTGCAGGTGGCATTGGTGCCGGAACAGGCCCCGCCCCAGCCGCCGAAGCGGGTACCGCCCTGAGTACTGGCCGTGAGCTGGATGGATTGATTGAGGCTATAGGTCTCCGAGCAATCCGCCCCGCAGTTGATACCCGGGCCGCTCACCGCGCCCTGGCCGCTGGTGTAGACCTGGAGCTTGGGTGGCGCGGTAGCGCCGCTGTTGACGGCAAAGCTCGCCGTGATATTACGGTTCTGGCTCATGGCGAGCGTGCAGGGGTTGCCCTGGCCGGCGCAATCCCCGCTCCAGCCATTGAAGCGGTAGCCGCTGTCGGGGGTGGCGGTGAGGCTGACCTGGGTCGGCGGGGTGGTGCCGGTATAGGGGTAGGTGCAGCTTTGACCAGCGGGACAACTCCCTTTCCCAGCGACACTCACACTGCCCCCGGACTCGGCGCTGAGGATGAGTTGGTAGTTGATCGGTGGGATGGCGACGAAACTGGCCTCGACCGTCTTGGCGCTGTCGAGCTTGACCCGACAGTTATTGCTCTTCTCACCGCTCTGACAGCCGGCCCAGGAGTTATGGAGGTAGCCGCTCTCCGCGATGGCCTCGAGGATGAGCTCGGTACCGCTCGGATAACTCTTGGCGCAAGCATTGCCCTGACTCCCACAGAGGAGATCCCCCCCGGGACTCCGCACGCTCCCGTGGCTGGGTTTGGCGATGGTCAGAGGGTAACTTGGACCGCTGGTGGGGACGAAATTGGCGGTGACTTCCTTGGGACCGTTCATGTTCACCTGGCAGGAAGAACCGCTGCAATCCCCGCTCCAGCCGTTGAAGCTGTACCCGCCGGACGGGCTGGCGCTGAGATTGACGGCCGTGCCCTTGGCGAGGCTGGCCGAGCATTGATTGCCGCAGTTGATGAGACCGCCGCTCACGGTGCCGTTGCCGGTTTTCTGCACCACCAGACTCGCCGTCGGGGCTTCGAGGGTTTTGAAGCGAGCGCTAACGCTCTTGGCGCCCCTGACCTCCAGGGTGCATTGGGACTCGGTGCCTTGGCAATCCCCCTCCCAGCGCTCGAAGGCTTGGCCAACATCAGGGACAGCCTGGATCGACACGGCCAGGACTCCAGGCCAGGATTTGTAACAGTTCTCCGGCTTGCTGTCGCTACGACAGCCGCTCAGTTGCACTTCCCCATTCGGGAGGGCGACACTGACCTGCCCGAGACCAATCGTGGAAAGCGTCAGGCTGGGATGGGTGCCGGTGTCTCCAATGGCCTGGGGTGTCATGAGTTGCGCCGCGGGGACGAAGGTAGCGGTTACTCCAGCGTTGCTGATGAGGTGCAGGGTGCAGGTGGTGATGGGATTGGGGGCGTTATCGGCCCCGCCACAGGCGCCGGTCCAGGCGCTGAAGGCATGACTATCGCTGACCGGGGATAAAGTCACTTGAGTCCCCGGCGCGAAGTCCGCCTGACAGACCCCCTCTACAACCCCTCCTTGCCGTCGGCAATCGATCCCGGCCGGCCAGCTTCTTATCCAACCGTCGTTGATGGGGCCAAGTATGTATGTTGGCTTTAGCGTATTCGGATCAATAACGGTGACGCCCACGGCCAAGGTGACACCGGACCATTGCTCGATCTCAACTGTGTCCAGCCAACCCCTGTCGAGGCCGGCCGTAAGGCCGCTGTCCTTCTCATACGTCCAACTGAGTTGGTGCGATCCCGGGCCGATCCAGAAAGATTCTTGTCGCCAATCGACCTCGCCGCTGATCCCCTGCTGCAAGACATTGTCGAGATAGAAACGCAGGAAATCGAAGCCGCTCTCCGAGGAGACCTTCCACCAGAAGCGTACCCAAGCTGGGCCATCGACCCCGGTGCTCAGGCTACTGATGCCGTTGTCGCCGACCGTACCGCTCTGGGCGGCATCGCCTCCGTGATGGCTGAACGCCGTCTGCCCAGACCAGGGGAAAGCCCCGCTCGTGGACCAACCCAAGGCATCGGTATCAAGCGCTTGCTCCAGCTCGGAGGGGGGCGCGAGACCTTCGTTGCTGAGCTTGGCAACAAAAACATTCGAACCACCACCATACGGACGTAGCGGGCTGCCCCATGCGTTTTCGCTGAAACCACTCACATAGATGTTGTTATCGCCATCCACAGCGAGACCGTAACTGTAATCGTTGTTGCCACCACCGAAGAAGGTATTCCAAAGTTGCGTGCCATTGGGAGAAAGTTTTACTACGAAGGCATCCCATTTACCGATAAACGGCTGGCGCGGGCTACCCCATGTGTCGCTGCTATCACCAGACACATATACATAGCCGTCCTTGTCCAAAGCAATACCACATCCAAGACCGCAATCATAGCTTTTCCCACCGATAAAGGTATGCCAGAGTAATATACCATCGGTATTGAGTTTGGCGACAAAGGCATCGGTGCATGGATAGTTTCCGCAAGTACCGCCGCTGTGTGAACGTAAAGGATTACCCCAGTTAGCAGCACTATACCCGCTTACATAGATATCACCGCTGGCTGTTACGGCAATGTCGAAGCCATCATCGCCAGTATTGCCGCCGAGAAAGGTGTTCCACAATAGAGCGCCATTGGGAGCAAGCTTGGTGACAAAAACATCATCGGAACCACTATATCCCCGTAAGGGACTGCCCCAAGTGCCGTTACTCCAACCAATCATATATAAATTGCCACTCCCATCTAAGGCGATGGCATAGCCTTTATCGTCGTTGGGACCACCAAGGAAGGTGCTCCATAGTAACGAACCGTTGGTGTTGAGCTTGGCGACAAAAGCATCTCCACCACTGCTATATCCTCGTAGCGGACTACCCCAGGTAGCGTAGCTTTGACCAATCACAAAGATGTTGCTGCTGGCGTCCACGGCGATGGAATAGCCGTTATCTTGATTACTGCCGCCAAGGAAAGTGTTCCACAGCAGAGCGCCATTGGAATCCAGTTTGGCGACAAAAGCGTCCATATTGCCGCTATATGCCCGCAGTGGGTTACCCCAGCCAGCGGAACTTGGACCGGTTACATAGAGATTGCCGCTGCCGTCCAATGCGATGCCATGGCTTTCATCGTCACTGTTGCCGCCGAGGAAGGTGTTCCAGAGCAGTGTACCGTTGGGGCTGAGCTTGGCGACAAAAGCTTCAAGTTTTCCGTTACCGCTATGTGCCCGAAGAGGGTTGCCCCAGGTAGTGTAGCTCCATCCTGTTACATAGACATTGCTGCTGCTATCCACCACGAGCCCGATGCCCACATCATAGGTGTTGCCGCCCAAGAAGGTGTGCCAGCTCAGGCTCGGATCGATCCAGAGCACCCGACTCGGATCATGATCGCCCAGCCTGAAGCCTAGCTCCTGTTCACCGTGCTGGACGAAGATGACGGTTACGGGTTGATGCTCGCCCTCCCGCTCCTGCCAGGCAATGGGGGCGGATTCGGTCAGGGTGCCGGTGTCGAAGCGGATGCTCAGACGGCCCTCGGCATCGAGACTCAAGGGCCGGTTGTAGCGCAAGCGCACCTGGCCGATGTCGGCGCCGGGTTGGAGCTGATAGACACTCTCGGCGATACCACCCGGCGCGGCGCGATAACTCAAATCAATGCCATGCCAGAGGTTGGGGTAGCGCACTTGGGTCAATGGCGGGGCCTGTGGATTATGGCGGGGCCTGTGGATTCTGGCGCGAGCGGTCAGTCACCCTCACCCCTAGCCCCTCTCCCGCAGGGCGAGGGGGATTGTGTAAGGTCCGCTGTGCGGACCATTCGGAGCCTGGGTCTGGGATGGTCCGCAGAGCGGACCCTACGCGATTTTCCGCTGGTTTCGCTGGTTCCCAAGCTCCAGCTTGGGAACCCTGTTCTGCCAGCTCTTGCTGGTCCAGGTCACCGGGAAGCTGGGACTTCGCCACACCCGTTCCCAAGGAGGACCTTGGGAACGAGCGGAATCCTTGCGTCCCCTCGACCCTCACCCCTCGCCCCTCTCCCGCAAGCGGGAGAGGGGAATCTTGTAGGGTCCGCTGTGCGGACCATTCGGAGCTTGGGTCTGGGATGGTCCGCCTAGCGGACCCTACAGGGTTATCCCCAGCCGGGATGTCGCTCTGCGGGACACTCGGGTTGGCGCCGACAAACTCCACCTTGAGGGCATGAGTGGCCCCGGCGGTCAGCAGGTGATCCGGGGCGAATCGCAGCACATGCCCACCCGAGGTAAAGGTGAGGCGTTCGGGGGACTCGTGTAGGGTCCGCTGTGCGGACCTCTCTTGGCCTGGGTCTGGGATGGTCCGCGAAGCGGACCCTACGCCTACGCCATCTACGCTCTCAGGCCAATCGAGGGGGAGGAATCCCGAGGGCGCCTCGATCCGGGCCTGGCCGAGACCGACCACTCCCAACAACAGCGCCACACCGAGACCGAATATCATCTTGAATCCGCGCATGAAGAACTCCTTTCCAGTTCCTTGCAACCAGCCGGAGAGAGATCGATAAGCCTTTGACGGCGTGGGAATTCTATAGCAAGCGGAGGCAAAATCCATAGGGATGATCCCTTTCGGTGGGAGGCCCGCCCTCGGCCCGATCTTCGTCATCGCGGCGGGGCGCCGCTCCCACCGTTTTGTTCAGTCGTAAGTCGACATCCCCATGCCGACGCCGGCATTGACCCGTCTCAAGGGTATCGATTGGCGGCAAAGGGTTGCCGCCCTACGAATCTGTCCCGCTCATCCCAGGACCGAGACTTGGTCTCAGTCGGTCGCCAGATCCACCGGCAGGTAGAAAAAGACAAACCGCCCTTGTTCGATGTCGACCTCCAGGGTGGCGCCATGGTTGACCCCATAGTCGACATAGCCCGGAATGGCGCTGGCCTCATGGCATTCGCTGGTGTGTTGGGGCGATTCGAAATCCCGGTCGCGATCGTACCAGGACAAGAGCATGTACTCCCCCAACCGGTGCGCCGCTTCCCGGTTGGCGAGACTCATGGCGGCGCGGTAATCCGCCAGGGGCGGGGATGGGGTCAGCTCGACCCGGGTGAGACGGGAAAGGTCCAGGCGCCGAGGCGTCGCCGGGCAACTCCCGGCGGCTTCGGTCGGCCCATCCGGGGAGAGAAAGGTGGTCGTCGATCCGAAATCCTTCATGGCCTCACTCCAGGGTTGGCGGAGACAGGGACCGAAGCCCCTCCGGTCCCGTCATCTACCTTGTGTCTATCTGAAAATAGTACCAGCCCTCGGCCTGTTCGCGGGCCGATATTGCGAGGTGATCGACAAGGACGGCCCTTGAACCCGCCACGGACACACCCCAGCCTGCGCCTCTACCTCAACCAGGAGAAGAGCCGGTCGACCGGGCAGCGGCCATTTTGGGGCTATTTTTGTTCTTTTTAAAAGAATAATAGCCGAATTTTCATCGTCATTATTCTCCTGGTGAGAACAAAAAGCCCGCTTTGGCGCCCAGGCCCGAAGACGGCTAACCTACCCCATCACCCATTTGTCTTCCGCCCTCGGCCCCAGGGATACCAGATCCACCTCTTGGCCAAGAGCGTCGCCGAGCCCTTCGAGATAAGCCATCGCCCCAGGGGCGAGTCGCTCTCCAGACCCCGGGTTCCAGCCGGGAAAATCCAGATAACTGGGTCGGCAAAGGTTCAGCCAGGCCGTTCGCGCCTCGCGCTGTGATTCAGCGGCGGGAGAGGGTCGCAGATCCCGGATGCGCCCCTCGGCCATCACCCCGAAGTCCTGGTTGGCGGGATCGCCGGTGACGCTTGGTTCGTAGTCGATGACCAGTCGCACCTGGGGTAGACCGGCGAGGCGGTCGAGGCAGGTCACCGCCAGGAGGTCGACACCTTGGTTGATGGCGATGGCATAGCGGCCGGCGAGGGCGTCGGCCCAGCCGAAACGCATGGGTCCCTGCCAGCCGTCGTCGGGGTTATGAAGTTCGGGCAGGCGCAGGGCAGGATCCTCGCTGACCAGGGGTCCCCGACCGTGGCGGGTGAGATAGGCCCGCATCACCCCGATGTTGACTGGTGACGACACACCGAGTTCGTCCAGCAGCCGTTTGGCGTGGTGGGCGGTGGTGCGGGATGGGGTGACATGGGGCCAGAAGCCCTGTTCCATATCCAACAAGGCGCCCTGGGCGCCCTCGCAGATCAAACCCTCGCCTTGACGCAACGCCAGTCGCAGCTCATCCAGTTCCCCCAATCTCACCCCGGAGGCCATCAAGGCCCGATAGCGCTCGACCAGGAAGCCCGGCACTTGCGGCGTCATGGCCTCGGCCAGCAAGGCTTGCAGGGGTTCGGAGTCCGGCTGGCAAGCCAGGAGTTCCCGCATCCGCGCCAGTTTTTCCTCCCGTAGTCGCTCGATCAGGGCCGGCAATCGGGGATGGAACAGATCCCGCACCCTGAGCCCGGAGCGCCCCGCCAGACGATCTGCCAGCACCTCTCCCAGACCCCGGCCACAACTGCCATGGGCCTGGTCGCCGCGGGCCAGCTCCCGCATCCGGTTCAGCCAGGCATGCCAGGGGGTGACCAGGGGACATTCGGGATCCAGGGTCAGGCGGGAGCGGATATCTCTCAGCCCCTTGGCTTCGAGTGTCTGTAACTCGCGCTCGAGCGCCAGCGGATCGACCACCATCCCACTGGAGAGGAAGGTCTCGACCCCGGGCACGAAGGAACCGGAACCGAGCTGGGAGAAACAATGGGCGAGGCCTTCGGGCGTCACCACATGGTGGGCGGCCTGGGGACCGCCGTTGCAGCGGATGATCCGACGCGCCCCGCTGGTGCGCGTCAGCCAGTCCACCATGGAACCCTTGCCTTCATCGCCGTAGCCCAGGCCGACGATGATGAAGACCCGGGGTTCAGCCCTCGGACGGCAGATCACCCAGGGACAGGCCGGTCACCGGCAGACCGAGCAGGGCGAGACCGCCGATGGCCTGGCCGATCTGGGCGCGGCGACCGGCGACTCGGGCGCCCTCGGCCTTGTCCAGGGCGGCCAGATAGCCGTCGAGATCGGTGCGCTGCTCCATCAGGCCGATGGCGCCGACGATGACCTCGATGATGTCCTGGGGATCCTCCAACAGCAGGATGTGGTCCCGGGGCAGAACGCCCTCCCAGTGCTTGAGGATGAGGCGTTCGTCGTATTGGGCGTAAGGATCGGCGCCGGGCGCCGCCTTGGTGGCCTGCCTGGGGTCGAAGTGGAAGCGACAGACGCCCTGATTGCTTTGGGCGCCGGTTTCCAGTTTGGACGAGATGGTGCCCTGGTAATGGCTGATGCGTCCGTTCACGTCCAGCTCGACCTTGTAGGTCACTGGGGCCGGACGGGATTCATGGAAGCGGTAGTTCTGCACGATCACCTGGTAGTCCCCGGTGGGGGCCTCGCCCCGGCGCCAACGGATATTTTCCACCGGCTTCGCGGTCTCGCCGCGCACGTTGCGATCCACATCCAGTTCGCCGCCGCAACGGGAGAGCTTGTTGTTGTACCAGATCTCCTCCCCGGAGGGGGCGATCACATGGAGATCCAGATCGTCGTGGGTGTTCCACAGCAGGGAGACCCGCACATCCACCTCGTCGTAGCGACCCCCGGCGGCGCGCACCCGCTGGGCGATCTCGGCGTCGATATCGGCCTTGCGCTCCTGCCAGGATTTTTTGGGAAAGATGAGAAAGGTATGAAATTTCTCCTGGAGTTCCCGGAAGATCTGCTGGCTGGGAAGATCCCGCTCCAGGCGCTGGCCGAGGATGCGTTCGACCTGGGCGGCCTGCACCCAGGGGTAGAAACCCTCGTCGCCGATAAAGAAGAAGTAGCCCTTGCGCCCCTGGGCATTGAGCGCCAGCCGGGTATGACGGGCATAGTAATAAGCCACCAGCTCGTAGGATTCCTGGCCGGTGCCGCCACCACCCTCCTCCAGCCAGACCTGGCCCAGCGCCTCGTCCAGCCGATTGTCGCGCTCCCACTGGCTGATCTGCACCGGGGCCTGATCCGCGTCGGCGTCGCCGATGGCGGCGAAGCCGATGGCGGCCCCCGGCAGGTAGCCCTGCAGCTCCAACCAACCGATGAGGGTGGGGAGCTTCTGGTAGACCACCTTGGCATCGTCGCCACGGGAGCGGGTGACATCCAGGGCCACCACCACCGCCTGTTGATTCATGCACTCGCGGATACGACCGCGGATATCGAGCAGCGGATGCACCTCGCGGCGCTGTCTCGCCTCCTGGACGCTGGTCGCGTAGCCGCTGTAATCGAAGGGGCTGCGCTCCCCACCGCCCGGGTTGGAACGCGCCTCCCGGGCCACATCGAAACTGTATTGTCCTCCACCCATCTGCGGTTTCCTCTGTTGTTATGGCACGATGAACTCGACAAACCTATGCGGACCGAACAACTCGTCCCGAATCTTTTCCAGGGCGCGGTACAACTCCCAGGCATCCTGGGGCCGTTGCACCGGGCTCTCCTTGAGAAGAAAGCGAAGAAAGCGTTCCAGCCGTTCAGGAACAGCGGCTGGGAGGGTCTCGCTGGCCGGATCGCCGCCCAGGAGCCAGATCATGCACCTCGCCAGCGACCAGAGATCCGAGGCCGGCAGTGGCGACTTGCCGTTGTGGGCCTCGGGTGGCCCATAGATCGGGTCCCGCACCTGGAAACCCTGCCCGGTTTCGCCCGGACGCTGGATGGCGTGGCTCCATCCCAGCAACCAGATATTGTGGTCCTGGGGGCGCACCAGGATATGGGCCGGGGTGAGATGACCATGGAGCAGGCCGCGACTGTGAACGTAACCGAGCGCGCTCAGGCAGCGACGCAGGATCCAGAGTCCATGCCTGGGCTCGACCCCCTGGGGAAAGCGCGCGCGCAGTTGCTCCAGGGTATAGCCGTCGAGGAAATCGAATACCGTGCCCGGCAGTCCTTCCGCGGTGCGGAATTGATCCAGCACCTGGGGCAGATGCTTGGCGTAGGTACCGGCCCCCTCGTGCAACAATCTCAGGGTGCCCACCTCGTTCTGCATCGACTCCCTGGCGTCCTGACCGGTGGCGATCTTGAGCGCCACCTCCCGGCGTTGTTCCGTGGCGATCTCCTCCATCTCGGCGCGATAGACCCGGCAGACTTCCCCCTTGGCGAGTAGCCGCAGATCACGATAACGGCCCCGTGGGGTGCTGAACATGACTGGTTTCGGGCTTGGCGCAGGCGAGATGGGGTCGGGCTGGCTAGGCGGCTCAGGGGCGGGGATGGCCGTTCGTCTTCCTTCGTCCACCAGCGGGCGAGGATCTTGGAGTTCTTCGACCGGATCAGGCGCCGGCTGGGCCTGACGCAGTCGGAAGAGGAATCGCCAGGCACCAAGGGCCATCCCCTTGAGAAAGGCATAGACATCCTCGCCGATGCGGGCGCCGATCCGCTGCAGGGCGAAATAAAGCAGCAGCACAATCACCGAGGAGATCAGCCCGATCCATTCGAGAGTGGGGAGTTTGTCCATGAGGAGGTCGATTCACCAAAATGATTACAAAGTATTTCGTTCGGCCTGAGCTTGTCGAAGGCTCGTAGCGGCGGGGGTCTGGCGGTTCGACAAGCTCACCGCGACAAGCTCACCGCGAAAGGTAACCGGTTTGACGGAACGATCTATCAGTTTGTGCCCTGAGATTTGCTCGCCCCTCCCAGCCCGGCCAGCAATTTCATGAAATTGCGCTTGGCCTTGAACCTGAAACGCAGCTCTTCGAGGTAGTCGTTCCAGCTCGGCTCCACACCCCTCCCGGCGAGGGAGCGGATCCTTTCCACCAGGGCGATGGCCTCTTCGTAGGCGCGATTGTTGGTCTGCTCCACCAAGGCGTCCACCAGTCGCCGGTACACCGCCACCGCCTCCTGGGGATGTTCCTGGGCGCGCCGATCCGCCAATCTCAACCACAGATCGTCCCGACAGAAACCCGCCTTGGCCTCCTGCCAGGCCGATTCCAGTGCTTCTTCCCACAGCAGGATCTCCACCAGTGGCGATTGATCGGGCTTGGCGGAGATCCGGCCGAGACCCGATCGGCTCCCGGTCTGAAAGCGCCGTTGAATCTCCTGCCTCAGGTAGCCCAGGGCCTTCTCCCGCCAGGGCACCAAGGCGTCCAGCTCCTTGGCCAGTTGATGGAGTTTGGTGTAGGCGGGCAATCGCGGATCTTCCTCGAACGTCTTCCAGGCCAAGGCGAGAGACTCTTCCCCGCGCCCTCGACGCCGATATTCCGCGATCAGAAAGTCCCGCAACCTGGAGTCCGTCCGCTCGGGGAAGGCGCTCAGGCCGCGTTCCGCCCATTCCAGGGCCTGATCCGGGGCATCGGCTTGGCGATAGATCTCGGCGATCTCCAGAAAACGCCAGGCGCTCGACAGATCCCTCGCCTTCACCGCCACCAGGGCGTCGATGTCACCCTGGCGTAGCGCCAGGGTCTCCATGATGCGGGTAATGGCAGAACGACGGCCCTCCCACCTCTCTCCCCGCCCATCACCAGCCGCGAGCGCCGGAACCTTGGCCCAGGCCGCCTCGGCCAAGCCTCGATAGGCCGCCAAACCGGCTTCCCCAAGCACCTCGGCATAGCGTTCGACGGCATTGTAAAAGCCTACCCAGCCCTGTTGCGCCTCAAACTGAAAGAGTTTTTCCGCCAGGACCTCCGGGTTCGGACGTGCGATTTCGCAGGCATTCAGATGGATATCCGCCAAGCGTTGCAGCACCCCACCCAAGTCGCCGTTGGAGTCGTCACACTCCCCCATGATCTCTTCCAGCCTGGAGGTCGCCTGTTCCGCCAGATCCACCACCAGGGCCGCCCGGCCATCGTCGATCCAATCGCCCAGGGCCTCGACCACCATCTCGATGCCAGCGACGAATTCCGGCATCTCGTCGTATTCCACGAAGCCCCGGGTTGCCGTGGCCCGCTTGAAGGCCTCTTTCCAGCCTTTGATCGCCGAGCTGTCTCCCTTCAGGCGGCTGGCCTTGAGCCGCAGCCCTTCGCGAAAGCCGGAGTCCCGTCCGCAGGCCTCCAGCAGTAACCCGATCAGGGCGGACGGCTCCAGAAGACCCAGATACTCCCGGATCTCCGCCATGGCTCCCGAGCCTCTTCGTGGGCTATCCGCCGTCATGGGTACTGATTCCTGGTCATGCTCCGCCAACCAAGCCAGGGCCACGGCCACACAATGTTTGCAAAAGGCCCCTTCCTCTCCCACCGGGCAATCGCATTCGTAGCCGAGCCCGCCGTCCTCCTCCCAGAGTTGTACCCGGTAATTGCGGGTACCCTTGACCTGGGCGCCGATCCGATTCTCCTCGTCGAGGTCGAGCCATCTCACCCGGCCATCGGCAAAATACTGTTTACCTCGGGCGTAATAGGCACCTCCTGCCAAGCGCTCCAGCATTTTGACAATGGATTCTTGTAACTTCATGGGCTTGGAAAGGCTGTTGGGAGCCGCATGGAAAACGGCCTGGTTGCAATGAATGGGAAGGAATTGTATTCCCGAGTCCCGGGGTTGTCGAAAAGGGGGAAGCGGAGCGTTCCCGAGAGGGTTTTATGTTGCCGAAGACTCTCGGGCCTGGGCGCATTGGCCCGATTTCTGTTCTCCAATAAGGAACAATACCTATTTATTTCCTGCTATTGTTCTCCTTATGAGAACGAATAATGATCATTTTCAGCCCATGCCCGGAACCAGCGAGGGCGAAGGGTTCATACGCGATCTGAACTCAGCGTTTGAACAAGGCTTCCGCCGCTCGCCGCAGATCCTCTTGGGGAGACGAGGGGCGACGGAGGGGGGTTGGGGTGGGTTCAAAATACTCGCAGAAATTCGGGCGTTCTTTGTCGGGCACGGGGTCCAGATTGATTTCGGCGCAATCATTGGGCTTACCCGGGGTATAAAACCGGCAGTTCCGACAACAATGGGTCGCCTTGGCGCAGTCCGGACAGCGTCCCTCCCGATGATAGTTTTCCGCTGTCAGTTTCTTTCCGCACTGCCAGCAACTCCCTGAGGCATAAGGATTCATAGCATTCGCTCCAGTGATGATGGAGGTCTAGCCCGCATTGTTGTCAGCGCCAGGCTTGGCGAAAAACTGGATCGACACCGGCACGCGATGCATCAGATAGCGATTCATGATCTCGGCCAGCGCCTCCCGTTTGACGGGTTTGGCGACGAAGTCATCCATTCCCGCCTCCATGCAGTGTTGACGATCGATTTCCATCGCATGGGCCGTCATGGCCAGAATAGGCAATCGATCCGCTTTATCTCCCTCGCCGGCCCGGATGCGCCTGGTCGCTTCGAGGCCATCCATCACCGGCATCTGCACATCCATCAGCACCAGGTCATAAGGCGCCAGATCGAGGGCCTGCAGGGCCTCTTCCCCACTGCTCACGGCCTGGGCTCGGTATCCCAAGCGTTCCAGGATACCCAGGGTGACCTTTTGATTGGTGATATTGTCTTCCGCCACAAGGATACGGAAAGGATGTTGCCCCTGAGCGCTACGCTTGGCCGCGTGATGAAATGGATGCACCTGGGGATCCGGGGCGAACAATCGGGCCAGCACCCGGCGGACGATCCCTTTCTTGATGGGCTTGATGATGTAGTTGGCAAAAAGAGCGCCATGCTGGCGCAGGGTATCGCTCATCTGGCTGCGCGAGGAAACCAATACCAGAAGTGGCTGACCGAATCCCGACTCAGCCAGGATGGTTTCACCCAGCTCGATCCCGTCCGTCCCCGGCATCATCAGATCCACCAGCACGATATCCGCCCGGACGCCATCGGACGCCATATCCTTGAGTTGCCGCCAGGCCTGTTGGGCCGAAGTGGCCTGATAGGTCTGGCAGCCAAAGGCGTGCAGATACTCCGAGAGTACCCGTAGATTGGTGGGGTTGTCGTCCACGACCAGCACCAGTTTCCCTTCCAGGACGGTCTCCGGGGGATCCGGGGCCGCCGCCGCGGGTTCCAGAATGAAGGGCAGGGTGAACCAGAAGGTGGCCCCCTTTCCCACCTGGCTGATCATATCGATGTGCCCACCCATGAGTTCCACCAGCCGTTTGCAGATCGCCAACCCCAATCCTGTCCCCTCGTAGCGCCGCGTGACGGAGGAATCCACCTGGGAAAAGGAGCGAAACAAACGACTCCGCAACTCGGGGGCGATGCCGATACCTGTGTCGCGGACATTGAATCTCAGGTTGCAATGGGTATCGCCGAGATGAATCAGTTCCACATCCAAGGCGATTTCACCTTTGTCGGTAAACTTGACGGCATTGCTGACCAGATTCACCAACACCTGACGTATCCGTCCGGGGTCCCCACGCAATCCGGTGGGGACGGTCGGCGGCACCAGGCAGGAAAGTTCGAGTCCCTTTTCCTGGGCACCGGTGGCCATGAGATCGGCCACTTCCTCGACCAGGATACGGAGATCGAAACCGACATCCTCGATATCCATCTTGCCGGCCTCGATCTTCGAGTAGTCGAGCAGGTCGTTGATGACGGCCAATAATTTATCCGCCGAGGTGCGGATGATCTCCACATACTCCCGCTGATACGGCTCCAGTCTGGTATCCAGCAGCAGGTCGGCCATGCCCACCACACCATTCATGGGGGTGCGGATCTCATGGCTCATGTTGGCCAGAAATTCGCTCTTGGCCCGATTGGCGGACTCCGCGGCCTCCTTCCCTTTTTGCAGCACCTCGGCGGCGTTACGGCTCTCGGTGATATCCCGGATACTGGAACGTTGTCCCAAGCAGGTGCCGTCGGTATCGAAGATAGGCTGCCAGGAAACGGCGGCCCAGGTCATCCGCCCATCCCGACGGAGCAGACGGAATTCGAGATCCTGACCGGACGAGTCCGGGGAGGAAAACAGCGCCTCGCGGACCCGCTGCCGATCTTCCAGCGCGACCATCGGCAAGGGAAAATTCGGCATCCGCAGACATTCCTCGGCGGAATAACCGCTGAACCGCTCCACCGCCGGGTTCACCCAGAGTAACCGGCCATCGGCGGCCATCCAGTTTTCCCAGCCATAGGTGTAGTCGGCCACCGCTCGGAACTCGCGCTCGCTCTTCTGCAAAGCCGCTTCCGCCCGCCGACGCTCGACGATTTCCTGCTGCAATTGCTGGTTTTTCTCCCTGACCTCATGCTCGCGCAGGGATGACTCCCGCAGATGGACATCCAGTGCCACCGCACGAAAGTTGAGACGAATGATGAAGACCATGCCGAAAAGCAGCGCCAAGGCGAGCACCCCCGTGCTCAGAAGCTGCTGCCAGGGCAATTTGGCGGCAAAGACTTGATCGACCGGAAGCAATTCCAAGAGATAAAACCCGGTATGAGGAATCGTCGCCGAGGTGACGAGGAAGTCTTCTCCACCCGTATTAAAGGTGGGAAGGGGATCATTAGGAATCAGCCAGGCTGGATCGAAGCCCACCAGCGACAACCTCCTCGGGTTGTCGAAACTCAGCAGGCGTCCTTGTTGCAGGGTGACGATACTCCCCAGTCGGGAGGCATTCTGCTCCGTTTCAGAGTAAAGATAGCGGTGGAGACTTTCCGGGTTCAACCAGGCGATCAGTTGGCCGGAAAAACCATCCTTGAAATAGTACGCCATGGAGACTTTCAGCCCCTGCCCACCCTCGGTCAGGACAATTCGCCCCAAGCGATGATCCGGGGCGAGCCAAGCCGCCCACATCGGCGGGCCACGCCTGGCCGAATCACCCGGGTTGTCCGTATCGACCAGCTCCCTTCCCTCCTCATCGATAAGCAACAGGCGAGAATAAATGGGTATGGCGGCAATGTGCTTGCGGGCGATCAAGTCGTCAAAGCGGTGGCGAATCGGGGGAAGGCTTTGTTTGAGGCCATATTCCTCGCTCATGCCCAGGGCACGGTTTTCATAGAAGACCGAGACCTCCCTCGACAGGGCTAGGTTCAGCAGGTCATCCCGCCGCTCGTTGAAAAAATATTCCAGAACCCCGGCCCGTCCTTCCACATCCTTGCGAATCTGGGTCATGGTGGTGAGCTGAAGATCCGTGGCGTAGCGATAATTGGTGACGAGCAGATAGGTGACGTAAAGAATAAGCGCCACGCCGCCGATGAACATGGCCGAGAGATAGGTGAAGGATTGGTTCCCGGCACCCTTCTTCACTGAAGCATCCATTGAATACTCATTCTCTCAATCACCCCCTGGATTCCTTGGGATCCTTTTCCTTCCCATATAGCCGTGCTTCCTGTTCTAGTTGCTGGCAAGAAACTCCGGAAAGTAGCCGGATACGAAGGGATAATATTTGGTCACCAGGTGTTGGAAACGACCATCCGCCCGCCGCTGGGCGAGAAAGGCATTGAAGGCCTCCCTCAGCCGGCCAGAGTCGGGACGAAAGGCGGGGGCCATCGACTGCGCCTCGCTCACCGGGCCGATGATCTTGATCTGGCCAGGCCATTTTTGCAGCGCCACCAAGGCATCCGGGACATCCAGCAGGGTAAACTCCGACTCCTTGTTGATCACCGCCGGCGCCAGTTCGTTGAGGGTACCACGAAACAAAGAGATGCGTGCCCCGGTGGCCTCCATGTTGTAGAGCGCGGGATCCAGACAGGTATCCAGCTTTCCCAGGAGACTGCGCGCGGAGAGCACGGATTTGGTGGCGAGGATGTCCTGCTCCAGCAGGCCGCTGGGCTTGATGGGAGAAACTTGGGCATCCGCCCGGGAAACCAACCATACCTGGGTAGGGAAAGATGGGTTCCCAAAGGCCACGACCTTTTCCCGCCAGGGGATGATAGTCATGCCGGTGGCGATCACGTCGCCACGGATAGGCACCTTCCCCCCGATCTCGACCTCGTCTCCAACCGCCTTGACCCCTTTACCGATAAGATCGCCGATGATCTGCCCCCAGTCCGTCCTGACGAACTGATAGCGCACACCGAGGTGGGCGGCGAAGTCCTGCATCAACTCCACATCCATGCCGTCCCCCGCGCCACTGATGAAATTGGCGTAGGGAACTCCCAAATGACGTAACACACCCTTGGATTTGATTTGATCGAGATCCTGGGCCACTGCCGAGTAACAGAAACCCAGCAGGCTGATAACAGCGATACACCAACGTAGCCAGAACAACCCTTTGACGGCCATCATCCCTCTCCCTTAAACAATAAACCC
>WBZP01003357.1_pt1 | contig 17404 bp, 12 predicted proteins | sample 5204301 | NCBI WGS metagenome assembly WBZP01 (sample SAMN12412401, study PRJNA552823) | activated sludge metagenome | isolation source: activated sludge from nitrification reactor of wastewater treatment plant... | place: USA: Pennsylvania | collected 2017 | reverse complement strand
GCCAGCGCAACCTGCGGTGTCTGCTCGCCAAGTGTTCGCTGTGGAATCGGTCCCCGCGCCTCATCACGACCGCTCAGCCAGAGCTGGAGGTACTCGCCAAGAGGGGACTCTTCATGCGGTCGCTCTATGACCAACTGGCGGCGCTGCGGCACCGGATTCCCTCGCTGCGTGAGCGCTTTGATGACCTTCCCGAGCTGTGTCTGCACTTGCTGACCGATCATTCCCATTCCCATCGCTGTGTGACTCCGCCGCTGCTACCGGATGGACTTGCCGTGCTGCGCAGCCACACATGGCCTGGGAACGTCCGCGAGCTGTCCAACATCCTGCTGCAAGCGCTGCTGTGGTCCCCTGGTCCCATCGACGGTGAGACAGTCTTGGCGCTGCTGTCTAGCGACACCTCACCAGATGATGTTCGTCTGCCGATCGGAACCACGCTGAAGGAAGCAGAGCAAGCGCTCATCCTGGCCACACTCCGCCTCAAACGGAACAAACAAGAGACGGCGAAGCAGCTCGGAATCACACGCCGAACCCTGTACCAGAAGCTCGCCCGCTACAGAGAATAGCGGCGACAGACTGTCAAAACCCGCCGGATGGACTGGCAGCCTTGATCCTGTTTTCCGTCTGAAAATCAATCATCAAAAAAAGTCAAGAAATAACACTTGCGCGGTCCAAGCCTGGATCTATCTTACATGTAACTACATGTCGGATGGTAGAACCATGGCGCACAAGAACGAAACGAATGAATCGAGTATCAACACCGCGATTGGACACCTTGCCCGTGCTTGCCGAAAAGAAACACGGCTGCGAACAGCGCCAGGAAGCGTGGGATACGCTGAAATAGAGGCGATTCATGAAAAGGCAAAAATCGCCATTGGGAAAGTGCCACTAGCGCATCAAAAATCGCTTCACCAACTGCTAAAGGCCATCATCAGCTTAGGTGAAATTGCCTAGCTGTATCCGTGGGGGGAAAAGGATCGGATCATGCTTGCCGAATTGAGAAATCTAGTAGAAGAATATGAGCGTATCGGAGCGAAACACGATGCTGGACCTCTGACGCCAAGCCAGATAGGGGAATCATCGAAAGTCGGTGGTCCAGATCGCTTGTGGGCGGATGGCTTTGTGCGCCGATGGGGAAGTGCGGCTGGCGCGATGGAAATGTTGGCACTTCATCAGTATCCAGCAAGCGTCATTCGTCACTTGTTCATCGAGTTAGATGGTCAAGCAGACAAAATTCCGCTGTTGGATCTGATAGAGGATAACGAGGAGCACCCTGAGATCGTGGATGAGGTGCTTCGAGCTGGCGCAAGGTGTCCGGTTCGGATTCCCGTCTGCGCAGTCTTGTGGCGAGATCTGACGCTGCATGAGTACGTCATAAACCCCAATGTCACGCCGGAGTGCTATTGCGGGAATCGCTCAACAAAGGAAGGCTTTGCGAGCTGTACTCACAATGGCTTTCCACGGAGCGAAACGAGAAGCGCGCTATACTGCCTTTCATGCTCGCGCTACTTTAAGAAAATAGACGGTATGGTTCTCGGATTTGTAAGCCGATGCACCATCGAGCGTGCCAGGGGAGTCATCCACTGCATTTGTGGACAGAAAGTTGCGCTGAACAAGCCATGGCAGCGCAATTTGGTGAGTGTCGATTGTCTTTTCTGCCGACGCAAGATTCACTGTAGTAGTGGACTCGTGATCGGCTGGGCAGCAAAACAGCAGCAGCCAAAGCAAAAGGAGCGTTCGCGATGAGTCCGTTGATCGAAGTGGCAAAAAAACACAAACTGGCAGCAAAGAACGACATAGAGAAGCGAAAACCAGTCCGTGTGCTCGGTCCGTATTGTGATGGAACGAGTAAATATCGTCTGGTGATAACGGAAGATGGAAAAAAGCGGAGCGTATGCTGCAAAACAATGGAGGAAGCGGAGGAGCTAAAACGCAAATTGCTACAGCATGAGGAGCAAGCAAAGGCGAAGACGGTCGGCGAGCTGGTCGCGCTGTGGCTGGACTTTATGGGTCGAGTGCGTGGGCAAAAACAGTCCACCAGCGAATACCTGGCGCGGCAGCTCAAGGGATGGCTGCCGATGCGAGCGCTGGCCTCGTCGATCAGCGAGGGAGCGGCCCGTGCGATGTATGCGGCGCTCGTCGAGCAAATCTCGCCTCACACCAAGCGCAAGCTGTCGGTGACGACGCATCAGCTGTACCTGTATTCGGCCAAGCGGGTCTGGAAGTGGGCGACGGAAGAGGGGCTGTGCAAGTCGAATCCGTGGCTTGCGGTGACGCCGATCGGACGGAAGTCGAAGGGCAAGCCGCAGCTTCGCATCGACGAGGCGAGGAAGCTCGAAGCGGTCGCGATGCAGCGGGCGAAGGAGGGCGATGTGCCGTCGCTGGGAACGCTACTGATGATGTACTTGGGGCTGCGGCAGGGCGAGGTGACGGCGCGGGTGGCGCGAGACATCGACGACGACGGGCGAGTGCTGTGGGTGCCGTTCGGGAAGACGCACAACGCGCGACGACGGCTCAGGATTCCCGAGCAGCTCCGTCCGCTGATCTTGCGACTGATGGCGAAAAAGCGCACCGACGAGCCGCTGTTCTATCCGGCGACGCACAAGCGCATTTGGAACGCCTACTACAACGTCCAGGTGCGGGCGCTGTGCCGTCTGGCCGGAGTTCCCGAGGTTGTGCCGCACAGCCTGCGCGGCCTGCACGCGACGCTCGCGCTCGAAGGCGGAGCGACGGCGGATGCGGTAGCGAAGGCACTCGGTCACAGCTCGTTCGCGATGACCGAGCAGCACTATGCCAGCCCGTCGAGTGTCTCCAACGCACGCTCCAGTCGGGTCGCCCAGACACTCGGAGGAGGAGAGAATAAGTTTTCTGAATTACTACATTCACTAAGCGAAATAGACCTTCAGAACCTACTCAAAGAGCTGCAAGAAAGAGGTACGAGAAGGGATTCAACCGTCGCCGATAGTCCGACATGACCAGTCCCTAAGTCGTTCCCCAATTCGATCTTGTAGAGTGCTTTCTCGACGAATAAATGAACTGATTATAGTAAGCCAGAGAACGTGATGCTGGTGCCGCGTACCGATGGTCACGGCTCGATGCCGCTCGTCAAGCTGCTCGACTTTGGCGTCGCGAAGATTCGCAAAGATCGCGAAGGAGAAGGCGCTGCGGCCCCTGCTGGGATGGCTCCACAAAGCGCGCTGGCGACGGCAGCAGGCTCCTTGATGGGCACGCCGGCTTATATGTCCCCGGAGCAGATCAAGGCTGCCAGCAACATCGATGGCAGGGCCGACATCTACGCGATTGGGGTGATGCTGTTTGAGTCGGTGACGGGCGTGCGACCGTTTTTGGGGGATTCGCTGGCCTCGCTGCTCGGTGCACATCTGCTGATTCAGCCCGTCAAGCCGTCGCTGGTAGCCAAAAAAAACAAGGTTCCCAAGCGTCACGTCGACACGGTTCGGCTCGACAAAGTCATCCTGCGGATGCTGGCGAAGCTGCCCGAGGAGCGCTATCCCGACTGCTTACAGCTCCGCAATGATCTGGATGTGGTGTGGGGTGGGCGCGGCCTGTGGACGGAAGCGAGCGTGGGTCAAGCGGTGACGACGAGGCCAGTCAAGATGAAGCCGCTGGCCCGATCGCGCTGGCCGTGGCTGATTCCGATCGGATTGTTGATCGCAATCTTCGGTGGAGGGTTTCTGGTCACGCGGCAGCACGGCGGCTCGTCACAGTTTGCACCCGACTCACCACCGGGAAAGGCTGTCGTCGTGATCCGGGCTGCGCTGCACGGAACTCTCGTCGAGAAACGAGCAGTTGCGTTGGCAATCGAGTCGGTGGGACGGCCGGCGCTGCTGCCGCAACTGACGGAGCTAGTTCGCGATGAGTCCGAGCCGCTGCGGCCGATGCTACCGATGGTGTACGAGCTGGGTCGCTCGGGTGATGGCGAGCTGCTGGCAGCGGTGACCGAGCGCGCCCAATCGGCGGTCGGCACGCAAGCGATCGAGGCTCAGGCGGTGCGACTGCGGCTGGGGGCGCTCGATGCGGTGCCAGTGCTCGATGCGGCTGCGGCCAGCGAGACGCTTCCGGTTGAGGCTCGGCTGTGGGCGGCGTTGGCGCTCACCCAAGCCGGCAAAGCCCAAGGGGTGGCACTCGGGAAGCTTCGCGAGCGACTGGGTCGACCGGGGACGACGGTGCCGCGTGGGCTGCGAACGCTCATGAACCGTGAACTGCTTCGGCAGGGGGACGCAGTGACGGAGAAGCAGCTTCGCGAGCAGTCCAACATGACACCGCCGTCGGAATCGTCGATTGATGCGCTGGTTCAGCTAGGGCTCGCTGGCAAAGTGGACGCGGTGGCAGAGCTGCATCGGCTACTCGACGGGACTCCGTCTGTCGAGCTGCGCCCCCTGCTGGTGCTGGGCTTGGCTCGCTGCGGCGACGCCGGACAGCTCGACGAGCTACGCAAACTGCTCGACAACGAACCTTATCGCCAACGGGCCGTCGCCGCCCTTGGTTCCTTGGGGCCGAGAAGTAAGTCCGCAGAAGGACAGCTCGTGCCACTTCTGCTGTCTCCCGACGCTGGGCTGCGTCTAACTGCGGCGGCGTCGCTGATCGCTATCGCCGAGAAGGAAAGTCATGTCCGATGAGATAAAGAGCCTGATCGGGCAGACCGTTGGCGACTACAAGATCGTCAAACTGCTCGGCGAAGGCGGAATGGGCGAAGTCTATGCTGCCGAGCACCGCACACTCGGGCATCGCACGGCGTTCAAGGTGTTGCGCCGCGAGATCATGAACAACCAGGAAGCCGTCGAACGTTTTCGACAAGAAGCTCGTCTGATTGCGCGGGTGCGGCACCAAAACCTGATCGACATCTTCGACATCGGCGAACTTCCCGACGGACGACTCTACTACGTGATGGAGCACTTGTCGGGGCAGGCGCTGTCGGGCCTACTCGAAAAGAAGCGGCTGCCGTTTCGTGAGGTGATGCAGATTGCCCGTCAGCTTTGTGCCGGTCTAGCCGCCGCCCATCAAGCTGGAATCGTGCATAGGGATCTCAAGCCCGACAACCTGTTTCTCGTCGAGCGGGCGGGAGAGCCGCCACTGGTCAAGCTGGTCGACTTCGGTATTGCCAAGACGATTGGTGTCGAGGGTGAGTCGATGAAGTTGACCCGCACCGGCACACTGGTTGGCACGCCCTTTTACATGGCTCCCGAGCAGATCAACGGCGGCAAAGTGGACGTGCGAACGGACCTCTATGCCGTCGGTGTGATCCTGTACGAGATGTGTACGGGAAAGCTACCTTTTGGAGGCGAGACGCTCGGTGAGGTGCTCATTGGGCACCTGCAGAAGACGGTACCGCCGCTTGAGGCGGAGACGAAGCAGTGGGGTATCCCGCAGGCGGTCGCGCCAATTTTGGCCAAGCTGCTCGCCAAGTCGCCCGATGAGCGTTACTCGACGGTGACGGAGCTGTTGCAGGATTTGGAGAGGCTACAGCGTGGCGAACAGACCACGGCGGGTCTCAACAAGCACCTGACCCTATCGTCGCTGCCGCAGGTCGAAGTGCCCCGCCGTCGGAGGTTCATCGCGCTGGCGATGCTGCCCTTTGTACTGTGTGCGATTGCCATCGGAAGTTATCTACTCATTGACAAGCTGCGGGGACGGGGGCGGGTCGATGAGATCGACATGGTGTCACTTCGGTCGCTGGCGCTGAAGATCCTGCAAGAGGGACTGGGCGATGGGGATCCGGCGGTACGGGGTCAGGCTGTGGGGGCGCTGGAAGACAGTCGTGACAGTCGACACCGGAGCTTGCTCGAAGAGCGGCTGCGTGATGCCGATCCGCAGGTGCAGATGCAGGCGGCGCGGGCGCTCGGGGTGATCGGCAATCGTGCGGCGACGGCTGCGCTTCTGCATCGTGCGGATGAAGGCGGCGATCCGGTCGTGATTGTGGCGCTTGGAGAGTCGCTGGCCAAGCTCGGGGCACCGGCGGGGCGCAGCTTGCTGAGCAAGTCACTCGACGAGGAGCGCTATCCACAGGTACAGCTTCAGGCGGCGCTGGCGCTACTCGACCTGGGAGACGACAAGGCCAAAAAGTTGATCGATGCCCGACTCGGACAGAGCAAACCCACCGACGATAACCGAGTCGAGATCCTGAGCCGTCGAGCGCAGATCGGCGATGGCGAGGCGAAGACGCAGCTAGTCCAAATTTTACCCGAGGGGATTCCAAGTCATCCTCGTCAGATCCGGGTCGCGTCGCTGCTGGCCTCACTGGGGGATGAGCGAGCGCGGGGGCTTTTGTCCGACGTGGCCATCCAACCGGGAGTGCTGCAAGTGAGCGCCGCGCACGCGCTTTGTCTCATCGAAGATCAGAGCGGTCAACCGGCCTTGCGTACGACGCTGTGGACGACGGGAGCGGGCATGCCACAGCGGATCTTGGCGGCCCAGGGAATCGGGCACTGCGGCGACAAACAGGACGCGACCAAGCTATCGCAGATGCTGCGCGGCGGAGAGCGGAGCGGAATCTTGCGACAGGCCGAGGCGGGGGCGCTGCTGAAGTTGTGCGATGGGGATCCCCTGGTGCTGGCCGAACGCAGCGTGAGCTGGGCAGAGCAAGCCTTGGGAGACGAAGACTGGAATGTCCGAGCGCAAGCGGTGGCGGCACTTGGTGACGTGAGCGCCCCGCAAGCGATGCCGCTTCTGCGCAAGGCGATGCGTGACAACCGGGAAGAGGTTCGGCGGGCCGCAGCGGACTCGCTCGCTCGGATTGGTGGCAAAGACGCGATCGCGGCGCTGGCCGAGGGGCTTAGTGACCAAAGTGCCCCCGTACGAACCCAGATGATGCGGGCGATTGCCAAAACATCCCAGTTGGCTTCGTCGGATACGACCATGAAGGGCTCGCTGATGGATGCGCTGAAGAAGGGCTCCGGTCAGGGCGGCTCAGGTGAGCAGGTGGCCCGGGCGGCAGCGCTGGTCGCTCTTGGTGATCAGACTCAGTCCAAAGAAGTCGAGCGAATGGTGGCGACCGGTGACGCGGAAGCCCAGGCGATGGCGGTCGAGATGAGCGATGACGTGCCACAGACCAAGCTCGACTGGTTGACCAAGATCGTTGGGGATGAAAAAGCGGCTGCGGGCACTCGCCTGCGGGCGGCGGTGTCGCTGGCGCGGGCCGGTAGCCGAGCTGGTCTGGCGCTGCTCAACGAGGCGATCGCACGGGGTGGGGCCGAGGCGGTGTGGGCGCAGTCCGCTCTCCTGCGGCTCGGGGAAAAGCCGACGCAAGAAGTCAAAGCAGAGTCGGTGACCGCAGCGCTGCAATCGAGTGATGTCGAGGTCAGACGATCGACGGTCGAGGCACTCGGGGGCTGGCCCGCGAAACAGGCGGTACCACTGTTACACAAGGCAGCGCGTGATCCGAGCGTGCTCGTCCGAGGCCAGGCTCTCGACAGCGCCGCTCAACTTGAGGCAACGGTCGGTGGGCCGCATCCAGGCTTGGCGGTGGTGAGGGTGCTGACTCGGGACAGCGACCCGGCGCTGCGGGAGCGGACTTTGACGGTGCTGTCCAAGCTCCAGCGGGCGGGATCCGCTTCTGGCAAGCCAGCGGCGGAACCGGCTCGAGTCATCGAGACGAAGCGATCGAATACGGTTCCAGCAGGCGACCCAAACCCGACCATGTCACCCGATGGTGGCGCGGTTGGAAATGAACCGCCACCGACGCCGATCGGCAACGAAAAGGGCTTCCTCCACTTCGAGGGACCGGCGGGTACCCAGGTGCAGATTGACAAGCAGCCACCGCATGTCATCGGGAGTAAGCCGGTCGAGGTCAGCGTCGGCGAGCATCGCATCACTTATCCCGGGGGCCAGCAAGAAGTCACCGTCACAGCGGGTGCGACCGTCACGATCAAGATCGCAGCGTCGCAGCTTACCGACATGGTTCGCGCTGGTGTCGAGGCATACCTCCGCAAGGACTATCGCAAGGCGCGCAAGCTGCTCGAAAAAGCGAGCACCCAGTGTACCCGCAAGAAGGAAGACAAGGCGGTCTGCGCTGCCGTCGGATATGAGCTATCGTTTCACCTCGGGCAGACCTACGAGGCCCAGGAAGCGTGGGCGCAGGCGATGACCGAGTATGACAAGATCCAACAGCCGGGCTTTTTCGGCAAAGTGAAATCCGACGGTCACAAAGCGGTCAGCGATGCAATGAAACGGGTGGCACCACGTGTCGGTCGGCTGCGAGTGAGCAAAGTTGTCGCAGGGCGCTGCCAGACCGAAGACATCTGGATGCCTCCGGGTCGGCACCGGGTGAACGTCGGCGGTGGACAAATGGTGCAGGTGCGCCCGCAAGAGACGATCGAGGTCAAAGGTTGTCCATGAGAGCGATGCGTACCATCGGGAAAGCCCTGTTTACGTGGGGCATTGTGGCAAGCCTGAGCCTCGATGGAGGGGGTGCGCTGGCTCGTAGTTCACGGAAGCCCAAAGCGAGCGCCGCAGATGTCCAGCAGGCGTCGAAGCTGCTGACCGACGGCAAGGCTGCACTGATCGCCAAGACCATCGAGCCAGCGAAGACTCTGTTCGAGGACGCGTATCGCAAAAATCCCTCGGCAGAGGTGCTATTTCAGCTCGGTAAGCTGGCGGAAGCGGAAGGTCGCCTGGTGGCTGCGCAGGACGTCATGCGGCGCTACTTGCACGAGACAGCGGGCGACGAGGAAGGTCCAGATCAGAAGGAAGCACAGCGAATCGCTCAGCTCGTCTCGGCACCGGCTGGCGAAGTCCACGTACTTGGGGCACGGGGGGCGTGGGTCGTGGTCGATGATCACCTCGTCGGAGCGCTGCCACTGCCACTGCCACTCCTGCTGGAATCAGGAAACCATCGGATCATCGTCGAGCTGGGGGATCAGCGGATCGAGGAACAGGTCAAGGCGCTGCCCGGTCAGACCGTCGAGATGCGCTTCAACCAAAAGACCGGCACGGTGGTGGTATCCGTTCCGCCCGCGCTGGTGCTATTTCTCGACGGAGACTTTACTGCCGAGAATCAAAAATCGTTGACGCAGGCGGTCGGGAAAGTCCTGGCCAAGGACCGGCAGGTGGTGGTGCCTGGGGAAAAGGCGCTCAAGCTCAAGCCGCAGCTTACCGACTGTTTGCAGACCGCGAGCTGTCTTGCCGAGCTGGCCAACGCCAATGAGGCACTGTATGTGCTGCGGGTGCGGGCGAAGCGGGTTCCTCCTGCACCTGTGCCAGCGTCTGCGACCCCGGCGGGCCAGCCTCCCACCATCGACAAAGCGAGCTGGCAGTTCGATCTCGAGGTGTTCGATCCTTCGGTTGGGGACATCGCGGGAAAAACCTCGGTCCGCTGTGACGACTGCGCAGTAGAGCAGGCCTTTCAGAGCGCCTCGGCGACGCTGGGCACGGTGGTTCAGCAGTCGGCGAGTCGGGCTCGGGGCTCGGTCGAGATTTCGTCGAAGCCCAGCGGCGCAGATGTCTTCCTTGGCGGTGAGAAGGTGGGTGTGACGCCGTACAAGGCCAGTCGCTTTGTGGGCTCGGTGCCGCTCGAACTGCGCCTGCTCGGTCAACCGCCATTTTCTTCGACGCTCACTATCGAAGCGGGTCAGGTTGCGCAGGTTGAGGCGGTGCTGTCGAAGCCAGGCGACGATGCGCCGGAGCCTGATCCAAAGCTGCCGCCGCCCGTCGTCAAGGCATCGGTCTACCGTACCGAGGTCATGCCACGTCCGAAGTGGCGACTCGCGCTCGGTGGCAGTTTGATCGGCCTAGGCGTTCTGAGCCTTGGTTTTGGCATCTCCGCGCTGCAGGCCAATGGAAAGTCGGTTCTCAACCCGATTTGCCCCGACGGCAAAACGGTCTGCCAGCAGATCTACGACACCGGAAAAGTCGGAGGTGGACTGACCGTGTTTGGACTGGCAGCGATGGCCGGTGGCATGGTGACGGTGGTGCTGCCTGGTTCCAAGCAGCAGGTGCAAGTCTCGACCGCACTTTCTCCGTCGATGATGGGACTGGCGGCGTTTGGGACCTACTAGCCGATTCGATTGCTTCTAGCCGGTGTAGTGTGAAGCCATGGTGACGCGACCCAAGCTGCTTGCTGTGACGCTCGTTTTTCTATCGCTGCTGCATGCCGCAGTGGTTCAGGCCGGGCCAGTGGGTCCGGTGCCAGTGCCCAAGAAGCCTGTCGAGGTTTCACCGACCGTGGCGGGTTCACCATCGCAGGTGACCCTGCCGTTGTCGGAGTATCAGCAGCTCATGTCGCGGCCAGCGGTGACCGTGGTTGAGACGCTGCGCCTGGAAGGTAGCTTCGAGGCGCGCAATCTGGCTGTGACGCTGACCGGGCGCACCACCGGCAGTGGACCCACGGTCGAGGTCTTGGCGACCTTCGCCGGGACTCGGCTGTGGGGCTGCGAGGGCGATGCCATTTTGTCGCGAGGCGGTTCTGACAAGTACGAGCTGACACCACTTCAGCCGCGCTTTTCGCTGCGCTGTCAGGTCGCGCTGATGGGCGGGGATCGACTGCAACTTTCGACCTCGCCACAGGTGTTGTGGATTGATTCGCAGGTTCGAGACGGCGAGCTGATTCGAGATGAAGAAGAGGGCGGCAAGCAGCGGCTCACCATCGTTCACGTCACCAAGGATCAGGCCGAAAAAGCGCTGCCGGTGTCGGCGATTGGACGATATCACATTACATTGTCGCCGGAGGGTGTGGGCTTTGCGTACACGCTGCTGGTGCGTAACCCAAACCGCTCTCACCAGCGCTTTTCGGTGGCACCGCGTAACGGCGAACGGGTGCAGCGGCTCGATGCGGCGATCTCCTGCGAGCAGCAAGCGGGAGAGTACGCCTGCAACGTGCCACCCGGTGAGCACACCCTCACCCTGCACGGTAGCTTGCCGTCGACCGCGTTTCGTCCACCGGTTCAGGCCAGCGTGCACTATCTGCTGCTCGACAGCCATCCGTTGCTCCGACCGGCTGTCGAGACGGTGGCTCAGCGAATCAGTGTCAGTGAAACCGGTCTGACCCCGCAGTACCGTGGGGCGCAGGGATTTCTCGTCGAGGATCGTCAAGTGCTGTCCTGGCGGGTGGTCCGACTTGAGGCGCTGCGAACCCAGAGCTACGCGGTGACGTCGGCGAGTACCACATTCTTCCTGGGCAGCGATGGACAGGTGCTGGGTGAGACGGCGCTGGAGCTGGACAACCAAGGCGCGGCCGAGCTGCAAGTGCCGCTGCGCGGTGAGCCGACCTACGCCAGCTTGCAGGGCGAGCCGATGCTGCTCACCAAAAACGAGACCGGCGCGCTGCTGCTGCCGCTTTCGCAGGGTCCACAGGCGGTTCAGCTTCAGCATCGACAGTCGTTCCAGCGGACCTTGGGGCTTGGTATTGCCACATTGTGGTTGCCCGAGCTGGCCGCACCGGCGGCATCGGCTCACATCCAGTTGCGCTACGATCGCGACTGGCTGCCGGTATTCGAGGAGCTGTCTCCCGATGTCCGTTTCCCTGCGGTGTCACTCGGCGAGCTGATCGTGCTGCTGGCGCTGATCATGGTGGCGGAGCGGCTGCTGCTCGCGTTGGGGCTTACGAGGGCGCTGCGGACGACGATCGCGCTACTGCTCGGGGCGGCTGCGGCGTCGATGGGACTGTTTTTGGCGCTGCTGCTGCTGACCGAGATGCTGGTCGCAGGGCTGTATGTGCTGCCGTGGCTGTTTGGTCAGAAGCGGATATTCTGGCTCATCCTCGGTGGGCTGTGTCTCGGGGGGGTTTGGGCGCTGCTCGTCGGGGTGCTGGTGCTGAGCGATCGCGCCGCCGTGCCATCGGCGCAGGATGGCCCGAGCGTGAGCTACTCGCGCAAAGCCGCACTGGGCAAGGAGTCGAGCGACAGCGAATTAGACCGTGCGACCACCCCGAAGCCTCCCGCGTATCAGGGTCTACCGCCACGTGAAACGATTCCGCTGGGTGCTACGCGTAGCCATCTCCAGCGTGAGCGGCTGTCGAGTGAGGGCCGAGCGGTGCAAGTGGTGATGCTGTGGCGTCCGGTGGTGCAGCTTATCGGAACGGCATTTTTTGCGCTGGCGATGCTGCTGCTGGCGCTGCGGTCGGGCTTGCTACGAATGGGTGTGCAGAGCCGCTGGCGGCGCGTTCTCGAAGCCAAAGCCGCGTCGGAAAGTCCTTCTGCTTGACAGTTTACGGCTCAGGCTGTTAGGCCCAGGGCCGCCATGCGTATCTACTTTGTTGGTTCTCACGCTACCGGTAAGACCACCATGACCCGCTGGGTCAGCCGTCGCTACGGGCTGCCCATGATCACCGAGGTTGCTCGCGCCGTGCTCGCCGAGCTGGAGATCGACCTCGACTCGCTGCGCACCGACATGGAGCGCGTCAGCGACTACCAGCGTCGGGTTTTCGAGCGCCAGATTGCGATTGAGAAGCTCCAAGAGAAAGGCTTTGTCTCCGATCGAGCCTTTGACAACCTGGCCTATGCCGCCGAGCACGCGCTGGCGCTCGGCGAGATCATGTCGGGCCAGAGCGGCGAAGAAGTCCGTCAGTACATGGAGTGGGTTGCCGAGGGCGTGGTGTTCTTTGTGCGCCCGCACCGTTCGCTGCTGCGCGAAGACGGAGTGCGCGCCGGGGTCGATTGGGACTCTGTGGTTCGCATTGATGGCATGGTCAAGCTGCTCCTGGAGCAGTTCCGGATTCCGTATCTGCCGATTGATACGCCGTCGATGCAGGAGCGCGTTCGCGCCGTCGAGTTTGTGCTCGGTCGGCTCGGCTTGCAGCAGGCCGTCATCGAGCATGCGCCGCCGCAGCGCAATATCGTTACGCTCGTCAAGCGATCGTAGGCACGTCGTTCGATGGCTCAGAAGAAGGCCCGGAAATTGGCCGGGAAGTCGACGCCGCCGTCGACCGCGCACGGACTCTACGCGACGGTTGATGAGGTCGTAACGGTCCTTGAAAAGCCGCTGTTGCGCGGCGTCTCGCATCAGATTGCGTTCTTTTTGGCATTCCCGCTCGGTTACTGGCTGCTCAGCCAGGCCGCGTCACCGGAAGCGCGTCTGTGTGCGATCGTCTATGGGGTGTCGCTGCTCGCGCTGCTCGGAATCAGCGCTCTGTATCATCGCAAGCACTGGCAACCGGCTGCTCGCGCCAAGATGAAGCGGCTCGATCACGCCAACATCTTTCTGTTTATCGCCGGTAGCTACACCCCGATTACCGTCGTCGGAGTGGGCGGCACCTTTGGCAAGCTGCTGTGCGCGGTGTTGTGGACTGGCGCGGTATTGGGAGTGCTCCAGACCGTATTTTGGCCGACCGCACCCCGCTGGCTGCATGTCGGAATTTATGTCGTCCTTGGCTGGACCGGGGCCTTGGGACTCCCAGGAGAGTGGCGCAACCTGGGGCCCCAAGTGGTGGCACTCCACGTCGGTGGCGGCATCATTTATACCCTCGGGGCGCTGACCTATGCGCGCAAGCGTCCGAATCCCTTTCCCAAGGTTTTTGGTTATCACGAGGTCTTTCACCTGCTCGTGCTGATCGCGTGCGGTGCGCTGTTCGAGGTGGTTCGGCAATGCCTACTTCACCCCGTGTAGCGCTGGCTGTTTCGCTGGGAATTGCAGCAGCTTTGCTGTGTTTCCATAGCCTGCAATTTAACTTCGTCACCGACGATGCATTCATCTCGTTTGTCTATGCCAAAAACTTGGTAGAGCACGGCGCGCTGGTGTTCAATCTGGGCGAGCGCGTTGAAGGCTACACCAACTTTTTATGGACCCTTCTTATGGCACTGGGCCTTGTGCTCAAGATTCCTGCGGAGCTGTCTTCGCGGGTTTTGGGAACACTCTGCGCCATCGCCACGATGCTCTTTTGCGGGGTGATTTTGAGACGGTTGCGGGGGAACACTCGCTCTCTGTGGGATAGCGTTCCGGCGTGGATCTTGGCGGGGATTCCGGGCTATGCCTGCTGGGCTTCCGGTGGTCTGGAGACCCAGCTCTTTACGCTGCTGTGTACGCTGTCGCTTGGCCTGTATCTGGTTGCGGTGATCGAGGAAACAGAGGGTCACACTCCGGCTCTGTACGGAATCGGAATCACGATCGGGCTGGCGGCGCTGACGCGGCCGGAAGGCTATCTGCTGTTTGGTCTGCTGGCACTTCACCGACTGATAGTGAAGTTGCAGAAGCGAGAGCTTGTGCCGACAAAACAGGAGTGGAGTCTGCTTCTTATGTTCCTGCTTCTGACGGTACCGCACATCGTGTGGCGTCGTCTATATTACGGATACTACGTGCCTAATACGTTCTACATCAAGTCATCAGGAGGCAGCGGCGCGTGGCAGCAAGGTCGCTACTATCTGTGGGCCGTGATGCGAGACCTGAAGCTGTTTGTGCTGCCACTATTGTATCTGGTGGGCTTTGTGAAGCCCCTCCCGCAGAAAGTACAGGACTCCTATCGTCTAGCCGGTGGACTCCTTTTGATCTGGGCTGGGCCGTTTTTGCTCTATGTGGTTTCCGTCGGTGGAGACTTCATGGGGCTGTATCGCTTCGTGATGCCGATCGTGCCGCTGCTGGTGATCACCGGAGTCCTTGGACTGTGGCGACTCCTTCAGGATCAGAGTCGGCTCCTCATCGCCGGATCGCTGCTGGTGTTCGCGATGCTGCATGCGACCAATTCCTATGTCGTGGATCGTCATGCGCTGACGTTTATCGGGGCCGATCACGGGATTGATACGCCGGGATATCTGCGCCACTACACCGCCGACCGTGCCGCAATTGGCAAGTGGCTGGGACAGTATGTGAAGCCGGATGACTATCAAGTCGTCGGAGGTGCAGGGGCGCAGGTCTATTACGCAGGGATTGCTGCGCTTGATAGCTTTGGCTTGTCCGATGAGTACGTGGCACACAAAGTGCCAGCCGTTTCGAGTCGTCCCGGGCATCAGAAGTTTGCGCCGCTCGACTATGTGCTGTCGCGGAAACCCACCATCTTGACCTACAACGTCTATCGGATTGGGAATGCTCCCTATATTCCGTCCGCCCAGGAATCCGCCCAGTGGCGCGCCCGTGGTTTTCACTACGTGAGCGTGCAGATTCCGGGGTTGAGCCAGCCGTGGTATTCCTTTTTGAAGCGGATCGATCGGACGCTGGGACCACTCCCAGTGGCAGCCGACGCTACGCCGTAACAGAGGCTGCGGCGATGGTTCGCCGAATTCCCTCATCGATGTTGATCGCGGGACTGTAGTGAAGCTCGCGGCGTGCTCGATCGATCGAGAAGTAGTGGTGGGTACACATGTAGCGGATCGCAAAACGGGTCAGCCCGTTTTCTGGACCTGCGGCGCGTCCGGATAGCGTATTAAATCCCTCCGCCAGCGTCGCCATCGCGTACGCAACAGAGTAGGGAATCCGGCCTCTGGTCGGTGCCATCCCCATGGCCCGCAGCACGCGATCGACAAAGTCCCAAAACGGGATCGGCTCACCATTGGTCACAAACCACGCATGACCTCCGATTGAGGGATCTTCTGCGAGTCGGCGGTCCGCGAGCAGCAGCGCATCGATCAAGTTGTCGATGTACGTGAAGTCCGACAGCTTGTTTTCCCGGCCGACTCCGTAGCGCAGCGTTCCGGCGCGGGCTCTGCGTAGGATCGCGGGCAGAAAGCGTCCGTCACCGGGTCCGTAGATCACGTGCGGACGGACCGCGCAGGTGAGCAGACCCTGCTGTCCGTTGGCCGCGAGAACCTCGCGCTCCGCCGCGATCTTGCTGTCCGCGTACGGAGCTTGAGATTGCGCAGCATAGGGCAGTGATTCGTCGCCGTTTTCGATGTCGGTGCCTTGATACACCACGCTGGCGGAGCTGACGTAGACAAAGCGGGACGCCTTCGCGGCTTGACTCGCTGCAAGTAGGTTCTGCGTTCCGCCGTGATTGACCGCCCACACCGGGGCCGCTCCGCTCTGTCTGGTTTGCACCATCGAGGCCACATGAAAGACCACCGAGGCCTCGGCGACCAATCGGTCACAGGCCTGGCGATCCGTTACATCACAGGCGACAAACTGAGCGCCCGCGATGCCGGGATCCCGCAGATCGGACGCGATCACCTGGGCTCCGGTCGCCACCAGCCGCTGCGCGAGATGTCGACCGACAAAGCCGCCGGCTCCTGTGATCACCAATCGTTGTTCGCGCTGTCGTGATATCAATCGTCCGTCCTTGTGTGAGAACTCAGGTTTGTTACAGCAGGTACTTCGTATGCACCGGCAGATGATCGAGCGGCTCAACTTACAACACGGTATTGCTCCATGACAGGCAAAGATCCCGTTTGCGTGGTAACCGGTGCCAGCGCGGGCATCGGTCGAGAGACGGCACGCGGTATGGCCGAGCGCGGTTACGTGGTCGTGATCATTGGTCGAGACCACAGCCGAACAGAGGAAGCCGTGGCCTATGTCCGCTCTCACTCATCGGGGGGACTGGTCGAATCACGACTGTGTGATTTTTCCTCGCTCGATGGAGTCCGCAAGTTGGCCGCCGAGCTGCTGTCCACTCAGCCGCGCATCGATGTGCTGATCAACAACGCCGGCCTGTGGCATCCCGAGCGACGGCTCAGCCGCGACGGGATCGAGGACACCTTTGCGGTCAATCACCTCGCACCGTTTTTGCTGACCAACCTGCTCCTGCCACGGCTCACAGAGTCGGGCTCTGCACGGATTGTGAACGTCAGCTCGCGGCTTCACGAAAAACAGAGCGCCTTCGATTTCGAGGATCCACAAGCCACACGCAGCTACCACGGACTCCGTGCCTATTCCCAGAGCAAGCTCGCCAACGTGCTGTTTTCGACGGAGCTGGCGGCTCGGCTGACCGGAACCGGTGTCACCAGCAACGCGCTTCATCCGGGCGATGTGGTAAGCGACATCCTGCGTGAAAAGCCGCTGTTGAGATTTTTCGGAAGGCTGGCCGCGCCGTTTGTGGACTCGCCGCACAGTGCTTCGCTGACCTCTGTGTACGTGGCGACTTCTCCTGAGCTGACAGGAGTGACAGGTGGCTACTTCAAAAAACAGCGACCCGCCAAGCCTTCGTCAGCCGTCTCCGATGCCAGCCAGCGCTCACGCCTGTGGGCGCTGAGTGCTCAGCTCGTCGGGCTTCCGGCCTAGCGGGGCGGCCCAGCCCGGTTCCTTCGAGCGGGTTGTGCGCGGCGCTGGTGACGTAGACTTCGATTCGCGCTAAAACGCCGACCTTCACCAACCCGAAATCGGGGGAATACGGACCGACATGGAACTGCTGCGCTGGTTTCTCCACTTGCTTCGCAATCCCGAGGATCTGATCGCCTCGGCGATCTCGACCGGCTATCCACTGCTGGTGATGATGGGGATCATCTTCGCTGAGACGGGCGCGATGATCTTCTTTCTGCCCGGAGACTCGCTGCTGGTGACCGCCGGGGTGTTTGCCGCCAATCCCAAGTACGGACTCAAC
>WBZP01003356.1_pt1 | contig 17412 bp, 18 predicted proteins | sample 5204301 | NCBI WGS metagenome assembly WBZP01 (sample SAMN12412401, study PRJNA552823) | activated sludge metagenome | isolation source: activated sludge from nitrification reactor of wastewater treatment plant... | place: USA: Pennsylvania | collected 2017 | reverse complement strand
GACGTAGACCTCGCCGTGCTGGAACGGGTTCATGGTGCCCGGGTCAACGTTCAGGTAGGGGTCCAGTTTCTGCATGGTGACCCGCAGACCGCGTGCTTTGAGGAGGTTGCCCAGGCTCGAGGCCGTCAGCCCCTTACCCAGGGACGAGGCGACTCCGCCGGTCACGAACAGGTGTTTGGCAGTCCCACTACTCATGGGATCCCAGGCTATCAGCGGATCGACCGTCACCATGCGTCCCCGAACGGGCGATTCTCCCCGTCTCGTCGAGACTGTTCTGATGTCGCATCAGGCCGCGGACCGCGTCAGCCGGTGTAGCGCGCCATCTCGTCACCGAATTGCCCCAGACCCATGGGACCCAGCCGCATGGCGTGCATGTGCCAGTCCAACAGGTCGAACGACCCCCCCAACCGACGGCGGGCGTCATCGCGCAACTGCAGCCAGATACGTTCGCCGATCTTGTACGAGATCGCCTGTCCGGGCATCCCCAGGTATCGGTCCACCTCACTGGCGGCGAACTCCGGATCCAGCAACGCCGTATCGACCAGCAACTGCCGAGCGAGTTTCGGGGTGACTCGCCCGCGCTGGCCGGCGAATCCGTGAGGTATCCGACGGTCGGTGTGCAGGCCGATGTCCACGACGACCCGCACGGCGCGCATCAGTTGGGCGCTGAGGAAGCCGATGCGGGTTCCGGGTTCATCGAACCAGCCCAGTTCGTCGCACAGTCGCTCCGCGTACAAGGCCCAGCCTTCGGCGTGGCCCGAGGTAGACCCGAGCACCCGCTGGAACCTGGACATGTCTGTGTCGGCGGCGACCGCGCCCAACTGCAGATGGTGGCCAGGCACTCCCTCGTGGAACCACACGGTCTTGAGCCACCAGCGCGGGAAGACGTCGGCGCCCCGCGTCGGGTACCACGTGCTGCCGGGGCGTGACAGGTCCTCGCTGGGTGGCACGTAGTAAGGGGCAGCAGCCGATCCTTCGGCGGCGATGTTGACACGGCACTCGAGTACGCGGGGATCGATCGTGAACAGCGTTCCATCGACGCGCGTCGTGGCTGTCTCAGTCAGTTCCCGCAGGTACTCGGTCAAAGCATCGGTTCCGTGGATCTGGTAGTCCGGGTCACCGTCCAGCCGTTCCCGCACTTGGCGCAAGGGCAACCCTGGCTCGATCGCATCGACCTCGGTGCGCAACTCTCGGGTCAGCCGGTCGACCTCGGTCCAGCCCCAACCGAAGGTGTCGTCCAGGTCCAACTCGATGCCGTTGAATGCGTGCGCGGCCCTCAGGTAGCGCTCCTCGCCCACGGCATCCTCGGGGTTGGCCCGCTCTGCGTACACATCGGACAACCACACCGACGTGTCAACCAACGAACGCCGAGCGCGATCGACAGGTTCGTCGGGCAGACCCCGGTCGGACTGGTAGGCGCTCAGCCACCCGTGAGCGATGGTGGCCAGTTGTTCGGCCACGGCTACGGCCTGCCGGCGGGCCGCGGGCAGGCCGTTGTCCGCCCCCCGGGACAGAGTGTCACGCCACCCTGACAGCGCCACGGGCACCGCCTCCACGAGGTCGCGACACTCGTCGGGCCCGGCGAACTCCAGTGCCATGCGCACATGTTGCGGGGGGCTGAACAGGATGTTGACGTCTCGCAGGTGATCCCCGGCCTCTGCCGCCGCCATACGGTGTGCGAACTGCTGCACCATGACCTCGCGAGCGATTCGACTCTTGTCGTCGGTCGCCGGTGTGTTCTGGGCTTCGTGCAGCAGGCCGGCGATCGCAGTGTGACGTTCGTCGTACCCTTCGGGGCTGTAGTCGGTGAGTCCTTCGGTAGGTACGGGGAGCCCGAGCACCACGGCAAGGCAGGGATCCCCTGCTGCGATGGTGTCCACAGCTCTGCTGCCAAGGTCGAAGATCTCGGAGGGCTTGTGGGCGCTCATGCCACGCCCCTTGTGGTCGATCTCCGTTTCGTGGCTTCGACAGCGGCCAGATCCAGCAGTTCCTCGGCGTGGGCCAATGCGACTGCTGAGTCGTCCTGGCCCGACAGCATGCGCGACAACTCAGCAGCGCGATCGGCACCGTTGACCTCAGTCACGCTCGTGTTCGTGACCATGCCGTCTGAGTCCTTGCGCACCACAATGTGCTGGTCGGCGAAGGTCGCCACCTGCGGCAGGTGGGTCACCACCAGCACCTGCGAGCCCTCGGCCAACCGGGCCAGCCGTCTGCCGACCTCGACCGCCGTGCGCCCCCCGATACCGGCGTCCACCTCGTCGAAGATGAAGACGCTGGGCGGGGCCGACTCGGCCAGTACGACCTCGAGCGCAAGCATTATTCGCGACAGTTCCCCGCCGGACGCACCGTCGCCGATTGCTGCGGGCACAGCTCCCGGATGCGGTGCGAGTTGAAACGTGACGACGTCTGTCCCGGACTCGCCGAACGCGACCTTGCTGCCGTCGGTCAGGGTGAGTCCGCCGGGATCGTCGCGGTGGCCGACCACCACACTGAACCGCGCCTGCGGCATCGCCAGCCCGGCGAGTTCCCCCGTGACCTGCTCGGCCAGGCGCTGTGCTGCCGTGCGACGAGCCTGCGACACCTGCTCGGCGCGCTCTGCCATGTGCGTCAGGACCTGGGCGATCTCGGCCGTCAGCACGGCGATCGCCTCGCCGCCGCCGTCGATCGCTGCCAGTTCGGCACGAACCGACTCCGCGTGTTCCACAACTGCGCCGGCAGTCGGTCCGAAACGGCGCAGCAGGGGGGTCAGTTGCGCCTTGCGTGCCTGAAGACGAGCCAACTGGTCGGGGTCCGATGCCAGTGACCCGGCGTAGTTCTTCAGGTCCATTCCGGCGTCGGTCAGTTGCTCCTGCACGGCCAGCAAGCGCTCGGCCAAGGTGCTGAGCGACGTGTCGTGCCGAGAGGCCCTCTGAAGGTCCTCGGCCGCTGCGCCCAGCAGGGTGATGGCTCCGGACTCGTCGCCGGTCACGGCGTCGACCGCGGACACCACGTCATCGCGCAGCGCCTCTGCGTTGGACAGCCGGTTGATGCCGTTCGTGAGTTCGTCGTCCTCGCCGATCTGGGGCTCGATGGCATCGATCTCGGCCAGTTCGGCGCGGAGCCGCGCGATACGGTCTGTGCGATCGCGGTCGGCGGTGCTCAGGTCCGCCAGTCGGCGGGACAGTTCCAGGTACCGGTGATAAGCCGTGCGGTAGTCGCCGAGTGCCTCGGCGAGGGTGGCGCCGGCGTACCGGTCCAGCGCGTGACGCTGTGTTCGGGCACTGCGCAGGCCGATCTGGTCGCTCTGCGAGTGTCGCTGGGCCACGGCGTGTCCGATGTCGGACAGCACCGACAAGGGGACAGTGGCTCCGCCGGCGACTGCCCGGCCACGGCCCCCCGAAGGAATATGGCGGCCGATGATGAGCGCGGCTGTGCCGGTGGTCCCTTCGGTGGATTCCGAAGCGGCATCATCCACGGCACCGCCGGATTCGCGTACGCGATCCAAGGCGGGTGAATCGGCCGGGATGTCGATCGTGGCCTGCACCCGAGTCCCGTCGGCGCCCAACAGTCCCGTGTCGAAACGATCGCCCAGCACCAGACCCAGGGCCGACACGAGCATCGTCTTGCCCGCGCCGGTCTCGCCGGTGAAGACCACCAGGCCGGGGGCGAGGTCCAGTTCCGCGGTACGGATGACGCCGAGCCCACTGATGTCCAGATGCGTGATCATGCGGGGGCACTCCCCCGCCAACCGTCGACAGGCAGATGGAACTTGGCCACCAGCCGATCGGTGAAGTCCGCGGTGTGCAGGCGAGCGAACCGGATGGGCTTCGTCAGTGCGGTGACCTCGACTCGTGACCCGGGGGCGACCGGGTGCACACGTCGGCCGTCGCACGTGAGGACGGCATCCATGCTGGTGGGCGCGACCTCCAGCGCCACTGTGTTCTGGGGATCCACCACCAAAGGACGAGCGAACAGCGCGTGGGCACTGATCGGCGCCACCAACATGGCGGCCACCCCGGGCCAGATGACCGGGCCGCCGACGCTCCAGGCGTAGGCGGTCGATCCGGTGGGAGTCGCGATGACCACTCCGTCGCAGCCCCAGCGCGACAGTGGGTGTCCCTCGATCTCGAGCAGGACGTCGATCATGCGTTGCCGCGACACCTTCTCCAGGCTCGCCTCGTTGAGCGCGAAACTGCGCCATACCTCGGTGTTGTCGACCAGCACTCGCACTGACACGGCCAATCGTTCCTCGACCCGATAGGTCCGGTCGACCACCGTGGCGACAACATCGCTCACGTTGTCGGGTTCGACTTCTGCCAGAAAGCCGACGTGACCCAGGTTGACGCCCAGCAGCGGGATGCCGGCAGAGACCGCGAACTCGGTCGCACGCAGGATCGTGCCGTCGCCGCCGATCACCACAACCAGCTCGCAGGCCGGCGATGTGGGATTCCAGACGGTCACGGGCAGGTCGGATAAGCCCGCCGTAAGGTCTGCCAGCTCCTCTGCCGGAACCCGGACCCTGATTCCCGCAGCAGTGAGTTCGCGTGCCGTCTGTTGGGCGGCAGCCAACGCGCTAGCCCGGCCCGAATGCGTCACCAGCAGCACTGCGCGCTCCGCGGCCACTTCGTGCTCCTCCGCAGCTTCACTTGCCGCGGGATGGGCCTGACCTTGCATTGACCCACGCTAACCCTCGTGACCCGAATCCGCCGCTACCCCCCGCGCGTCGTTCAACGATTGGTTGCTCAACGGCTATTCTTCGGGGCAACCATCTACCGGCAGAAAGGGTGCGCCGGTGACCCACGACACCACCGACACGTCGCATCGACGGCGGCAGCGCTGGCGCTGGCTGACTCACTTCGGGCTGTTCGCAGTCCTGGTGGCTGTCTTTGCCGGACTCGCCGCGCCTGCCAGCGCCGAAGGTGGCGAAATATCGGGCACCATGCTGGATCCGAACGGGCAACCCATCGAGGGCGTCCAGTTCCAGGTATCCAACGCCCAGGGGTTCAACGGTGGTGACACCTCGAACAGGTTGGGCAAGTGGTCCGTCGCGATCCCCGGGACTGGGCAGTATGTGGTCACCATCGACCCCGCCACGCTGCCCGAGGGTGTCACACTGACTGATCCTGAGAAGACCCAACTGACCGTCAACCTGCTGTCAGCGTCGAAGACGGTGGCGTTCCCAACGGGCGAGGCCAACACCACCACCGAGTCATTCCTCGACAGATTCCTTCAGTTGGCCACCGATGGGCTGGCGTTCGGCCTGATCATCGCGCTCGCCGGCGTCGGGCTGTCCATGATCTTCGGCACGACCGGGCTCACCAACTTCGCCCATGGCGAGATCGTGACACTCGGCGCGCTGGCGACCTTCATCTTCAACAACTGGCTGGGACTGCCGTTCGTTCTGGCTGTCGCACTCGGCGTCCTGGTCTGTGGGGCTTTCGGGGCCTTGAACGACTGGGGATTGTGGAAACCTCTGCGGCGCAAGGGCGTCAGCCTCATCGCGATGCTGGTCGTGTCGATCGGTTTCGGAATCCTGCTTCGCTACATCTACCTGTTCTTCTTCGGGGGCGACACCGAGCAGTACGCGTCATACAGCGGCCAAGCGGGGATCGCCTTCGGGCCCATCGACATCACGCCCAAAGTCATCATCGGCAGTCTGGTCGCGGTTCTGGCTCTGGCCCTGACGATCGCGTGGCTCAAACTGACCAAGAACGGCAAGGCCAGCCGCGCGGTGTCGGACAACCCAGCCCTGGCCTCGGCTTCAGGCATCAACGTCGAGCGCGTCATCAACCAGGTGTGGATCTTCGGAGCCGCTCTGGCGGGTCTTGCCGGCGCTCTTTACTCCATGAGCGTCGGTGTCAACTGGCTCGAGGGGTTCCAGCTCCTGTTACTCGTGTTCGCCGGTGTCGTGCTTGGTGGGCTGGGTACCGCGGTGGGTGCCATCGTGGGCTCGATCGTGGTGGGTGTCCTCATCCAGGTTTCGACGTTGGTCCTGCCCACAGAAATGAAAACTGTCGGCGCACTGGCCATCATGATCATCATCCTTCTGGTCAGACCTCAGGGCCTGCTGGGCCGAAGCGAGAGGGTGGGGTGAACCCATGGACTTCAACCTGATCCTCAACCAGTCGATCACGCAGGGCCTTGGGGTCCAGGCAGTCATCTTCGCCCTGGCTGCCATCGGACTCAATGTGCACTTCGGATACACCGGTCTGCTGAACTTCGGCCAGGCTGCCTTCTTGGCCGTCGCTGCCTACGGGCTGGGCGTTACCGTCGCCACACTGGGGTTGCCCTTGTGGTCGGGCATCATCGTCGGACTCGTCGCCGCCGTGGTGCTGGCATTGCTCCTGGGCATCCCGACGTTGCGACTTCGAGCCGATTATCTGGCCATCGTGACCATTGCCTCGGCCGAGATCGTGCGCCTGGTGGCGCGCTCGGTCACGCTGCGGGACATCTTCGGTGGCTCCGACGGCATCAACCGATTCGCGGACGATTTTTACGCGATCAACCCCTTCGGCGCTGGACTCGCACTGGGCCCTCTGACGTTCAGCCGAAACGACCTGTGGGTTGTGTTCGTCGGATGGATCCTGGTGGCCCTGTCCTGTCTGATTGTGTTCCTCGCGATGCGCTCGCCCTGGGGCCGTGTGCTCAAAGGCATCCGCGAGGACGAGGACGCTGTTCGCAGCCTCGGCAAGAACGTCTACTCGTACAAACTGCAGTCCCTCGTGCTGGGTGGCGTACTCGGGTGCCTGGGCGGGTTCGTCTTCGCGATCTCGTCGCAGTCGGTACAGCCCGACAACTACGGCACCGACCTGACGTTCTTCGCGTGGGCAGCCCTGATCCTGGGTGGTGCCGCTCGAGTCTTCGGCCCGGTGCTCGGTTCGATCCTGTTCTGGTTCCTGCTGGTGTTCATCAACGTGACTCTCACCGAGGCCGTCAGGGTCGGCTACATCACGTTCATCGACGGCACTCAGGTCGGTCAGATCCAGTTCTGGATCCTGGGCCTGTCCCTCATGCTCTTGATGATCTTCCGTCCACAGGGAATCCTCGGAGACAAACGGGAGTTGGCCTTCGATGTCAAGTAGCAGCGAAAAGCAAGAGGCGGCCCGTGAAGCGCTCAAGGGCGTCGCACACGAGGCTGGCATCGCCAAGCCAGATTCGATCCTGGTCGCGAACAACGTCGAACGCCAATTCGGCGGACTCAAGGCAGTGGATGTCGACCACCTCGAAGTCCAGCGGGGTGGCATCACCGCGCTCATCGGACCCAATGGGGCCGGCAAGACGACGTTCTTCAACCTGCTCACGGGCTTCGACCATGCCAACGAGGGGCAGTGGAACTTCGATGGGCACGAGATGGCCGGTGTTCCCAGTTACAAGGTCGCTCGTATGGGCATGGTGCGGACCTTTCAGCTGACCAAGGCGTTGTCCAAGATGACCGTCATGCAGAACATGCTGCTGGGCGCTCCGGACCAGAAGGGCGAGAGTTTCTTCAAGGGACTGATCCCTGGATTGTGGCGTTCGCAAGAGATCGAGAACGCCAAACGTGCGGAAGAACTGCTCGCGCACTTCAAACTCGACGCCAAGGCCGACGACTTCGCGGGCAGCCTGTCCGGTGGCCAACGAAAACTGCTCGAGATGGCCCGTTCTCTGATGGTCAAGCCCAACCTCGTGATGCTCGACGAGCCCATGGCAGGCGTCAACCCCGCCCTCAAGCAGTCGCTCTTGGATCACATCCGCGAGCTTCGCGAGGCAGGGATGACGGTGCTGTTCGTCGAGCACGACATGGACATGGTCCGCGACGTCTCCGACTGGGTGGTGGTCATGGCGCAAGGCCAGATCATCGCCGAGGGTCCCCCTTTGGACGTCATGGGTCAGCAGGCTGTCATCGACGCCTACCTCGGCGAGCACCACACCATGAGCCTGGACACCGGGAGCGGGTCATGACCACCAGCGATCCGTTCGATCCGATCGACCCCATCAACCCGTTGGAGCCCGGCTCCAGCAAGTTCATGAATGAGCTCCACGTCGACGCCGAGCAGTGGAACCGTTCCAAGGAACTCACCACTCGTGACCATCACTTGCAGTCATCTGGAAACGCGCTCCTGCGAGCGGACGAGGTGGTTGCCGGATATGTGCCAGGTGTCAACATCCTGAATAGCTGCGACTTCTACGTCGACGACGGCGAAATGGTGGGCATCATCGGACCCAACGGAGCTGGCAAGTCGACCCTGCTCAAGGCTCTGTTCGGACTGGTTCGGGTTCGAACCGGCACGGTCGTTCTCAAGGGCGAGGACATCACCAATCTGCGTGCCGACCGACTGGTTCAACAGGGGCTCGGTTTTGTCCCCCAGACCAACAACGTCTTCCCGTCCCTGAGCATCGAGGAGAACCTGCAGATGGGCGCTTACCTGGCGCCGAAGCAGTTCAAAGACCGGTTCGAGTATGTCAGCGGGATCTTTCCCCGGTTGGGCGAGCGCCGCAAGCAGCGCGCGTCGGCCCTGTCCGGTGGTGAGCGCCAGATGTTGGCAATGGGGCGCGCGCTGATGATGGACCCCTCCGTCCTGTTGCTCGACGAGCCGAGCGCCGGCCTGTCGCCAGCGCTGCAGGACGAGGTCTTCGTGAGAGTGCGTGACATCAACAAGGCCGGCGTCACCGTGATCATGGTGGAACAGAACGCCCGACGCTGCCTTCAGATCGTCGACAGGGGCTACGTTCTGGATCAGGGCCGGAACGCCTACACAGGGACGGGCCGCGACCTGGCACACGACCCCAAGGTCATCGGGCTCTACCTGGGCACCCTGGGCGCGGAACGCGACGAAGCCACCAAGAACCGCTGACCCGCCCGCCGCCCATCGCAAAGGTCACGGCCAGCGGGTGAGGTGTCGGTCATCACCCTGCGCGATCCTCGGCAACTTCCGCGGCGTCCCATCGCCGAGCGCCGGGCCCCCGCCTGGGGCGGGCGCATTCCTTGGTGGGTCCTGCGGCCCATGAGGCCGCGGCGATGTGCTCAGTCCACCGTGTGCGCAGGATTGGGGTCGTCACGTGGCGCGGTTCGCAGCGCCTTGTTCATGTAGCCCTCAGCGGCGTCCGCGTGGCGCGCCACGCACGCCGTGGCGGCGGCGTGTCCAGCACATTGCGCCGCCGCTCTTGCTGATGGCGACTTGCACTCGCGAGCGGCTGCCAGTGCCCCACGAGCCGCCTTGAGTGCGTCGGCTACCGACAGGTCGCCGGCGGCCCAAGACCTGGCGGCGGCTATGGCCGTTTGCGGGCGTCGGTCCGACGACGCTTCCTGGAGGAACAGGTCCAAGACTGAGTCAGCCAGGTCTGCTGCCCACAGAGAGAGGCGCACATGATGGTCAGTTGGTGCGGTCTTGCTCTGCATGGTTGCCCTCCCACCTCGTCTGCGCTTCCCCCACTCGGAGCCACCAATCTCTGATGATCACCACTCGGTGTCGTTGGATCCCTGGCTGTCGCCGAAGTCGCGCGGAAGTGCCTTGCTCGCGTACCGTTCCCAGTTCTCCTGCAGGGCATCGATCAGTTGGGTGACCAGCAGTGGCGACAGGTTGACACGAGCCACCAGGACGCCCGGAAGTTCCCGTTCGGTCTCGTTGGCATACTCCATGCGCACGAAGTCCAGGGTGAACTCATACGGGCTATGCGCCACGGCGGCGAAGTTGGCCCAGACTCCCCCTCGTGAATCTGCGGGCACGTGAACGTTGATGTGCTGTTCACCGGCGTACTCAGACATGGCCGCAGGCTACTGCCTGACTGACGGATCAACCCCACGCCACGCACTGGCGACACGAATCTGTGCTCGACGCGGTGCGGAATCACACCAGCTGTTTGCCCGAGTCGACTTGGTCCGCGCGTTGGCGACTCAGGCCCAACAATCGGTGCGATTCGCGACCCATGCACCGCTGGCCCACGCGCGAGGCTGAGCTGGGCGATGTTGGGTGGGGCGATGTTGGGTGGGGCGATGTTGGGCGGGGCGATGTGGGGCTTCGGCGAGTGGCGTGTCAGAGGCGGGGTGAGCTCACCGCGGTGGACACCGCACCTCGCGACCCCAGGCGTCGCCACGGTCCGAGGGCCAAAGGCCGGGGCATCGACACCGTCGAAACTGTCGGGAGTCATGGCCTCGAGTCGTGGTGGGCGATCAGCGATGCAGCTGCCGTCGCCCTGGGGATCGGCGATGCGGCTGACGTCGCCCCGGGGATCGGCGATGCGGCTGACGTCGCCCCGGGGATCGGCGATGCAGCTGACGTCGCCCCGGGGATTAGCGCCGCCGGAGCCTCCAGTGGGCGGGTCCGCCTCTCCGTTCCGCAGTCCACATCGGATCCCCAGTGGTTGCTCATCCCCAACGTGCGGATTCGGATCGGCGAAGGCCCTACCGTCACCCAGGGTCAGGCCATGGCACCCATGCAGTTGTTCCTGGCCCAGTCGAACGGTGTCGTGAGTCGCGCCGAACTGCTTGCCTCGGGGTTCACGCCAGGTCAGATCCAGCGTGCCCGACGAGCAGGACACCTGCGCACCGCCGTCCCCGGTGTGTACGTGGCGGCGACCCGTTCACCCGAGAGTTGGACGACAAGGTGCCTCGTCGCTCTCAAGCACGCAGGCACCGGGGCGGCAGCCAGTCACTGGACGGCCGCCACAGTGTGGGGGGTGCACCGCACAAACCACCCAGGGCCGATCCACGTCACTGTCCCCCACGGCCGCCACTGCCGGGGCCACCGCGGAATGGTGATCCACCATGGCCGGCAACTCATCGGCATCGCCCACTCGGGCATACGAGTCACTCCCCTGTTGCGAACACTGGTGGACGTGACTTCCATCGCTTCGTTGACCGACTCACGCATGGTGGTGATGGACGCTGTCGGCCAGGGACTGGTGACGCCCACGCAGATGAGGGCAGTTGGCCATCTGCCGCCCGGGACACGTCTCCCCTGGCGTCTCATGACACAAGAGGCCGAAGCGGGGGCGATATCCGGCGGTGAAGCCGCATACTGGCGTCTCATCAAGGACGCAGCGCTTCCGCTGCCGGTGCTCAACCAGAGCCTCAGGACGGACTACGGACTCTTCTGCCCTGACGCATTGTGGCCCGGCCTCGACATGTTCGCAGAGATCGACGGGCGGGAGTTCCACGCGCAGGCGCAGGCGTTCGATCGCGATCGGATACGGCAGAACGCCCTGCACATCCATGGGTTGGTGGGGCTCAGATTCGCGGTCAACGACGTGTTGAACCAGCCCGACATCGTCGTGCGCCAGACCAGGGAACTCCTGGAGTTGCGTGCCGCCGAGCGCACATAGCCCGTCAGTCGCCACCCAGTCGTCAAGGCGCACGCACACCGCCGCAATGCAAGCGCCTGTCTGAGGCGAAAGTGCCTGCCGCTTGTCAGGTACGGATTCGCACCAGTTCGCACACGGGTTCGGGAACTGAGCGTGCGCAGAAACGTCGGCGACGAGTCTGGTGCGAATCGCTGCCCCTTACTGGCAAGAGTCAAGCGGTTGGAGCCCCGGCTTCGCGGACCTGGAGATGTCCTCGAGCGAGGCTGCCTTACCCCAGACGCGAAACGGTGGGGCCGACCATTGCTGGTCGACCCCACCGTTGTGGGCTGGCAGTTGATCAGATCAGCTGCTGGCCGGTGACGCCTCGGTCGGAGCCGGGACGGCACCTTCGATGAAGCGGTCGGACGTGTAGGTGTTGTCCGCACCGAACTTGTAGACACCCATGACGGCCATGCCGGGATCGCCGTTGTCCTGGAAGTCGATGGGACCGGACTGACCGTTGTAGTCGATGTCCTTGCCCTCGTCCAGGAACTTCTTGCACTCCTCGAAGGTGTCACACGGCTCGCCGCCGGAGGTCACCTCGACCAGCTTGCTGGCGATGGCCGGGCCGCTGTCGTCCTTCGCGGCGATGGCGCCCAGTGCCGACACCATGACTGCGTCGTACGACTCAGGCGCGTATGCGAAGTCCTCGAGCTTGGGATCCACCGTGAGAAGCTGCTGCTTGAAGGCCTCAGGAGCCTCCGCGCCTGGCAGCGTGCCCAAGGTGCCCTCGAGGGCGCCTTGCGGAAGACCCTTGCCGAGGGTGTTCGACAGGTTGCCGTCAACCAGGAACAGCGAATCCTTGTCCGGCCCGATGCCCTGCTTGATGAGCTCCTGGATGACCTTCTTGGACTCCTCGAAACCGATCAGCACGATGCCGTCGGGATTCATGGCCTTGGCCTGGCCGACCTCTGCGTCGAAGGTCTGTGCCTTCGGGTCGTAGAAGATCGGGTCTCCGGCGAGCGTGCCACCGGCGGCCTCGAAGTTCGTCTGGAAGTTGCTTGCAAGACCCTCGCCGTACGAGTCCTGGAGAACCAGGACGGCTGGCTTCTTGACGTTCTCGGAGGTGACGACCTCAGCGAGCACCTGGCCCTGGAACGTGTCCGGGGGCGCGGTGCGCCAGTAGAGGCCATTGTCCGCGTAGGTGCTGAGCTCGGGCGAGGTGTTCGCCGGCGAGATCTGAAGCACGCCCGCGGACGTGATCTTGTCGATGATGGTCAGCGAGACCGAGGACGAAGCCGCACCCACGATGACATCGGAACCGCGGGCGATCATCTGGTCGGCGGTGGTCGATGCGACGTTGGTCGCCGTGTCACCGGAGTCACCTTCGAAGACCTCGACGTCCTTGCCGTTGACGCCACCGGCCTTGTTGATCTGCTCGATCGCAAGGTTGACGCCGGCGAACTCGGGCGGACCGAGGAATGCCAGCGAACCCGTCTGCGGCAACACTGTGCCGATTTTGAGCACACCATCGGCGGATGCCGAGGGTGCACTCGAGGATTCTGATGTGCTGCTGGAACTGCTGCTGCAAGCGGAGAGCGCCAAGGCGGCGACTCCTGCTACAGCTGCGAACTGCAGCATCGAACTACGACGTGCCATTGACAACTCCTTCGTTGTTCCCGCGGCCCCCCGCGGGTGAGCCAAAGGTATACGAAACGTGAACAACCGCCTCTTGGGCCCCGACTCACACCGGCAAGCGTTACCGAGTCGTGCTCTTGAGCCACACGAAGAACTCGACGTTCCCGGCTGGTCCCGGCAGTGGGCTGCGCTGGGTGGCCCGTTGCGTCCACCCCAATGCCTCAGCAGCAGAGATGACTCCCGCAACGGCCTCGTCCCACAACCCAGGGTCGCGCACAACTCCCCCGCGTCCGAGGCGGTCGCGGCCGACCTCGAACTGGGGCTTCACCATCAGCACCAGATCGCCACTCGGCGTCACGACGTCTGTCAAAGCCGGTAACACGAGTCGCAGAGAGATAAACGACAGATCCGCCACCACCAGATCGGGGCGGTAAGGCAGGTCGGCGACGGTCAGGTGTCGGATGTTCGTGCGGTCCAGCACAGTGACGCGATGATCCTGTTGGAGTCGCCAGATCAACTGGCCGTAGCCGACGTCCACGGCGATCACCGCCGCAGCGCCACGCCGGAGCAGTACGTCGGTGAAGCCCCCTGTCGAGGCGCCGGCGTCCAGGCAGCGTCGCCCCTCAGGCGGGACGAGCCCCTGCGGTCCAAAGGCGTCCAGGGCGCCGATCAGCTTGTGTGCACCACGCGAGGCGAACTCCTCGCCGGGTTCTCCGGTCACCACCACCGCGGCGCTGTCCTGCACCATGCGCGCGGGCTTGTCCGCGGCCTGACCATCGACGGTGACTCGGCCTGCTTCGATCAGTCGTTGGGCAGCCTCACGGGAGTCCGCCAGTTTTCGTCGGGTCAGCTCCACGTCCAGGCGCCGCCGGATGCTCACTCCTTCGGAGCCTCGCTCATCACCGCTTCGAGCTTGGCCAGGACCTCCGCCAGCACCTGAGTGGATCCCTGCAGGTCGTTGGGGTCCAGACCACCCAGTTGATCCAGCGCGGCATCGACTCCCGGAATACCCGTCTTGGCCATTCCGGCCAGCTCCTGTTGCAGATCGGCCAGCGTCTGGTCCAGCTCCTGCCGATTGGCTTCGGCAAGCCCCTGCAGATCGTCCTCGGACATCTGCTCGGTCTGGTCCTCATCGGTGACGGCGACCACCACTATCGAGTCTTCGACCTGTATGTCAGCGGCAACTCCCACGGGGTCCACCTCATCGACATCCGCAATGGCGTCTACCGCAGTTGCATCCTGGCTTTCGGTCGGGGCTGCTGAAGGGTCCTCCTGGGTCGGCTCCTCTGAGCCGAACGGACCGATGTCGTCGGAATCCCCCACGCCTTGGTCGAACTGCCCGCTCATCAACTGGACTTCTTCGACGTCGAAGCAGCTTTCTTGGCGGGGGCCTTCTTGCTTGTCTTCTTGGCCGGGCTCGATGCCGACGACGCCTTCTTGGCGACCTTCTTGGTGGCGGTCTTCTTGGTTGTCTTCTTGGCAGCGGCCGCCGGCTTGGCGCGCGAGGTCGTCTTGCTCGAGCCCTTCTTGGCAGCGGCGCGAGTACCCGCGGCCTTCTGCTCAGCCGCGCTCGCGGCAGCAGTGGCCGTGGCTGCGGAATCTGCGGCTCGGGCCGCCGCTGGAGCCTTGTCCACGGCGCCGGTGAGACCCATCACCCGGCTGGCGGCACCACCCACGGTCGTGGCAGCCCCGGACATCGTGGCCCCGGCTGCCGCAGCCGCGGTCTTGGAGACGTCGGCGGCGGACATCACAGCGCCTGTGGCGCGGTCAGTGGCTCTCTGCTGCTCCTTGCGGAGCTGGTCTTCGAGTCGCTGAACGTGCTTGCGCACGGCGGCCAGCTCCTCTTCGCGCACAAAGCCCATACGGCCCACAGCCCTGTCGACCTCGGTGCGGATCAGCCCGGTCAGCAGATCGCGGTTGGTCCGGCTGGTTTCGAGGATCTCGTCAGTCAGCGTCTGAACCTGCTCTTGGGTCGTGCTTGTGACCTCCATGCTCTGGGACGTGAGCGACTCTGCGAGCTCCCGGGCACGCTGCACCGCGACATCGCTGAGTCCGTTGGCCACCTGTACGTAGCCCCTGATGACGTCCAGCACCATGAGTGCCTCCTAGCTGATCCATTCCGCGCACGGGTGCGCAGCACTGTCTTACTGGTGATTGTCCCACTCCCGGGCATCGTCACGGAACCAGACCGCAGTATCGTGTCCGAGAACGCGCGAGCGGCAAGGGAGATCCATGGCATCCGAGGCGGAATGCCGGGCAGCCATCGAAACCCTGATCGAACGTCTGGGCGAGGTGGACGAGTCGGCCCGGCGCAAACATGTGCCCGACCGGACCATCGGAGTAACTCTTCTGGATCAAGATGTCACCTATGTCGGTGATCTCAAGAACGGCGAGTTGATCAACATTCGCAAGGAGTCAGGCGATTTCCGCCCACAGGTGCGCGTGGTCTGCACCAGTGACGATCTGGTCGCCATGACCAACGGGGACTTGAGTTTCGCCCACGCGTGGGCCACGGGCCAGGTACGCCTGGACGCCAGCTTGCGCGATCTGCTCCGCCTGCGCTCACTGCGCTGATCCCTCTCCCGCGGCTCGGGGCACGCCAACGGGGCACTCCCAGCAGGTGTGGCCGCTGAACCCCCGACAAGCCGACGGATGGCCCCACGGTTGCTTGTGCTCAGGCGTTACCCAGGAGTTGCTCGGCTATCGCGGCCATCGATGTGCGGCCGTCCATCGCCTTCTTCTGCAGCATCCGGAACGCCTCAGGTTCGGTGATGCCATACGCGGTGATCAGTTGCGCCTTGGCGCGATCGATGAGTTTTCGCTTGCGCAGGGTGTCCTCCAGTTGGTCCACCTGCGAGGTCAGCTGCCGCATCTCGGCGAAGCGCGCACGCGCAGTCTCGATGGCGGGTACCAGGTCGGACTCCGACCATGGTTTGGTCAGGTACGCCATGGCCCCGGCAGTCACCGCCTGGTCGATCAGTTCCCGCTGGCCGTACGCGGTCAGCATGATCACGGCCGTGGTGCCTGCAGGAGTGATCGTACGGGCGGCGGTCAGGCCATCGGATCCCGGCATGTTGATGTCCAACAGAGCGACGTCGGGCTCCAGGGTGCGGCACAGGTCCACGGCGGTGGCGCCATCGCCGCATTGCCCCACCACCTGGTAGCCCAGGTCGGTCAACTGCTCCACCAGATCGAGTCGGATCACGGCCTCGTCCTCGGCCACGACCACCGTGACGGGCGCAGGCTGCATACTCGGCGGACTCGACGGGTCGGTCATGGACGGGTCCTTTCGTGCGCCCGCGGATGTGCTTGCCGGACACATGCACCGGGGCGGTACCCTGCATATCGCGCCCCGGTATCCCAACCGGTAGAGGAAGCGGTCTCAAACACCGTCCAGTGTGGGTTCGAATCCCACCCGGGGCACTCGGCGTTCGGTCCGTCGGCACGCCCCGTGCCGTACCGCGCCCGGTCCTGCGGCATCGTCAGTGACCGGCGTGTTGGGCCATGACGCTCGACAGGATCCCGTTGACGAACGCCGGCGACTCATCGGTGGACAGTTCCCGCGCCGCGCTCACAGCCTCGGAGATCGCGACTTCGTCGGGGACATCTGAGCGCCACAGGATCTCCCACACGCCGATGCGCAGGGCGTTGCGATCGACGCCAGGCATCCGGTCCAGATCCCACCCGATCGACGACGTGGTGATCTTCTCGTCGATCTGCTCGCCGTGCTCAGAGGTCCCCTGCACGATCTCGACCACATACGGGTTGAACGGTTGCTGCGCTTCGGTGACTCGTCGCTGCTGGTATTCGGCAAGAACAGTCAGCGGGTCGACCTGGCGGACGTCGGCCTGGAACAGGATGTCGAGCGCGTGCCGGCGCGCCTTGGTTCGAGCACCCACCTAGTTGACGCGCCCCATGTAGGACCCATCGCGGGTGTCGACCTTGACCTTGGTGCCCTGATCGACGAACAGCGGTACCTGGATCTCGGCACCGGTCTCCAGGGTGGCAGGCTTGGTGCCGCCCGTGGATCGGTCCCCTTGCAGCCCCGGCTCGGTGAACGTGATTGTCAGCTCGACGGACGCCGGCAGTTCCACGTACAGCGGGTTGCCGTCGTGGAGGGCGATGACGGCGTTCTGGTTCTCCAGGAGGAAATCCTTGACGCCACCGACCACAGCCTCGGGTACGTGGATCTGGTCGTAGGTGGACGAATCCATGAACACGAACGCGTCACCGTCGTGGTACAGGTACTGCATGTCGCGCTTGTCGACGTTGGCGGTCTCGACCTTGACGCCCGCGTTGAACGTACGGTCGACAACCTTGCCCGATAGGACGTTCTTGAGTTTGCTGCGCACGAATGCGCCGCCCTTGCCCGGCTTGACGTGCTGGAACTCCACGACGGTCCACAACTGTCCGTCGATGTTGAGCACCAGACCGTTCTTCAGGTCATTGCTGGTTGCCACTTGTACTCCCGGCTAGGCCTCGGTCATCCGAGGCGGATCAGGTCCCGTGCGACCGTCGTCAGGCATTCGGTGCCTG
>WBZP01003354.1_pt1 | contig 17420 bp, 15 predicted proteins | sample 5204301 | NCBI WGS metagenome assembly WBZP01 (sample SAMN12412401, study PRJNA552823) | activated sludge metagenome | isolation source: activated sludge from nitrification reactor of wastewater treatment plant... | place: USA: Pennsylvania | collected 2017 | reverse complement strand
GGCGAAGCCGATCCCGACAAAACCACCGGTCGCCACGGTATCGCCATCGCCGATCAGGCGCACCGCGTCACGGGCAGTGACGACCTTGCCAGTGTCGGAGGCGCGCAGCGAGGCGGCCATGGGGTGACTTGCGAATGGCATTGGCTTTCTCCTGGAAATTCAGATTACGTCAGCGTGCAGGTGCATCGAGTTCCTTTTCGTATGCCCTGTCTCGGAGCTTTTCGTCAGCCAGAACGGCCTGCTTCCTCGCTGCCCTCTTCTTGCCCATCTCGCCCTCCCTGAATGATTGCCTAGCGCGGCGCCATCGTTTCCATCATAGGTCGCAACCCGATACTCGGCATTCTGCCCAAGCCATGAGAGACGCATTTTCAGCAACGGAGCACATGCTGCCGACGCCACATGTCGTCCGCCGCTAGCGTCACAATGGCCGAAGCCTGACGCGACTTCCGCATCGGCATAGAATGTCGGTGCAAATTTCGGGAGTATCAGCATGAGTCACAAGCACGCACACCTGATGCGCACCATCTTCCAGGATCCGCCAAGCGCCAACATTCACTGGCGTGAAATCGAATCGCTACTCCTTCATCTCGGCGCCGAGGTGGAACCGTCCCACGGTGCGCGCTTCAAGATCACCCTGAACCGGGTCGAGGCCTTTCTCCATCATCCGCACAACAGCAGCACCTGCAGCAGGACCGATATCAAGCATTTACGCGAGCTGCTGACGCATGCCGGGGTGACGCTGTCATCGTATGAGGCGGGCCCAAGCGGATAGACGGTTGATGCCGGTGGCGAACGGCACCGGCCCATGTTTCAGCAAGGCCTTCGTGGAAGCGGCCTCAGCGCTCCACTCCGGCAACTCCTGAATGGGCCGGATGTCATGGATCATCGACAACGCCAGCCAACCCTCCAGCGAAGAACGGACGCCACAGTCCTGATCGCCGTACCTGGCGATCAAATTATCGCGGCAAGCGAATTATTGGCCTCGCTATGGTGCAGGTCCTTTCTTTTCCTTGCCAGAAGCGGCTCCATCCGGCATCTGCAGGTCGACAAGAACTACCGCAATTTCTCGCAGATGAGGCGGATTCAGGCTTCGTCCCCAACTGGATCGCCCCGTCCGAGCAGCACGCCAACGGCGCTCTCCGCCAGTTGGTCCACCGTCAGTGGGCCGTCGGGACGATACCAGTGGCCGGACCAGTTGAGCATGCCGAGCAGCAGCAGGCGCAGTGGCGCGACGGCTGTGGTAATTCTGCCGCACGCCGCGAGTTCGTCCAGCGTCGCCTGCCACGGCACCTGATAGCGGTCGAACGCGGCGGCAATCTCGGCGCGTGCGCCGACGTCGAGCGAGCGCGTCTCGTTGAGCAGCATCGGCGAGTTGCAGTCGGCTTCGAGCAGCGTCCCGAGATGGGTGCGCACGAGAATTGACAACCGCCTTTCCGGATCGGCGATACCGTCGATGGCCGCCAGCAGGCGCGACCGTCCGGCTTCCAGCCCGTCGATCATCGCCTCCTTGAGCAATTCCTGCTTGCTGCGGAAATGATAGAACGGGCTGCCCGAGCGCATGCCGACCGCCTCGGCGATGTCGCGGGTGGTCGTCGCCGCGAAGCCCTTGTCGACGAACAGGCGCGCCGCCGCACGCAGCAATTCGGCGCGGCGGTTGGGTTCGAGTCCGGCTTCGGCTTTGCGGCGCGCCATGATTACAGGCTGGTGGCGAGACGAGTACCTTGGTCGATGGCTCGCTTGGCATCGAGTTCTGAGGCGATGTCGGCGCCGCCGATCAGCGAGAACGGAAGGCCCGCCGCCTCCAGCGGCGCCTGCAGGTCTCGCCGCGGCTCCTGCCCGGCACAGACCACGATGGTATCGACCGCCAGGGTCTTTGGCTCGCCATCCACGGTGATGTGCAGTCCGGCGTCGTCGATGCGCTCGTAGGTCACTCCGCCGATCATCTGGACCCCGCGCTTCTTGAGCAAGGTGCGGCGAATCCAGCCGGTCGTCTTGGCCAGTCCGTCGCCGACCTTGGACGACTTGCGCTGCAACAGGAACACCCGGCGCGGCGCGGTCTCGTCCACCGGCGCCTTGAGGCCGCCGCGGTTGGCGTAACCGGGGTCGATCCCCCATTCGTCGTTGAAACGCTCGGCCTCGCTCCTGTCGTCGTGGGCATGGGTCAAGAACTCGCCGACGTCGAAGCCGATGCCGCCGGCGCCGATGATCGCCACCGTCTTGCCCGCCTCTTTCCGGCCCTCGACGATGTCGAGATAGCTCGCCACCTTGTCGCTGTCGATGCCGGGAATGGGCGGCTGGCGCGGCACGATACCGGTCGCCAGCACGACGTGATCGAAACCGCCGGCCTTGAGTGCCGCCGCGTCGACACGTTGATTGAGTTGCAGGGTCACGCCGCTGGTCTGGATGCGGCGTCCGAAATAGCGCAGTGTCTCGTTGAAATCTTCCTTGCCCGGTATCTGTTTGGCGATGTTGAACTGGCCGCCGATACGGTCGGCGGCATCGAACAGCGTCACCTGATGGCCACACTCAGCGGCGGTGGTGGCGCAGGCCATGCCGGCGGGGCCGGCGCCGACGACAGCCACTTTCTTCGGTGCCTTCGTTTTTTCGATGACCAGTTCGGTCTCGTGGCAGGCGCGCGGGTTCACCAGACAGGAGGTCAGCCGCCCGGCGAAGATGTGATCGAGACAGGCCTGGTTACAGGCGATGCAGGTATTGATCTCGTCCCCCTTGTCGGCCGCAGCCTTGACGACAAAATCGGCATCGGCAAGGAAGGGCCGGGCCATTGACACCATGTCGGCGCAACCCGAAGCCAGCACCTCCTCGGCTACCTCCGGCGTATTGATGCGATTGGTGGTAATCAGCGGAATGTTCACGACGCCCTTGAGGCGCCTGGTTACCCAAGCGAAAGCGGCACGCGGCACCATGGTTGCGATGGTCGGAATGCGCGCCTCGTGCCAGCCGATGCCGGTATTGATGATCGTTGCCCCCGCAGCCTCGATCGCCTTGGCGAGTTCGACCACTTCGTCCCAGGTGCTGCCGCCCTCGACCAGATCCAGCATCGACAGGCGGAAGATAATGATGAAGTTCGGACCGACTCTGGCCCGCGTCGTACCGACTATCTCGACTGCGAAGCGAATGCGGTTCGCGAAACTGCCACCCCATTCGTCGGTCCGCTTGTTGGTCTGCGGGGCGATGAACTGGTTGATCAGGTAGCCTTCGGAGCCCATGATCTCGACGCCGTCGTAGCCAGCCTTCTGCGCCAGCTGGGCGCAGCGGGCATAATCGCCGATCGTCTTGCGGATCCCCCAGCGGGTCAGCGCGCGCGGCGTGAAGCGGTTGATCGGCGCCCGCAGCTTCGACGGCGCGACATTGAGCGGGTGATAGCCGTAGCGCCCGGTGTGCAGGATCTGCAGCGCGATCTTGCCGCCCTCGGCATGGACGGCATCGGTGATCAGGCGATGTTTGCCGACCTGCCACGAAAAGCTGAGCTGCGACCCGAAGTGGTAGACCCGGCCGGCAAGGTTGGGCGCGAAACCTCCGGTGACGATCAGTCCGACGCCGCCACGGGCCCGTTCGCGATAGAAAGCCGCCATGCGTACGAAGCCGTTCTTCTCTTCTTCCAGCCCGGTGTGCATCGACCCCATCAGGGTGCGATTCCTGAGCGTCGTAAAGCCGAGGTCGAGGGGGGCCAGGAGGTGCGGATAGGGCGACTGGACCGAGGTCTGATTCATGAACTGTTCTCCGGAATATGCGACTAATTATTAAGCAAGCAAGCGCTTGGTTATTGTCCGGCGAACACAATGAAATTGCAAGCGCTCCGAACGGTCATCCCGATGTGGGCTTGGGACAAGACGGTATGCTGGCGAGCAGTCGCCGCTTGGCTTATTCCATTTTCAGACCAATTGTGATGCGAAGACGAGCCGCTGACAGTGCAATGAGCACGACAAGGCGAAGTCGACAAAGTCACGGCTTGTCTGGAAGTTGAGTTATCCCGATTTGGGCTTTTTCCAGGTGTAGACCGCGGTAACCGCATAATTCCACACCGCGCCGACGAGCACGCCGGCAACTGCCGAGAGCAGCCAGTAGGCGCGCTGATCGAAGAGGTAGGTCGCAATTCCGACATTCGCCAGCGCCCCGACACTGCACGCCAGCGAGAAGGAAAACCAGCCGCTCAGAATCTTCCAGCCCCGCAACTGCATGTCGCGGTAAGTGAGCACATTGTTGACCGCAAAGTTGAACGTCATGGCAACGAGCGTCGCCGAGGTTTGCGCGATGACGAATGACGCGCCGATCCCCCGGAAGAGAATCGCCAGCACGGCAAGGTGAACCCCGAGGCCGAGCAGGCCGACCAGCGAAAACGCGATGAAGCGGATGGGAACGACCCGTCCCAGATAGTGGTCGAGCAGCATGATGAAAAACTCCCATGCCACCATCGTGTCGAGCTTGCTCTCGCCGGAGAAACGATTGCGGAACTCGTAAGGCAGTTCCCGACAGCGGAGCGGCTCGGGCGACGTGGCAAAGAGATCCAGCAGTATTTTGAACCCGACGCCGGACATGCCGGCCCTGACACAGCGCTCGACGGCGGCGCGCCGGATCATGAAGAATCCGCTCATCGTGTCCTGCAGGTCCGCCTTGAGGACCAGGCGGCTGAGTCGCGTGGCAAACCGACTGGTGGCTACGCGGCTTCGGTCCCAGCCATCCATGCTGCCACCCTGCGTGTACCGGCTGCCGACCACAACGTCCAGGTCGTCATCACGCAGCGCATCGAACATGGCCGGCAACAGCTTCTCGTCGTGCTGCAGGTCGGCATCGATGACCGCGACGACGGGCGCCGATGAAGCCAGCATTCCCTCGATGCACGCCGATGACAATCCGCGCCTGCCGATACGCTGGATGCAGCGGACCCGGCTGTCGCTCTGCGCCAGTTCCCGGACCGTTGCCGCCGTCCCGTCCGGAGAGTCGTCATCGACATAGATCATCTCCCAGTCGATCCCGGGCAGCGCCGCGGCAACCCGATTCCTGAGTTCGGCGACGTTTCCGGCCTCGTTGAAGGTCGGCACGACAATGGACAACTGGGGCATGAAAATCCTTTTGCTGAATGGGATGAAGCGCCAGGCGGCCTTAGTGTACCGTTAAAGACTCGGCGCGATGAGGTCGTCCCTTGTAGTTCGTCGCCTTATAGATCTCGATGCGCCGAACAGTCTTGCCTGAAGAAGTGGTCTCGACCACATCGGCCAACTCGACCGAATCGAAAAAGGCTTTCAGACGCTCAAGATCGAGCTTCGACTGGCTCTGGTCGGTGATGACCAGAATCCCCGTCGCTCCCTTCAGGTCACGATCATCGGGAAAATAATCGTACTCGAGCGCTCGCTCGCCATAGATATCCTGGGCGTAAGTCCTGCCCTGTCCGGCACGATGGAACCAGATCAGCGAACTGAACTTGTAGTGCGGGGAAAACACGAAGCTTTCCTTCCCCTCCGCCTTGATCGAAGTCTCCAGTCGATCGACCCGGGTCGCCGCCTCCCTGAACCCGCTCCAACTGTTGAGGTCACCCGGGATCGGCAAGTTCGGAATGACGGAAACCGCTGCCCCGATCGCCAGTACGGCGGCGGAAGATATCAGCCCCCAGGCCATGCGCCGCTCGCGGCTGCCGTGTGCGAGCAGATGGCGGATTCCGAGAATGATCAGCGGCCAGAAGGCCGGCGCCAACCAGTTGATCTTGACGATCGAACGGAAGCTGAAAGCGGTGAACAGCAGCAGCGGAACGGCGCCGCTGATCAACAGCAGGCGCGTGGGGTCGTCGATACCGTGCGCGAACCAGCCTCGCAACTCGCGCACGAGCGCAGCGATCGACACCACGAACAGGTAGGGCGTGACGATCAGCAATTGCTGCGCAGCCAGCATCAGGAAATACTGCGGCTTGAATCCGCCCATCTCACCCAGACGCCGACTACTCTGGAATGCGAGGGAGACCCATTCGTGCTGCGAGTTCCAGATCAGCACGGGCGAGAACACCACGATGGCAAGGAAGAAGGCCAGATAGGGTTGCGGTTTCGCCAGCCAGAAGCGCTGGCGCGCCGAGGTCAGCAGGTAGAGCAGCACGATCGGACCCAGCAGTGCCCCGGAATACTTGCCCAGCCAGGCCAGCCCCATGAAGGCGCCGGCGACGAACCACCAGCGTCCTTGGGCCGTGGCACTCAGACGCCACACCGCCCAGATTGTACCGACCCAGGCAAACAACAAGGGCCCGTCGGGCGTCGGACCAAATCCAAGAACCTCGTAAACAATGGTCAGGTTGAGCGCCAGCAACGACCAGAACGCCAGCCTGCGGTCGCCGAACATGTCGAGAATCAGCCTCGCCCAGAGCACGTTCCAGCCGATCGACCAGAGCACCGCCGCCGACTTGATCCCGAATGCGGTCTGCCCGAACACTGCCGTCGTCAGTGCAATGCTGTAACTGGCCAGCGGCGGGTGATCGAAGTACGACCAGTCCGGGAAGCGGCTCCAGGTCCAGTAATAGGCCTCCTGCGGCAACAGCGGCACGATTGCCGCCAGCGCGAAGCGCAGCAGCGAGAACCCGATGATGAGCAAGGAAATTGCCCGCGAATGCCCGGGAAGCGCCCGCCAGACGTCGCCGCAAATGGGCAATATCCGGGTCATCGGGCTATCCAGCCCAATCGACCCCAGCCGTCCCTTACGGACATCCAATGTCCACCCGAAACATGAAACACAAGAAAACTCAAGCCAGTCATCTTCAATCTGTTCAGTATGCAAGTCGGGCATCTGCCGCCGCCCAAGACGGTAACTATTTTATCCCATCCATTGCCGCAGCCCGACCTTCGCCTCGCAGGCTACAGATGGTCAGACCTTGAGCCGATCCTGCAGGAGGCATTCTTTTGGGTGCTCCGTTGATCTTCTTGAGCGGTTAGACTACACGCCCAAACCCAATGGAGGCGAGCATGCTCAAACTTTACGGATTCCCCGTCAGCAATTACGTGAATATGGTCAATCTGGCGCTGCTGGAGAAGGGTCTGCCCTTCGATTTCGTGCTGACCATCCCCGACCAGAGCCCGGAATTCCTGGCCAAGAGCCCGCGCGGCAAGGTACCCTGCCTGGAGACGGCACAGGGATTCATCAGCGAAGCCAGCGTCATTCTCGAATATCTCGAAGAGATCGGCACCGGCAAGGCGCTGCTGCCGACTGACCCCTATCAGCGGGCGCAGGTGCGCGCGCTGATGAAGGAAATCGAGCTCTATATCGAACTGCCGGCCCGTTCTTGTTTTGGCGAAGCTTTTTTCGGCGCGACACTACCCGATGCAATCAAGGCCAAAGCGCGAGACGAACTGGTGGCGGGTTTCGCCGCGCTCAAGCGACATGGCAAGTTCGCGCCCTTCGTCGCTGGCGACAGCTTTACGCTCGCCGACATCGTCTTTCTCTACAGCGTGGGTGTGGCGACCGCCGTGGGGCAGCAGCTTTTCGGTCTCGACCTGCTGGGCGACCATCCCCCGGCGCAGGCGCTGCTGCAACGACTGGGCGAGAATCCGCATGTCAAACAGCTTGCCGCCCAGCGCGATGCCGCAATGCCGGGATTCATCGCGGCCATGCGCGCCCGAATGCAGGGTACTGCTTGATCAGAAATCAGTAGATTCACCTTGGGGGTGGGGCGATGACTGGGCGGTTTCAACTTCCAAGTGCAACAAGTAGATGATGATGTTCGAAGAAGTCGAACGACTCTGGCATAAACATTTCAACGGGGCATCGAAAGTTGAGGCTCTTTCGTGGCCGAGTGTTGAGTTGCCAGGCAACGGCATCGAGTTCGGCTTGGGAGAAACCGGAAAGGTCGGAGCCCTTGGGGAAATACTGGCGGAGCAAGCCATTGGTGTTCTCGTTGATACCGCGCTGCCAAGGGCTATGCGGATCGGCGAAGTAGACCGCGACGCCCGTGGTCTCGGTCAGTCGAGCATGCTGAGTCATCTCGCGCCCTTGGTCGTAGGTCAGAGAGAGCCGTTTTTGCGCATCAATCCGATTCAGGACCGCGCCGAAGGCGGTCGCCGCTGTGTCGGCCGTGGCGTCCTCCATCTTGACGAGCGTAACGAAGAGCGTCGTCCGTTCGACCAAGGTGCCGATCGACGATGCATTACGAGCCCCCTTGATCAGGTCGCCCTCCCAGTGGCCTGGAATGATGCGTTCGTCGATCTCGGGTGGGCGCTGGTGAATGCTGATCATGTCGGGGATCGTGCCCCGGCGATCTTCACCCCGGGCACGCGGGCGACGACTCTTGCGGGCTTGCCGCAGGCAGGCAATCAACTCACTGCGCAAAGCGCCGCGCGGCATGGCATAGAGCGCGGTGTAGATGGTCTCGTGGCTGGCCTGAAGCGTGGGCTGGTCCGGGTGCATTCTTTGCAGTATGCCCGTGATCTGTTCGGGCGAATGGTGTTCCCGCAACAGGCGTTCGACATGCCCCCACAGCGGACCATCGAACGCGAGGCGCGAAGGGCATCTTGGCGTACTCGTCAGGACGTCGGCGCGGTGTTGTGCCTGCGGTGCGCGATAGCCGCCCGCCACCCGTGGGCGTCCCCGCCTCTTCGGCGCCATCGCCGGATTGCTCCAACCGCTGCGCTTCAATTCACGACTGATCGAACTCGGCGCACGCTGCACGCTGCGGGCAATTGCCCGCAGCGTGCAGCCCTGCTCAAGACTCAACTGGATCATCGTGCGTTCTTCACAACTCAGGTGTTTGTAGTTCGTTCCCATCGCAACACATTACCTCTCGGAAAGTGTTGCACTTCAGATTTGAATCCGCCCTGTGTCACACGACAGCGCGCTGGCCGAAAAGATCTTCGGCGCCACCCCTTTCACGCCGACCTTCGATGCGGCGGGCAACCCGCCGCGTCGCTGCCACCAAGCTGGAATGGCCATTGACTGCCGGTTGGCGTGCGCCAGCAGGGCATCGGACGCGCCGCTCGCTACGGTGTCCCGATGAACATGTAGAAATTGTTGACGCCGTTCGGCGAGTAGCCGTAACCGAGATAGACCATCCCCACCGGGGTTTCGCCACCCACATAGGCGGTTACCGAGCTTTGCCAGCCGTTCAGTTCGGTTTCGGTATAACGGCCGTTGACCTTCCCGCCTTCGAGAGCCAGGCCCACACGCATGTCGCCACGCAGGCCCGCCGGCAGGCGTCCGACGATCTTCTCCAGCCGCACGTTGCCGTACGCAAGAGAGTCGCCGATGATCTGGTTGCGCGCAAAACCCGACAGATTCAGGAATCCGCCCAAGGCCACGGCATCGTAGAACGGCAGGGTTCCGGTCAAGGAGCCGGCGCCGCGGATCCGCCCGTGGAGTATGTAGTCGCCGAAGTTTTGTGCCGCCCGCAGATCGAGATCGGCCTTGTCGTAGCCGCCCCCGGCCGCGTAAAAGTAGCTACCGTGCGCACCCCAGCCACGCGTCGGATCGTACAGGTAATCGAACTGGTCGAAGTCCATCTTGGCCAGGAAGCCACCATAGGCTTTGCCGCCGCTGCTAGTGGCGGGGGTTCCGATGGCCAGTTCGGCGCTGCGGTAACGTTCCGTCCAGCCGACCGACACCGGCCCCCACAGGCCGACATTGATCCCGGCCATCAGGTCGAGCGTCGTCTGATCAACCTTGTATTCAGCCACCCGTTTGTTGTTCTGATAGATATCGAACGGGACACGGAAGAAGGAAAGTTTGGGCTCCAGGAAGAAGCGGCGCTCGGCGTCGAGCGGCTGATAGAACTCCGTAAACACCGCATTTTCGTTGCCGAACTGCACCCCGGCCAGCCACTCGCCGCCCAGACTGTTGATCAGCGTCTTCTGGTAAGCGACCCGCAGGTTGTAAGTCGACGGGCCGCTGGTAACCGCATTCAGGTTGAAGCCGAAACGCAGGTAATCCGGCCCGAACTCCTTTTCCACGGGGGTCACGCGGAGGATATTGCGGTCGCGTGTGGACAGCAGCGCGAAGTCCACGTCGTCGTACAACCCGTCGCCGTAGATAAGGCTCATGTCCTTGTCGGCCCCGCCGACATCCACTGGAGCACCCTCATAATGCTTCAGATAGCGATCCGGGTAGGCGGGGTTGACACGCTTCAAGCCGGCAATCCGGACTTCGTCCACCACCGGCAACTCGCCACGCACCGGAGTCATGGTCGCCAGCCAATCCTGATATTGCTTTTCGCCGACACTCAGTGACTTCAATCGCGGAAGCATGGCCTCGGCTGCCGCTCTTCCACGTTTGGCCGTTTCTGCATAACGGCTGAATTCCGCCGCCGTAATGCCGTCGAGATCCGGCTTGATGTAGATGTCCCCGGACTTGAGGGTAGCCAGCGACCGGGTAACATTCTGCTCGGTCAGGATATTGATCATCTGCCCGGCCACCGAAAAGATCCCGGCGATGTCCTCGGCCTTCATCAGGGGCGACCCGACATTGACGGCAATTACGACATCGGGGTTGCAGCTCTTGCGCACTTCGTCGATCGGCACGTTGTCGACCAGGCCGCCATCGACCAGCAATTTATCGCCATCCTTGACCGGCGCCATCAGCCCGGGCACCGACATGGTGGAGCGCATTGCCTTGGTCAGGCTGCCTTCGCGGAAGACCACCTTGTCGCCAGTGACGAGATCGGTGGCAACGATTGAAACCGGGATCGGCATGTTCTGCATCAGCGGCTCGCCATACTGGCTGCGCACCAGGCGGTTGATGAACAACTTGACCTTCTGGCCCTGGACGACGGCGGGAAGCGCTTGCGCACCCTCTTTCGTCACCCCCAGCTCGGTACCGGGAATGAAACGCCGGGACTGGTATTTGATGCGCGGGTTGAGCTCATTGATCGGCGGGTTGTCGTTGAACATGGCGCGCCAGTCGGCCTCGCCCATTGCCGTCAGCATTTCATCAGGGCTCAGCCCGGCGACGAAGGCACCTGTAACCAGACCGCCCATGCTGGTGCCGGCCACGCAATCGACGGGAATTCGATTCTCGCGGAGGACTTCCAGGATGCCGATATGCGCCGCGCCGCGAGCACCACCACCGCCGAGAACGAGACCGATGCGTGGGCGCTCGGCGGCTACGGTCAACGTGCTGCAGAGGGCGATTCCGACAATGCCGCACGCCAGCGTGCGCTGGATCAGGGATTTTGATGTGTTGAACTTGATCATGACTGTAACCGCAAGAGGCCAGAAATGGATGATTCTCCAAGGATACAAGGATATGGGCCGCCAAATTGCAGGAAGTGAACATCTGCCGATGAACAGTCAGCGCCGCGTCTGCGAGCGATCTCCCGTCCCGGGATTATGATTGCGCTGCACCCGACAATTCGTCCCGTCATGCAGCACCGTGATTCCTGAAAGGCAAACCCTTGAGCCAGCCCCCAGACTACCTGAACGAAGGCGTCCGGCCGCGCGAAGTGTGGTCATGGGCGTGCTACGACTTCGCCAATTCGGGCTACACGACGGTGGTGGTCACGGCAATCTTCAACGCCTATTTCGTCGCGGTGGTGGCCGGCAACGCCACCTGGGCCACCTTCGCCTGGACCGCCGCGCTGTCGGTGTCGTACGCGGCGATCGTCGTCACCGCGCCGTTGATCGGCGCCTGGGCCGACGCCCATGCGGCCAAGAAGCGGGCGCTTGCCGTCACCACCGTCGGCTGCATCGCCGGAACCGCGGCGCTGTATTTCGCCGGGCCGGGGAATTTCGCCATCGCCATCGCGGCACTGGTGATCTCCAACTTCTTCTTCGGCACCGGCGAGAACCTGATCGCCGCCTTCCTGCCCGAACTCGCCAAGGGATCGGCACTGGGCAAGGTCTCCGGGTGGGGCTGGGCTTTCGGCTACGTCGGCGGCATCCTGAGCCTCGGCGTCTCCTTCGCCTATGTCGTCTTCGCGCAGGGACAGGGGCAGACCGCCGAGCAGTACGTGCCGGTGACGATGCTGATCACCGCCGCGATTTTCACGCTCGCCAGCCTGCCGACTTTCCTGATCCTGAAGGAGCGCGCCCTGCCCCAGCGCCAGGCAAGCGGCGACTACGCGCAGACGTTCGCCCGGTTCCGCGAGACGGTGCGGCAGGCCAGCCGCTATCGCGACCTCGCGCGCTTCCTCGTCTGCATCCTGCTCTACCAGGCCGGCGTGCAGACGGTGATCTCGATCGCCGCGATCTACGCGCAGCAGGCGATGGGCTTCGGGACGCAGCAGACCCTGCTGATGCTGCTGGTGGTGAACGTCACCGCCAGTATCGGCGCCTTCACCTTCGGCCAGTTCCAGGACCGCATCGGCCACGTCCGTAGCGTCGCGTTCACGCTGGCCTGCTGGCTGCTGACCACGCTGGTCGCCTGGCGGGCCGACGGTCCGGGGATGTTCTGGGTGGCCGCGAACCTCGCCGGGCTGTGCATGGGCGCCAGCCAGTCCGCCGGTCGCGCGCTGGTCGGCTACCTGAGCCCGGAAGCGCAACGGGCCGAGTTCTTCGGCCTGTGGGGCGTCTCGGTGAAGCTGTCGTCGATATTCGGCCCGCTGACCTACGGCGCCGTAAGCTGGGTTTCGGGCGGCGACCACCGTATGGCCATGCTCGCCACCGGCGCGTTCTTCGTCGCCGGGCTCGCCATCCTGGCCGGCATCGATCCCGAAAGAGGCCGGCGCGCCGCCGAGTCCGGCTGACCGACGCCCGGGTCACCGCCTTCCGACATGCCGCATGACTCACTCAACACGGCCTGCTGTGGTCGACGCCGGATTCAGGGCAAATTTCAACCGCCGGTGACGAGCGCCTCCGGAATCTCGAAGCGTTCGTCGCCGCCGAAACGGACGGTGGTGGAATCGCTGCGGCGCTCGAAGACCGGCGTCTCCGTGGAATCCGCCGCGACCACCTCGTGTCTGACGAACAGGATTCGCCGCTTCATCCCCTCGCCCCAGCGCACCTCGACCGTCGCCGTCCCATCGAAGCCGCGCCGGATCAATAGGATAACAATACGGCGCGTAACGGCGAACTGAGAGCTATGAACCCGAAAACATTCACGATTACCGTTCCCCAAAACCTGGCCCGAAAGGATGCCTTGTTAGATTTGTGGCGCAAGGTTTGTTGGGCGACAATTGCGCCGGGCCAACCTCCCACAAGTCCCAAGGCCAGCAAAGTGTCTTCAGAAACACGTCGGCGATCGCCAGCAGCAGCTGACTTGTCCACAGCGTAAACAATGAAACACATCACGCTTGCACCGAGATAGATGCCCGCGACCCAACCTGGAACCTTCCAGACCGCGGCGACCAAAGTGAAGACCAAAAGAAATGCCGGAATTGCGAAAAGGCTTGCCGTGCCCCATTGCGCAGGGTTGTCGTTGCGCGGCCGGACAGTCTGGCGCTTGGGCTTCACCACCTCTACGTGCTTCGCCCGCTTCTTTCCATCTGCGGTCATTTCGACCTCAAACGTCAAGCGCTGGCCAACTTCAGGCCGCCCGGAGCGCACTGCAAAGGCTTTGATATGTACAAAAATCTCCTGACCACCATTAAGAGGCTCAATAAAGCCGAAGCCCCTGCCATCGTTCCATGTTTTTACGGTGCCTTCGATTCGCATGATTTCTGATCGAGTTCTAACGGGTAGCCGACGAATAAACGCCTAATGTCCTGAGGGTATCCAATGCACCGACGAACCGGACCGACAATCTGTCGCTTCTTCAATCGCACATCATAAAATTTGGTACGCCTCTCAGCGACCGAAATCGCCTTATCTCAAGACTTGAGCAGTTCTTCCCGCGATCCAAGCCAGCGCTGCAGGTGGCGTTCGGCCAAGTCGGCATGTCCGGTCAGCATCGTTTCGGCCGCGTCGCGCGCCATCTCGACCAGATCGGCGTCCATTTCCAGGTCGGCGTAGCGCAGCAGCGGCACACCGCTCTGCCGGCTGCCGACGAATTCGCCGGGGCCACGGATCTGCAAATCCTGGCGGGCGATCTCGAAACCGTCGCTGTTCTCGTAGATGATCTTCAGGCGCTGGCGGGCGACTTCGCCCAGCGGGCCGGCGTAGATCAGGACGCAACTCGATTCGTACTGACCGCGCCCGACGCGGCCGCGCAACTGGTGCAGTTGCGCGAGGCCGAAACGCTCGGCGTGTTCGATGACCATGAGGCTGGCGTTCGGCACATCGACGCCGACCTCGATGACCGTCGTCGCCACCAGCACGTCGATCTCGCCGGCGGCGAAGGCGGCCATCACGGCCTGCTTTTCGTCGGCTTTCAGGCGGCCGTGGACGAGGCCAACGCGCAGACTGGGCAGATCTTCCGAGAGCCGGGCGTAGGTCTCCTCTGCCGTCTGCAATTGCAGTGCTTCGGACTCCTCGATCAGCGGGCACACCCAGTAGGTCTGGCGGCCCTCCTCGACGTGCTTCTTGACGAAACCGACGACGTCGTCGCGCCGGCTGTCGGCGACTAGCCGCGTCTTGACCGGCGTACGGCCCGGCGGCAGTTCGTCGAGTACGGTGACGTCGAGGTCGGCGTAGTAGCTCATTGCCAGCGTGCGCGGAATCGGTGTCGCCGACATCATCAACTGGTGCGGGTTGCTGCCCTTCTTGCGCAGCGCGAGGCGCTGGGCGACGCCGAAGCGGTGCTGTTCGTCGACGATGGCCAGCCCCAGTCTGGCGAAATCGACGCCCTCCTGGATCAGCGCGTGGGTGCCGACGACCAGTTGCGCGTCGGCCGCCGTCGCCGCCAGTTGCGCCCGCCTGGCCGCGCTCTTCAGGCTGCCCGAGAACCAGGCGACGCGGATACCGAGCGGTTCCAGCCAGTCCCTGAGCTTCAGGTAGTGCTGCCCGGCGAGGATTTCGGTCGGTGCCATGAAGGCCGCCTGCCAGCCGGCCGAAATGGCCTGACAGGCAGCGAGCGCAGCAACGATGGTCTTGCCGGCACCGACGTCGCCCTGCAGCAGGCGCTGCATCGGGTAAGGCTGGGCGAGGTCGCCGCCGATTTCGGCCATCGCCCGCAACTGGGCGCCGGTGAGACCGAACGACAGGCGGTCGAGCAGGCGCGCGCCGAGATCGTCGCGAGCCACCAGCACCGGCGCCCCCTTTTCGCGCCTTGCAAGGTAGGCGCGGCGCAAGCACAGTTGCTGGGCCAGCACCTCGTCGAACTTGACGCGTTGCCAAGCGGGGTGGTGGCGCGCGTGCAGCGTGTCGAGATCGGTCCCCGGCGGCGGGCGATGCAGAAAATGCAGGCTGCGCGCGAGCCCCGGCAGCTTGAGATGCTGACGCAGTTCGTCGGGCAGGGTGTCGTACAGGTCGCCCTCCGCCAGCGCCTTGCCGATCAGTTTCTGCAGCGCCGAATTGGCGACGCCTGCGGTCGACGGGTAAATCGGGGTCAATTCCGTCGGTAGCAGCTCGCCCTCGGCCACTTTGTGGAAGCGCGGATGAACCATCTCGGCGCCGAAGAATCCCCCGCGCACCTCGCCGAAGGCACGCACGCGCGAGCCTTCGCTCAGCGCCGCCTTCTGGGTCGGGTACACGCTGAAGAAGCGTAGCGTGATCTCGCCGCTGTCGTCACTGGCCCGCACGACCATCTGCCGGCGCGGCCGGAACTGCACTTCACACGAACTGACGACGACCTCGACCTGCACCGGCTCGCCCCAAGGCGCTTGGGCCACCGGCGTGATGCGGGTTTCGTCCTCGTAGCGCAGCGGCAGGTGCACCAGCAAATCGGCCTCGCGATGGAGGCCGATCCTGGTGAGCTTCTTGCGCAGCGCCTCGGGGGCGCGGATCGGGGCGGATCTCCCACTGGCCGTCATCGGCCGCTCAGGTTCCGATGAACATCACCGCATCGGCCTCAACCAGCGCGCTGCGCGGCAGCTCCTTGACGCCGACGGCGGCGCGCGCCGGGAAGGGCTCGCTGAAGTAGCGGGCCATGGTTTCATTGACCCTGGCGAAGTTGCCGAGGTCGGTCAGGAAAACGTTGAGCTTGACGATGTCGGCCAGCGACCCGCCGGCGGCTTCGGCGACGGCCTTGAGATTTTCGAAGACGCGAACGATTTGCGCATCGATACCGTCTACCATCTGCATGGAAGCCGGATCGAGGCCAATCTGCCCCGACATGTAGACGGTGTCGCCGACGCGCACGGCTTGCGAATAGGTGCCGATGGCGGCCGGGGCTTGCGGGGTGGCGATGATGGTCTTGGCCATGAGGTGCTTTCTGTGTCCGGATTGCAAAACCCTATTCTAGCCTTGGTAGCCCATGAACCCGCGCATCGAATCCCTGGAAAAAATGCTTGACGGCCCGCGCGACGGAGCCCTGCTCCGCTTCTCGCTCGGCAACGAATACCTGAAGGCGGGCGATCCGGCCAAAGCCGGAAAATGCTTCCAGGAAGCGGTCGACCGCGACAGCCAGTATTCCGCGGCGTGGAAGGCGCTCGGCAAGGCACTCGCCGAGGCTGGCGACAACCGTGGGGCGCAGGCCGCCTACGAACGCGGCATCGCCGTCGCCGAGGCCAAGGGCGACATCCAGGCAGCGAAGGAAATGAAGGTTTTCGCCAGGCGGATTCGCAAGGCGCTCTCCGAGTAATCTGTCGCCCCTGGCAGCGCAGCAACAAATCGGCGGTTTCTGAGCCAGATCAACACCGACAGCCATGCCTCGCGTAGGATTTCGTTTCTGACACCGCGTGCTTGAGGGAGAGAGTCATGTGGAAGACACTGAAACTTGCCACGCTTCTCGGTCTTGTGGCCGTCATTGCCGCGGGTTGCGCAACCAACCGCAGCGAAGTCCCGTTGAGTGTGCCACTCGCCGCGACGGCGCAAATTTCCGCTTCGAAGGGAGTTAGCGTCGTTATCCGCTCAGTCAGAGATGAACGGCTCTTTGAGATTGCCCCCTCCGACCCGAGCATTCCGTCTCTCGGATTTGAAGGCAGCGCCAACGCAACACAGGAGTTGAAGTCCCGCGCCATCGCCAGAAAACGGAATACCTTTGGAAAAGCATTGGGGGATGTCGTTCTTCAGGAGGGGAAGACCGTCCCCGACCTCATCCGCGACACGCTAAACACTGCATTTGAGCAGGCTGGCTACATGGTCAGCCCCGCGGCCGAGGCGGGGAGTTCCCCGCTGTTTGTCGATGTACGCATCACGCGATTCTGGGCCTGGATGACACCAGGCTTCTGGGCTCTGACCTTCGAGGCAAGAATTGAAACTGACCTCGAGGTTCAGGGAAGGCATTCCGTTGTCAGCATCAAGGCTTACGCAAATGATTCAAGACAGCTCGGCACCGATAGCGCGTGGATAGATATCGTCAGCAAGGGGCTTCAGGAATATCAGGCACAAGCAACAGCCAAGTTTTCGTCATTGTTGCCGTAATACGTCTGGCAACAAGGTCCGTCATCTCAGCACTGGTTCATGGCAAGATTCATTGGTCGCGCCCGCGCAGAGCGACGTCCAGGCTCCAATGAAATGACCTTGCTG
>WBZP01003353.1_pt1 | contig 17432 bp, 16 predicted proteins | sample 5204301 | NCBI WGS metagenome assembly WBZP01 (sample SAMN12412401, study PRJNA552823) | activated sludge metagenome | isolation source: activated sludge from nitrification reactor of wastewater treatment plant... | place: USA: Pennsylvania | collected 2017 | reverse complement strand
CCAGCAGGACCTCGAGGCACGCGGCCTCGCCGACCGCGTGCTGATCCAGGTCTGGTCGGAGTTCGGGCGCCGCGTCAACGAGAACGGCGGCGGCACCGACCACGGCGCAGCAGGCACGGCGCTGCTGATCGGCACCCAGGTGCAGCGCCAGGTCGTCGGTGAATGGCCCGGCCTCACGAGCCTCGACGAGGACGACAACATGCTGCACACGAGCGATTTCCGCGTGATGTACGCGGCGATCATCGATCAGTGGCTGAACGCAGACGCCGCGGCGATCATCCCCGGGGCGGACGGCATGACGCTTCCCACGCTCCTCGCCGCCTGAGCGTCGGCTACCCAGACCAACGGAGGCGTTTGCGCAGCGCAAACGCCGACGTCGTTAGCGCTCGTGCGCGGGGCGGTAGGCGTCGTCGTCCGCGTGCTGCTCGTAGAACCGGACCATCGCCGGCGCGTAGTCCTCGAAGCGTGGGCAGCTGACGCCGGCGCGGCCGAGGATCTCCGTCGCTCGGCTGACGTCGTAGACGACGGGGTGACGGAGGTAGCGCAGCGACTCCGACGGGACGCCGTTCGCGAGCCTGCGGGCGAGCTTGAGGCGCAGGATCTCCGCGGCCGGGCCGATCGGGATCGTCACGTTCGGCTCGGCTCCGAGGTGCTCGCGCATCAGCACGTGCTGCATGTGCACCGCGTCGATCGGGTCGGGGTCGACGAGGTGGAGCGTCTCGCCGGCCGAGGACGGCTCGCGCATGCCCGCGAGGATCGCTTCGATCACGAAGTCGACCGGGACGACGTTCATCAGCGCGCCGGTTTTGCCCCACTGCGCGCGCAGCGGCCCGGAGCCGGCGTCCATCGCGCGCAGCAGGTAGTACGGCCCGTCGAACTTCTGCGTCTCGCCGGTCCGTGAATCGCCGACGACGATCCCGGGCCGGTAGATCGTCGTCGGTATCTCGTCCATCGACGCACGGACGAGCACCTCGGCGGCGAACTTCGTCGACTCGTAGTGGTTCTTGTGGCGCTGGCCTTCGGCGAGCTCGCTCTCCATCACCCGGCCGGACCGAAGCCCGGCGACGTAGGCGGTCGAGATGTAGTGGTGGCGCTCGAGGCCCGGCGCCGCGCGGCACAGGGCGAGGATGTGGTCGGTCCCGTCGACGTTGACCTTCTCGGCGAGCTCGGCGCCGACCGCGAGGTCGTAGATCGCTGCCAGGTGGACGACGGAGCGGAGCTCGGCCGCGAGCGCGTCGTACTCGCCGCGCCCGAGCCCGAGCAGCGGGTCGGTGATGTCGCCGGCGAGCAGCTCGACGCCGTCCGGAGCGAGCTGGTGGGCGCGCTCGATCATCCGCGGTTCGACGAGCGCCACGATCCGGGCGTCCGGCTCCTGGTCGCGGAGCAACGGCAGCAGCCTGCCTGCGAGGAAACCGGGGAAGCCGGTGATCAGGATCGTGCCGTCGGACATGCCGCGAACGCTACTCCGCGAACCGCCGGGGCGGCTTCGCGGGCCGCGGGCGGCGACCTGCGACAACCGCCCGCCTCTCCGCGTACCCTGTCCGGCTCGATGCGTCCGTTGCGCCTGATCGCCGCCATGCTCGTCCTGCCTGCAATCGCGGCGCCTGCCGCCGAGGCCGGCTTCTTCAGCGCTTCACCGATCGACGGGCCGAGCGCCGACGTCGTCGCGGTGACCGACCTCGACCTCGCGCGCGACGGTCAGGGAGCGGTTGCCTATCTGCGTAGGGACGGTGGCGTCGCCCGGGCCTTCGTCTCGCGCTACACCGGCGGCAGGTTCCAGTCGCCTCAGCGACTCGACGGCGGGCTCGACAGCGCCTCTTCGCAGGTCGTCGTCGGCGCCGCCGACGGCGGCCGGCTCGCTGCCGCCTACGTCTCCGGCGGCACGCTGTTCGCCGTCGTCTTCGATCCGGCCAGCGGCTCCTGGGGCGCGGTGCAGCCGATCGCGGCCGGCGCCTCGAACCCGTCGCTCGATCTCTCGATCCACGGCGCCGGCTTTTTGACGTTCACGCTCGCGGGCGACGTTCGCGCGGCCCGGCTCGAGCGAACCGGCAATCAGTTCACCCTGATCGGCGCGGTCCTCGATCTCGACCCGGCACAGACCGCGGGCGAGGGGAGCGGTCGCTCCCGCGTTGCGATCGGCGCCGACTCGACGGCCGTCTGCGTCTGGGGCGAGAACGGGAAGGTGGTCGCGCGGCGGCTGTACCGGACCAGCATCTCCGCGGCTCCCGCCGACCTCGGCCTCGCCGACCTCGACGGCCGGCCCGGGCTCGCGGCCGATCTCCCCGACGTCTCGATCGAGGACGATTCGAGCTTCGCGCAGGTCGTCTTCCGTCAGCCGTTCGCCGGCGACACCGGCCCGCAGACGCGAGCGATCGCGCGCAGGCTGCGTGGCTCCGCAGTCGATCCGGGCGTCGTCGTCGACGGCTCGGCGTGGGGTGGGGCGGGCGTTGCCGGCGTCGACACCGACCTCAACGGGCGCGGCGACGGCGGTGCCGCGGTGCTGCTCGAGGACGGCACGGCGATCGGCGCGGTTCTCAAGGACAACAAGTTCTCGGCTGGCGTCGTGCTCGGCTCGGGACTGCCCTCGGGGCCGGCCGCGCGGATCGCGTCATCGGAGACCACGCAGCGGGTCGTCAGCTGGATCTCACCCCAGGACGGCAGTGTCCGCAGCCGTTTCTACGACGATCGCCAGGACACCCGGAGCGTCCCCGCGCCCGGGCCCGAGACGATCGTCAGCGATCCCGCGCTCGGCCCGGTCGACCCGGCCGCGGGGCTCGAAGCCTCCGCTAACCGCGTCGGTGACTTCATGACCGCGTTCGTCCAGGGAGCGGGTGATGCACGCACGCTCGTGTTCGCGGCCTACGACCGCGCGCCGGTCGCGTTCTCCGTCTACACGAGCTCGGCGTGGCGGAATCCGGCCAGAGCGCCGCTGACGTGGGCGCCGTCGACGGAGCTCAACGGCGGCGCCACCTACATCGTTCAGATCGATGGCCGTGAAGTCGGGCGCACTACTCAGACGTCGTTCACGATCCCGCCCGCGGCTCTCGTCAGCGACGGCGTCCGGACGTGGCGCGTAGTCGCGGTCGACCAGCGCGGACAGCAGACATCGACGCCGGTGCGGTCCCTGCGCCTCGACTCGGTCGCTCCGGTCCCGGCGATCGCGGTTACCAAGGGCAAGCGAAGCTACGTCGCGACGGTGAAGGCATCGGACGTCCTGCCGCCGTCTGGACGGGCATCCGGCGTGGCGACGGTGACCGTGAAGCTCGGCAGCGGCGGCGTCGCGACACCGTCGAAGGTGCTGCGGATCGCCCGCGGTAAGAAGAAGCGCACGGTGATCGTCGTCGCCCAGGCGACAGACAAGGCGGGGAACGCCGCGCAGGTGACCCGCGAGGTCGTCGTCCCGAAGCTGCCCAAGGGCGGCCGGTGACCGCCGGTGCCAGCCGGCGGGTCGCCTGTTGAGCTGAGGCCCGCGGCCGCGGGAGCAGGAGGCTGGGAGCCGCTGTTCGAGAGCCTCGCCCCGGAGTCCGAGCCCGCCGGCCCGGCCGGCCTGCCGCGCGTCGTCGCGATCATGGTCGCCTCGGCCGACGGACGTACCACCGTCGACGGCCGCTCGGTCGCGCTCGGGCACCCGGCCGACCGCGATCTCCTGCGCGGACTGAGGGCGCGAGCCGACGCCGTTCTCGTCGGTTCGCGCACGCTCGCCGTCGAGCGCTACGGGGCGCTGCTCGACCGCGAAGCCGCCGAGCAGCGCGTGGCCCGCGGACAGACGCCCCACCCGCTCGTCGCGACGATCTCGCGCGACGGTTCGCTCCCCGCGGGACTCCCGCTGCTGGCCGAACCCGGCGTGCCCGTGCTCGTCTTCGCCGAGAAGAGCGGCGAGCCGCCGGCCGGCACAGCGGCGGCCGTGCGCTTCGAGGAATGCCCCGGCGATCTGTCAGCTGCCTCGGTCAAGCGGCGGCTCGGCGAGCACGGCGCCCGGCTCGTCGCGTTCGAGGGAGGCGCCGGGCTGCTCGGCCTGATGCTCGCCGGCGGTGCTGTCGACGACCTGCTGCTGACGGTCGCGCCGCAGGTGGCCGCAGGGGACGGCAGGCCGATCGTCGCCGCGGCGGCGCTCGCCCTGCCGCTCTCGCTCCGTGCCACGTGGCGCGCCGACGATCACCTGTTCCTGCACTACAGGATCGGTAGTAGGCATTGAACGGCGGCGAGCTCGACCTGCGCGGGCGGACACTGCGCTGGCGCGATGCGCATCCGCTGATCATGGGGATCGTCAACACCGGCGCCGACTCGTTCTCCGACGACGGGACACCGCCGACGACGGCGTCGGCGGTGGAGCTCGGCCTCCGGCTCGCCGCCGACGGCGCCGGCCTGATCGACGTCGGCGGCGAGTCGGGCGTCACCTACAACGCCGAGAGCGACGCCGGAACCGAGCGGGACCGTGTCGTCCCGGTCGTGGCGGAGCTGGCCGCCGCCGGGATCGCGGTCTCGGTCGACACCTACAAGCCGCTCGTCGCCGAGGCAGCGCTCGAAGCCGGCGCGGTCCTGATCAACGACGTCAGCGGCCTGCGCGACCCGCAGCTCGCAACGCTCGCCGCTGCCGCCGGCGCCGGGCTCGTCGTGATGCACACGCGCGCGGCGCCGAAGACCGCCGCCGACCCGGGCTACGACGACGTCGTCGGCGACGTGCTCGCGTTCCTGACCGAGCGACGCGCGCTTGCGCTCGAACTCGGCGTCGACCCACGCGGGCTGCTTGTCGACCCCGGCCCGGACTTCGCGAAGAAGCCGGCCGAGACAATCGCGTGCCTGCGCGCGGCCGGCAGGATCGCCGATCTCGGCAGCCCGTGGCTGGCCGCCGTCTCACGCAAGTACTTCCAGGCGGCGATCGTCCCGCGCCCGCCGCGCGAGCGCGCCGCGATGACACTCGCTGCGGTCGCCCACGCCGCCGATCACGGCGCTGCGGTCGTCCGCGTCCACGACGTCCGCGAGACGGCCGATTTTCTGGCCGCGCGCGACGTGCTCGCCGGAAGGTCGGAGCCGCGGTCGGTCGACAGCGCCGACGAGAGTCTCAAATGGACCCAGCGAAGCGACAGACGTCGCATCTGACGACGACGTCGGTCGTCGCGCCTCGGTCACGCACCTAAGTGCGCTCCCTCAGGCTCCTCGGCCGTCATCGCCGCGTCCGTCGCTTCGCTGGCTATGGTGCACAGCACACCCGTCGCCGGCCGCTGAACCCAACGCGGCCGGAGGCCTACCGGCGTTCACGAAAGGACCCACCGATGCCAGCACTGTCGCGCTCTGCGCTGTCTGCGAGCCCGCTCGCCGACCTTCACCTCCTCGCCGCCGAGCTCGGGCTCGACGGCTACCGCCGGCTGCGCAAGCCGGAGTTGATCGATCGCATCCTCGAGCGGCAGGGCGGGGGTGAGGCCGCCGACGCGCCGGAGGAAGCTTCCGAGGTCGCGGAGAAGGCCGCACGTCCGCGCCGCAGCCGCCGCCGTTCGACCCGTGACGCCGACAGCGGCGACAGCGGTGACGGCGACACCGGACAGGAACCGCAGGGCGGGGACGAGTCCGCGTCCCGTGGCCGCGACGCCGAACCCGATCCCGACCCGGTCGAAGGGCCGGTCAAGATCCAGCCCGGCGGTTCGGCTCTGATCGCCGTCGAAGGCGGAGACGACGTCTACCTCTCGGCAGCGCAGGTGCGCCGCTGCGAGCTCGTCGAAGGCGACCGCGTCAGCGGCCCGGTTCGGGCCGCCCGGCGCTCGGAGCGTCACCCGTCGCTGATACGCGTCGAGCAGATCAACGGCCGGCCGGCCGACGAGGTCGCTGCCGGGACGCCCTACGAGGAGCTCGCCTGCGAGCCGCCTGCGCAGCGTTTCGAGCTGCCCGGCGCGCTCGCGCCCGTTGCCGAGGTCGCGCCGATCGGCCGTGGTTCGCGCGTCACCGTGACCGGCCCCGCGTTCGCCGGCAAGAGCACGATGCTGCGGCAGCTCGCCGAAGCGCTCGGCGCTGCCGAGGGCCTCGACCTGGCCGTCGTACTTGCGGGCTCACGCCCGGAGGAGCGCGGCGCCTGGGTCGCTGCCGGCATCGAGCCGCACGCGGTTGTGGCTCTACCCGCGGCGCCGGATGCGCGTGCCCGGGCCGTTGAGACCGCCGTCGACGCCGGCCGTCGCAAGGCTGCGCGCGGTGATGATGCCGCCGTGCTGATCGACAGCCTCGACGGCCTCGACCGCGGCGTCGCGCGGCGCGCCCTCGGCGCTGCCCGCAATATCACGGGCGGCGGCTCGCTGACCGTGATTGCCACGGCATCGGCGCCGGTCGGCGGCGAGACCGCCATCATCGCGCTTCAGCGCGGCGAGGCCGGACCGTCGGTCGATCGCGCGGCGAGCGGCGCCTACGCAGCCGAGCTGCTGTAGGACACGCGGGCCCAGGTCGGCTCCGGTGCGAGCTCGACGGGCTCGCGGCCACGATCCGGCTGGACGTAGACGAAGGTCGAGCTGTCGGCGTCGAATGCGACGTCGAGCTCGCCCTCTCGTACGCGCTGGTCGAGCCAGGCGGAGCGGAATACCAGCCGGCGCAGCCAGTGGACGAGCGAGCGGTCGCTCGGCCCGACGAGCTCGGGCCAGCAGTCGTTGACGTGCTCGCCGAGCTTCGAGGAGGGGTTGGCGATCTCACCGTTGACGGCGAGCGTGACGAGGTCCTCGAGCTCGGTCTCGTCGAGCCGTCCGCGGACGAAGCCGAGCCGCATCGCCGCCTGCTCACAGCGCTCGCGGAAGTCGCGTTCGTTGAAGGTGAAGCGGAGCTCTCCGTATTCGAGGACGAAGTCCTCGCCGCTGTCGTAGTTGCCTCTGCGGGCGTGCGCGTCGTTCATGGATGGCTGTTGGTCACGGGCGAGCCCTTGGCGGCTCGATCAGATGCCGACGTCGTGTCGGCTCTGCTCCCCGTGTCGTCGGCATCCTAGGCTCGAATCCTTCGCGGAGGGGAGGGATGCGAGCGATCTTGCACGCCGCCGGTGTCTGTGGTTGCTGGCCGACGTGAGTTCGCCAGGAGCATCGCGTGATCCTGCCGCCGAGGCGAATGCTGCAACGCGGGCTGCGGCGGCTTCGTGTTCGTCATCGGACGCTCCAACCGGCCGAGGGGGGAGAGATCGCGGCCGCGCCCGCCTATTCACGGCATGCGAACCGAGACCAGGCCAACAGTCCTCATCGCCGAGGACCGCGAGGACACGCGAGCGCTGCTCGCCGCCGAACTGAGCGCCGACGGCTACGACGTGATCGCGTGCGGCACGGTCGCGTCGGCCCGGCAGTCGGTGGCGACGGTGTTCCCGGACATCGTCGTGACCGAGAGCGTGTTGCCGGACGGCTCCGGCCTCGACCTCGTTCGCGTCGTGCGCGGCGGTGGCGGCGCCGCCGACCCCGAGCTCCCGATCGTCGTGCTCAGTACCCGTTGCACAGAGAGCGACCGCGTCAGGGCGTTCGAATCCGGAGCCGACGACTTCGTCGCGAAGCCGTTCTCCTACCGCGAGCTGCGTGGGCGGATCCAGGCGATCCTGCGCCGGCGCGAAGGCGGCAACCGCCGTCGCCCGCTCCGCGTCGGCGAGCTCGAGCTCGACCCGCTCCGGCGCGAGGTTCGCTACGGCGACATCCCGCTGACGCTCACGCAACGGGAGTTCGCGCTGCTCGAGCAGCTCGCGTCGCAGCCGATGCGCGTGTTCACCAAGGACGAGCTGATGCGCACGATCTGGGGCTACCGGGGGCCGGAGGGCGTTCAGACGAGGACGCTGGACAGCCACGCGTGCCGGCTCCGGGCGAAGCTGACAGGCGCCGGCGCACCGGTGCTCGTCGACAACATCTGGGGCGTCGGGTACCGGCTCCGCGATCCGGCCGCCGAAGAGGCGGTCGTGTGACACCGGGACGGCGGGCGGTGCTGCTCGGCGGTTGTGCGCTGCTGCTCGGCGGCCTCTCCGCCGCCGACGTCTCGCGTGAACGCGCCGAGATCCACAGGGCTGTCGGTGATCCGGTGCCGGTCGTTGTCGCGACCGCCGCCATTCGCGCCGGCGACGAGCTAACGGTGCGCAGGCTCGGCATCCGCCAGGTGCCGCGCCGGTACGCCCCGCAGCACCGCTACGAGGATCCGGCGGCGCTCGATGGCCTCGCGGCGGCGACCGACGTCCCCGCCGGGGCCGACCTTCAGCAGTCGTCGGTCGACGACGGCCGCGGGCGGGGCGCCGCGCTCCGTCAGGGCGAGCGGGTCTTCCCGATCGCCGGCCTCGGCGATGCCCGGCTGGTCGTGCCCGGGGCACGGGTCGACGTGCTGGTCACATGGGAGGGTGCCGCCGGAGCCCGGCTCGTGCTCGCCGGCGCGGAGGTGCTGTCGTCGAAGGCGCTGCCGGGCGAAACCGACGGGGCTCAGCTCCGCGTCGAGGCGAGCCTGCGAGTCGGTGCTCGTCAACTGCGCGTTCTCGCCGACGCCGCCGACCGCGCCCGAGCCGTCCGCCTGATCGCCCGGCCGGCCGGCTGACAGCGCGCGTTCATCGGTTGCACGACGGCACGGCCCGCTCTAGCCTTCAGCGCTCCCGAATCCGGCCAGGCGTCCAGAGACGTTGTCCAGATGTCGTCCAACGCGGTGTCGGAACCGTTCAACTCCCGTTGAGCCGAGTCGATACCCGGTGTAGAGGACTCCATGCGTACCCATACCCGTTTCCTGCTCCTGTCAATCCTTTCGGCGCTGATCGCCGCCACCGCGGCTCAGACCGCGGCTGCCGCGACCAAGTACCCGGAGATCACGAGCATCTCGCCGCGCGCGCTGCAGGTCGGGGAGAAGCTGACGATCCGCGGCAAGAACTTCCGCCCGGGCGCGCTCAAGACGACGGTCGCCTTCTACCGCTCCAAGTTCCCGGTCGTGTTCATCAAGGCCGAGACGGCGACGAAGACGAAGCTGACCGTCATCGTCAGCGCGAAGGTCCTCACGCTATTCAAGGACGACGCGACGCAGCCGCGGCTGATCCGCCTGCGGATCCTGACCAGCAAGTTCGGCAAGAAGTGGACGCCCAACTCGCGCTCGGTGACGATCGACCCGATCCTCAAGGAGGTGCCGGTCGGCGGCGGCACGGGCCCCTCGGATGCCAATCCCGCAGCCGCCCAGCTCACATGCGAGCAGAAGGCCGCGGTCTTCCCCGGTAACGACGAGGACAACGACAAGGTCGACAACCTCCGCGAGCGCACGTACGGGATGAACCCCTGCGCCAACGACAGCGACGGTGACGGCGTCAGCGACGGCTTCGAGGTCTGGTCGGCGGTTGCGCTCAACGGCAGCTACCGATCCAGCACGCCGGAGCTCCCGGTCGATGCCTTCAACGGCCGCGCACCGTGGCCGAACCCGCTCAACAAGGACGACGCCGACAAGGACTTCGACGGCGACACCCTCACGCAGCGCCAGGAGTACTCGCTCTGGGTCGCCGGCGGCTCCCCGTTCCCGGCCTTCAACTACCTCGACGGCCTGCAGCGGACGACCGGCGACGCCGACATCGGCGGCAACATCGCCTACGACCTCGACGGCAACGGCAAGTGGACCGACGACGAACGCGACTTCGACGGCGATGGCCTCTCGAACGCGATCGAGTTCAACATCACCGGTCAGCAGAAGTGGTGGGACAAGGTCAAGTGGCCGAAGCCGCGGTCCTCGGGCGAGACGATCAACGAACTGCCCTACGACTGGCGCTTGTTCAACGATGTCGACGCCACGGTCGCCGACACCGACGGTGACGGCGTCTTCGACGGCCGCGACGACCAGGACAACGACGGCTGGTCGAACTTCATCGAGATGCAGCGCGGCCGCGTCGGCTACCTGAAGACGGGGCTCCGCGTCCATCCGTACAACCCGTGCCTGCCGTACCTGTACGCGATGACCTGCATCCGCCGCGGCAAGCTCGCCGAGAAGGCGGCGCCGCCGTACGACGGCGACGACACGACCGCCCCGACGGTGCTCTCTGTCGCCGACTTCAACGATCCTGACCCGAACGTCAACCTCGCCAACGCCGACTACATCGTCGTCCGCTGGCCGTGGGACGCGTCCAACGGCAGCGTCTACACCGACGCCGACCACCCGCGCATCGACACGAAGTGGCCGCTGCGCCGCACCGGCAAGCAGGACTGACCGCCTGAGGCGGCAGCGTCCGCGATCAGACATCCCGGGGGGCGAGTTCTCCGGGCCGGCGCCCTATCAAGGGCATGGATCCGGCCCGTGAACCCGCCCCCTCGGTCGTCCGCCAGCTCGAGGAGCTGGCCGGACGCCTCCACCGCCGCCTGATCGCCGAGGCATCGGAGGCGACAGCCAGCTCCGATCGCGACGAGCGGATCGGCGAGCTGATATCGCGCGCTGCGCCGCTGCTGGACGCGGCGGGACGGGCACGCCTCCACGAGGCGATCGACCGGCTCGCTTGTGGGCTCGGTCCGCTCGAGCCGCTGCTCGCCGACCCCGAGGTCGACGAGATCCTCGTCATGGGAACCGCTCCGGTCTTCGTCGAGCGTTGCGGACGCCTCGCCCCGGCCGGCGTCCGCTTTGCCGACGAGGCGACTCTGCGCGGCGCGATCGACCGGATCCTCGGGCCGGCCGGGCGCCGGGTCGACGAGTCCTCGCCGTTCTGTGACGCGAGGCTTCCCGACGGGTCACGCGTCAACGTGGTCATCCCGCCGCTCGCCGTCGACGGCCCCGTTCTGACGATCCGCCGCTTCCGCTCGGGCGGGCTGACGGCCAAGGACCTCGAGAGCAGCGGCACGTGGCCGCCGCGGATCGGTGCCCTGCTCGCCGAGGCGATCCGGTCGCGGGCGAACGTTCTCGTCAGCGGCGGGACCGGCTCCGGCAAGACGACGACGCTCGGCGCGCTGGCCGGGCTGGCCGACCCGGCGGAGCGGCTCGTCGTGATCGAGGACACGACCGAGCTGAAGATCCTCCAGCCGCACCTGGCCCGGCTGGAAGCGCGGCCGCCGAACCTCGAAGGCGGGGGAGCGGTGACGATCCGCGATCTCGTCCGCAACGCGCTGCGGATGCGTCCTGACCGGATCATCGTCGGCGAGGTTCGCGGTGGCGAGGCGCTCGACATGGTCATGGCGATGAGCACCGGCCACGACGGCTGTCTTTCGACGATCCACGCGTCATCTCCGCAGGCCGCGCTTGGACGTCTCGAGGCGCTCTGTCTGATGTCCGGCGTCGATCTGCCGCACGCCGCCATCGCGAGCCTGATCGTGGACGGGCTCGACCTGATCGTCCACCAGGAGCGCGGGCCGGACGGGCGGCGGCGCGTGGCCCGAATCGCGCATGTCGTGAGCGGCCCGGACGGGCCGGTCGCGGTCGACGTCACCGGCGGCCGGCTGCCGGAGCTGGGCCGGTGAGCGCTGCGGCGCCGCTGGCGGCCGCATCGGCGATCGCCGGTGTGTTCGCGCTCTGGGATGCCGTACCGGGGATCGACGCGTGGAGGGAGCGCACGTTCGCTCTTTGGGTCGCCGGCCCGGGGGCCGGTGCTCCTGATGACCGCCGCCTTGCGCGCGTCGGCGCCGTCGCGGCCGGGGCGGCGGGGGTGCTTCTGTCGGGCCTCGTCGCGGGGCTGCTGCTCGCCGCCGTCGCGCCGGCCGTCGCCAAGGCGGTCCGCCGGGCGCGCGAGCAGCGAAGCCGGCGCGCGCTTGCGGCGGGAGTGCCGCTCGCCGCTCGCTCGCTGGCCGACGCGCTCGGCGCCGGCCACGCGGTCACCGGTGCGCTCGCCGTGGCCGAGAGCGGCGTGCCCGGTCCCGCCGGAAGGCGGCTGGCCGCGGCCGCGGACGCGGTAGCGGTCGGGGCGCCGGTAGAGGCCGCTCTGGAGGCGATGAGGAAGGAGGGCGATGACCCGGCGTGGGATTCGCTTGTCTCGGCGATCCTTCTGCAGCGGACGATCGGCGGCGACCTGCCGGCGCTGCTGCGGACGCTCGCGGCCGCCGCCGAGGCGTCGTCACGAAGCGAGGCTGCCGCCCGCGCGACGCTCGCCCAGGCGATGGCGACCGCGCGGCTGATCGGCGCCCTGCCTGCGGTCGTGGCCGTCCTGATCGAGCTGCTCGGACCTGGGACCTTCGCCTCGGTCCTGGGCGAACCCGTCCCGTTGGCGTTGCTTGTGGTGTCCGCTGCGCTCGGCCTGTTGGCGGCCGCATTGCTGACGAGCCTCGCGCGCTCGGCAGGCCGATGACCGCTGTCCTGCTCGCAGCCGCCGCCGGTGTGTTGGCGGCTCTCGCGGCCGGTGACCTGCTCGGGCTCGTCGGCGCTCGGCAGCTGAGGAGCACGGTGCAGAGTCGGCCGCTCGGTCGTCTCGGTGCACCCGCGGCCGCTGTCGGGCGCCTGATCGGGGCTCCGCCGCCGCCACCGGAGATGCGGGCGATGCTGGCTGCCGCAGGTCTCCCGGCCAGGGTTACGGCCGTCGACGTGATGGCGACGAAGGCGGGCGCGGCAGCTCTCAGCGCGGTCACAGCCCTTGCTGCGTCCGGGCATCCCAGCCGGCGCGCAGCCATCTTCGTGGCTGCCGCCGCGCTCGCGGGTTTCCGTGCGCCCGACATCTGGCTGCGCCGGCGTGCCTCGCGGCGCGCGCACGACGCGCTGCTCGAGCTGCCGTCGGCGCTCGACCTGCTCCGCGTCGCCGTCGGAGCCGGCCTGTCGCCGGCGCGAGCTCTCGCCGAGGTCGGTGAGCGCTCGCGCGGGATGGTCGCGGCCGAGCTCCGCGCGCTCTCCGCCGCGATCGCGCTCGGCGAGTCGCGCGAGCGCGCGTACACGCGACTGGCCGAGCGTCTGCGCTGCCCGCCCGTCGCTGCGTTGACGGCGGCGCTTGCGCGAGCGGAGCGGCATGGCACACCGCTCGCCCCGGCTCTCGCCGCACTCGCGATCGACGTGCGCTCAGCTCGCTCGATCCATCTCGAGGAGAACGCCGCCCGCGCGGTACCGCGGATGCAGCTGGTGATCGCGCTCGTCCTCGTGCCGTCGGTGCTCGCGCTGTTCGCCGCCGTTCTGATCAGCCGCATCTGACCGGCGAGCTGCACGGGATCTTGCGCTCGGACTATCCGGTCCCACGCTCTCCCACGCGGTCGATCCCTTGCGCCACAAGGGATCGACCGTGCTCGGAGTGGAGTAGCAGGAGGCTCGGTGGAAAAAAGTGGGTCAAGTGGGTTGCATTGTGGGCGATAGTGGGATAAGAATCTCTCATCGGGCCGAGGTGGAGAGGCTCCTCCCACTTCTCCACCTCGGCTCCTTGCCTTCTCCGCCGCACTCGTGGACACCTCCTTCACCGGCCAGGCCGACTACACGCTTGACGCGAAGAGCCGCCTCACGGTTCCCGCCAAGTACCGCGAGCACTTCGCCGGTGGCTTCGTCCTCGCCAAGGACATCGAGTCCTGCATCGCGCTCTGGCCGGCCGAGGGCTACGCCGACTTCTGCGAGGCCGCGATTGCCGGAACGCATCCGATGAGCCAGGACGGCCGCAAGATCCGCGCCTACCTCACGGCCAACGCCAACCACGGCGAACTCGACGGCGCAGGACGGACCGCGGTCCAGCCGTTCCTCGCCGAGCACGCCGGCATCGACCGCGACGTCACCGTCGTCGGCGTCGGCGACCACCTGCAGATCTGGAACCGCGAGCGCTGGCGCGCCTACAACGAGCGCCTCGCCGACGACATCACCTCGATCACGCTCAAGTTCGACGAGATCGGACGGAGCGGGTCGTGATCACGATCCCGTACGACATGACCGGCACGCACATCCCAGTCCTCGCCGGCGAGCTCGTCGAAGTCACCGACCCGCAGCCGGGGGAGACGGTGATCGACATGACCTTCGGCGCCGGTGGGCACGCCCGGCTGTTCGCAGACCGGATCGGGCCGGCCGGCACGCTGATCGCGATCGACCGCGATCCCGCGGCGCGGCCGCGGTTCGATGCGTTCGCGGCAGAGGCGGGGTGTTCGACGCGCTTCATCGCCGCGTCGTTCGCCGACGCGCTCGCAGAGCTTTCAGACGAGGGGATCGAGGCGGACGTGATTTACGCCGACTTCGGCATCTCCTCGATGCAGGTCGACACCTACGAGCGCGGGTTCTCCTACAGCTACGACGCGCCGCTCGACATGCGGATGGACCCCGACCAGGAGCTCGACGCGAGCCGGATCGTCGCGACATGGGATGCGACGGCGCTCGCTGCGATCCTGCGCGAGTACGCCGACGAGCGCTTCGCCGGGCCGATCGCGCGGGCGATCGTCGAGGCGCGCGTGCAGACGCCGATCACGACGACCGGCGAGCTCGTGCAGGTCATCACCGCGGCCGTCCCGGCGCGCGCCCGCTTCGCCGGCGGCCATCCCGCGAAGCGCACCTTCCAGGCGCTGCGCATCGCCGTCAACGACGAGCTCGCGCAGATCGACGCCGCGCTTCCGCTCGCATGGGGCCTGCTGCGGCCCGGCGGCCGGCTCGCAGGAATCAGCTTCCACAGCGGCGAAGACCGCCGCATCAAACGGTTTCTGGTGCAGCAGGCCGAAGGCTGCACCTGCCCACCGCAACTGCCCGTGTGTGTCTGCGGAAACACCCCGGAGGCCGAGGTCCTAACCCGTAGGGCGATCGCGCCGACCGCCGGTGAGGTCGCATCCAACCCCAGATCCGCGTCGGCGCGCCTGAGGGCCGCCCGCAAGCTCGACCAGGAGACACTCTGATGCCCACGATCGCAGTCCCCGCAGGCGGCCGTCGTCGCACCCGGATCGCATCGCCGCGTCCGCGCCGGGCATCCGGCAACGTGGTGCCGCGCCGCCGGGCGACCGACACGCGGTCCACCGACCGGCCGTTGATCGAGCGCCTGCGTGACGCGACGGCCGCGCTCAACGGCTCGCGCCTGCTCGACACGATCATCTACCGGCGGCTCTGGATCCCAGGACTGGCCGTGGCCCTGATCGGGATCGTCTTCATCCAGGTCGTCACGCTGCGGCTCAACGCAGACATCGGCCGCACGGTCGATCGCTCGGTCCTGCTCGAGCGGCAGAACACGGCGCTCTCGACCGACGTCTCGCGGCTCGAGTCGGTCGACCGGCTCGGGAAGGCCGTCGCGGAGATGGGGATGGTCGATCCGGCGCCCGGCTCGACCAGGTACCTGCGCGCCGACGGGACCGTCGTCGTGACCGACGACGCCGGTGACCAGCAGACCGCGCCGACGGTCTCCGCACAGGCCGTGCCTGCTGCAGCTACCCCCGCCCAGGCCGCTCCGGCGCAGAGCGCTCCGGTAGAGAGCGCGCCCGCGCAGGCCGCGCCCGCGCAGGCCGCGCCTGCTGAGGCCGCGCCGGCTCAGACCGCGCCGGCGCCGGCGCAGACCGCCCCGGCACCGGCGCCCGCGCAGGCGACAGCGCCCGCGCCCGCTGCACCGACCGCCGCACAGGCCGGCGGCGCGACCGCCGCGCCGATCGCTCCGGCCGCTGCGGTAGGTGTTCGCTGACGCATGACGCCCACGCTGATCCAGCGCCGCATCGGTTTCCTCTTCGCGCTCTTCCTGCTGCTGATGGTGATCGCCGGCGGCCGGGCGCTGCAGCTCGCTCTGTTTCAGGGCTCGCGGCTCGCCGACGCCGCAACCAGCCAGCAGCGGCAGGACCTGAAGGTGCCGGCGGCGCGCGGGACGATCAGCGACCGCAGCGGCGTCGCCCTCGCCGTCGCAGAAGCCGCCGACGACGTCTCGGCGACGCCTTACCTCGTCGAAGACCCGCGCAGCGCCGCGCGGGCCATCGCGCCGCTACTCGGGCGGCCCGAGAGCGAGGTGCTCGACCAGCTGAGCCGGCGTGACACCGGCTTCGTCTACCTGGCGCGCTCGCTGCCGGCCTCCCGCGCGGAGAAGATCCGCGAGCTCGGCATCGCCGGGATCGACCTGGCGGCGACCCAGCGGCGCGTCTACCCGCGCGGGTTCTCGGCCTCGCAGCTGCTCGGTTTCGTCAACGCCGACGGCAAGGGCGCGGCCGGCCTCGAGTACGGCCTCGACAGCACGCTCAGGGGGCGCGACGGGATGCGGCGGATCGTGCGCGACGGCGTCGGCGACGACATCACCGTCCGCGACGTGGCACCGGCGCGGCCGGGACGCGGCGTGCAGCTCACGATCGACGCCGCGATCCAGGCGCAGGCGGAGAAGGTCCTGCGCGATGTCGGAAGCACCTACCGGCCGAAGGGCGCAACGGCGATCGTCACCGACCCGCAGAGCGGAGAGGTGCTGGCGCTCGCGAACTGGCCCCAGATCGACGCGAACCACCCCGGCCGCTCGCCTGCGTGGGCGAACACCAACCGCGCCGTGTCGTTCACGTACGAGCCTGGCTCGACGTTCAAGTCGTTCACGGTCGCGGCCGCGCTCGAGGAGGGCGAGGTCACGCCTGACACGTCGTTCAACCTCGCGCCGACGCTGACGCTCTACGACCGGACGCTGCACAACAACGAGGACCGGGGCTGGGCGACGATGACGACCGCCGACATCCTCGCCAAGTCCGACAACGTCGGCGCCGCGACGATCGGGATCAAGCTCGGGAAGGAGCGGTTCGACCGTTGGACCCGGCGCTTCGGCTTCGGCCGCCCGACCGGCGTTCAGCTCCCCGGAGAGGAGCGCGGGATCGTGATGCCGGTCGAGAAGTACTCCGGCACCTCGATGCTCAACCTGCCGCTCGGCCAGGGCCAGTCGGTCACGCCGATGCAGATGATGGCCGCGTACGGCGCAATCGCCAACGGCGGCGTCCTGCGCAGGCCGCAGGTCGTGCGTGCCGTCGGTGGCAAGCGAGTCGCCGCCGGCGCCGGCCGGCGCGTGATCTCCGAGCGAACCTCCGCACAGATCCGGACGATGCTCGAGGGCGTGCTCGCCGAGGGTGGCACGGCTGCCGCCGTCAAGGTCAAGGGCTTCAAGCTCGCGGGGAAGACCGGCACCGCAAACAAGATCGAACCGGACGGGACCTACTCGGAGTCCAAGTACGTCGCCTCGTTCGTCGGCTTCGCACCGGCCGAGAGCCCGAAGCTGCTGATCTCGGTCGTCGTCGACGAGCCGAGCCAGGGCTCGATCTACGGCGGCGCGATCGCCGCACCCGCGTTTGGCCGGATCGCTGAATATGCGCTCCAGTACCTCCGCATTCCGCCGTCCTGAGGCGTGCTCGGGGCGCTCGTCCACGCTCGCGGCGTCCTCGGCCGCTCGCCTACCGCTGGTAGGCGTCGCTCCCTGCGTCCTTGCGAGCGTGGACGATCGCTCCCTCGGGCCTTGGTAGACGCTCCGGGCCGTCGCGGCGGGTTGGTCCCACACCGCGACACCCCGCGTCGCTTTGTGGGACCACCGTCGGGGTGGCGGGGCGTTGGTCCCACACGGCGACACGCCGCGTCGCTTTGTGGGACCACCGTCGGGGCGGCGGGGCGTTGGTCCCACACGGCGACACGCCGCGTCGTTCTGT